>ERZ795032.2342-NODE-2342-length-10995-cov-5.078245_pt1 | contig 10995 bp, 10 predicted proteins | sample MGYA00375124_ERZ795032 | MGnify/ENA primary metagenome ERZ795032 (study PRJEB30167, sample SAMN05720154) | activated sludge metagenome | isolation source: Anaerobic digester | place: China | collected 2015-12-16 ...
ACTGCTCTGCTAACTGCTTGAGCGTTTCACTATCAAACCAATACTTCGTATTGCAGAAATGACATACAGTCTCAGCACCATTCTGCTCTATTATCATATCCTGTATTTCTTTTTCACCAAGGCTGATAATATTTCTCTCCATTCTATCCCTTGAACAGTTACATTTATATTTACACGGAGATTTATCAGTAATTTTCAACTCCATTCCTTCAAAAATAAATTCCAGAATATCTTCCGGAGTCTTGCCATCAGTTAACATTGATGTTACAGAAGGAATGGATTTTATCCTGTCATCAATTGCATCAATTGTTTTGGTTTCGGCCCCAGGCAGCAATTGTATAATAAATCCACCTGAATGCAATACCTTTTCATCAGTATTCACCAGTACTCCCAGAGACACTATTGAAGGCACCTGTTCTGAGTATGCAAAGTAATAAGCAATATCTTCCCCTATCTCTCCGGATACCAGGTCTACATAACCTATATAGGGCTCTTTCAGTCCAAGATCCTTTATCACATTAAGGTAACCTTCCCCTATTGCTCCTGCCACATCAAGCTTACCTGCACTGTTTAAAGGTATATATACTTCAGGATTATATACATATCCTCTAACATTTGCCTGGTAATCGGATACAACTACAACGCCTCCTAATGGTCCATCTCCTTTTATCTGAATGGTGATAATATTATCCTGCGATTTTAACATTTTTGACATCATTGCAGCTGCAGTCAGAGTCCTTCCAAGAGCCGCCGATGCCACAGGAGCCAGTTTATGAATATTAGCAGCCCGGCTTACTGTATCGGTTGTAACTGCTGCAAAAGCTCTGACCTGGTTCCCGGCAGCTACAGATCTTATAATATAATCTTCCATATATTTTTCCTCCCTAATATAAAACCCCGGCATAGTATACATATCTACACCGGGGTTGGATGGCTACTTGAATATATTTAAAAGTTTGTAAGTTCCCTCTTTAATTAAGCCCTATGAACGTTAGCTGCTTGTGGACCCTTAACTCCTTCCACAACTTCAAACTCAACTTCAGTGCCTTCCTCCAAAGTTTTGAACCCATCCATGTTTATTGCTGAAAAATGAACAAATACATCATTTCCGCCTTCTCTTTCAATAAAGCCGAAACCCTTTTCAGCACTAAACCATTTTACTTTTCCCTTTTCCATTATAAAAATCCTCCTGAAATAAAACTTCAGCCGGTTAATACTACCAAGCCTTAATTAGTTTATCACACTGTTAATCCTACTGTCAACTTTATATAATCAAAAATTTTAATTATTTATGTGCACAATTATTATGTGTAAATATATCATAAATATTTATATAAAAATTTAACATTATGGTTTTCGGCATACAAAAAAAAGTCTCTCGCTTTTTTTCAGCGGTTTATTAAAAGACAAATTGTCATATACTACTATAAGTTCCAATCCGTTATCATTTATGAGTCTGCTTATTTCTTCGACTGAATAAGCCCTTTCATAATGAATTTCGTCAAATCTTTTATATAAATCAGACTTGTCTTTTACGAAAAATGTTAAATCAAATTCGCATATTTTTGTCCTTTTATTATAATTATTTGCCCATATGTAGGTAATATCATCGTTTATATAGTAAAAAACATTATTGTTTAAAACTTTTTCAAATTTATATACAGAGTTTACATCAAAAATAAACAATCCTCCAGGGTTTAAGTAATTCCTTACCAATTTGAACATGCTTTTAAGCTCTCTTTTGCCGGTAACATAATTTACACTATCCATAAGTGAAACAAAAGCATCTGCTGTCCCGTACAGTTCAAATTCCGACATGTCCTGATTTAAAAATAGAAGCTTGTCCCCTGCTATTTCTGTATCTTCAGATTTTGATACTGCCAACGACAGCATTTCCGAAGATATATCAATACCAATTGTATCATAACCCCGCTTGGCCATTTCAATACAAAAGCTTCCTGTACCACAACCCAGATCAACAATCAACTTAGGCTTATGGTTATTGTAATGAAATATCTTTTCTATATAATCTGCCCATTTGCAATAATCAATATCAGACATTAACCTGTCGTAAATATAAGCCAAGTCTAAATAAATAACTACACCCCCTGACAAAAGTCCGGTGGAGTGCACCTTCCTCCACCGGACTCAATCCTCCACTTATGCCCCTTACCAATATTTTCTTCAAATAAAATACGCTCTATATCCAATCATGACCTTGACAATTATTATATGCTGCCTTCTTTACTACCTATATTATCTGCGCCGGTCTTTTTCATCCGTTTAGTAACCAGCCCGCCTATACGCCCTGTTTCTTTGGCAGTTAGGCTTTTCCATCCGCTTTTCAAAACTTTGTCAAGTAACCCAAGTTCTTTAGCAATTTCATATTTTAGTCTTTTATTTTCCTTCTCCACTTTCTGCCACCTCCAAGAGGTAGTATATGAAGATATTTCTCTTTTATACATTTATCTCTATTAACTCGCCAATCTGTTTAATATTTCAACAGCTTTCTTAAGTTGAATATCATCCTCTCTCGGTATCTGGGAGATTGGCGTATATTTATACTTTTCATCCAGGTCAATATTTATATCGGGTTCTATTCCTGTACCATGAATACATACACCGGAAGGTGTAAAATATCTTGATATAGTTATTTTTATACCGGATCCGTCATCTAATGGAAGCAGGTTTTGCACTAAACCTTTTCCAAATGTTTTCGTTCCAACAAGAGCTCCCTTTTTGTGATCTTTTATTGCACCCGCCAATATTTCTGAAGCACTGGCGCTGTTTTCATTTATAAGAACAGCAAGGGGTATTTCCAGCTCCCTTTTATCGGAACGCTCTTCTTGCACATTTTTTTGTCTATCTTCAGTATATACAATAAGCCCTTCAGGAATAATTCTATCAACTATGTTCACAACTTTATTGTAATATCCTCCGGGATTATCACGCACATCAATTACCAATGCTTTAATATTTTGATCAAGAAGCTTTTTCAGGTGTTCTTCAAATTCTTTGTTAATTTTGTCATCCATAAAGGATATTAGCCGTATATATCCAATATTGTCCTGCAGTACCTCGCTTCTTATATTAAGCTGTACTGTTATTTTCTTTCTTGAGACTTCAAAATCAATAGGCCTGCCTTCAGAAGGTCTGTATACAGTTATTTTCACTGTTGTGTTTTCAGGTCCTTTAATCAATTTCACTACGGTAGACTCATCCTTTAAAGCTGTTACATCTTCATCATTAACCTTAATTATTTTATCTCCCTGTTTAATTCCAGCTTCATATGCAGGAGTACCTGTAAAAGGCTCCACAACAGTAACAATCCCATCTTTATCAGCAATTATTGAAACTCCTATACCAACATAAGTTTCTTCAGATTTCTTGGGGATTTCAAGAATCTTATCCATTTGTTCCTTGGTATAATACACTGTATATGGATCATCAAGAGAAGCTGCCATACCGGCTACCGCACCCTCAAGCAGCACGTTTTCATCCACATCTTCGTAGTAATTATCCTTTAAAGCTTTTCTTGCCTGATTAAACTTTTTAATGCTTTCATAGTTTACACTTCCTGTATCAAAGGATATTTGATATTTGTTGTTAAAAACCGGCCCAAGGAAAACTACGGCTGCTATTGAAAAGGTAATAATTGAAGTGACTAACACAATGACAATTATACCGATAATTACCGAACTTTTTTTATACATATATTTCTCCCCCTGTACTGCAATCATTTCTCTATTCTCTGCTCTTCGGACTTTATATCACTGACCTTATTATTAATAATATGATAACTTGATGGTAAATAACACATTTCCATATGATACATTTTTAATTTTTGAAGAAATACGTTCCAGAAGCTATCATTACGGTACTTAGAGCCTTTAAATTCAGATGCAGGCAAAATCAAACTCGTAAAATAATATGCGCCCATTTCCATATATCAAAATTTTATTATGGTTTAACATAATTTAACGGATTTTTTGTAGCTCCATTTACCCGGACCTCAAAATGCAGATGAGGGCCTGTAGACCATCCTGTGCTGCCAACCTTTGCTATAATCTGACCTGCTTTTACTTCCTGTCCTTTTTTAACCAATATTTTACTGCAATGAGCATAAAGAGTAGTAATTCCTCCTCCATGATCAACTACTACAGTGTATCCATAAGCGTTCTGCCATCCTGATATTATTACAGTACCTTTATTGGCTGCTAAAATGTTAGCCCCACTTTTACCTCCTATATCAACGCCTGTATGCATTGAATATGTTTTAAGGATTGGATGTTTTCTGTTGCCGTATTCTGATGTTATAAGAGATGAACTGGGCAGGGGCCATACCATATTTCCTTCAACATATTTGCTTTTTGATGAGAGGGTTATTATAAGGTTTCCCATTTCCTCAGATTTGGCTAAAAGCTCCTTTTCCTGTTTTTCTAGTGTAGCAAGTCTGCTCTTGCTTGATTGAATTTTTTGATCAAGGTTTGTTCTTGAAGCTTTCAGAGAATCTAATCTCTGCTTTTTCTCTTCTATTACCTTTTGCAGTTCAACTTTTTGCTCTGCTATTAACTGTCTTTTACATTCAACTTCTTTCTTTGCAAGTTCAAGCTCATCCATATCGTTTTTATCCTTCTTTGAAAGAAGAGATATAAATTCCAGTTTTTCAAGAAAGGCTGTGATGCTCTTTGATTCAAACAACATATCAAGGATAGTTTCATTCGAATTCTTGTATATTGCTCTTAAACGCGCCTTAAAACTATTACACTGCTTTTCATAGTTTTGTTCAGCTTCCTCAAGTGCTTTTTCTACTTCTTTTAAAGTCTTTTCAAGCTCGGCAATTTCCTTAATTAATTCATCATACTCCTGGCTTTCCTTTTTTTCAGTGCCGATTACATCCTTTTTCTCCTGCTCAAGCTTGTTTTTAGCACTTAACTCATTTTTTTTCTGCTGGTTAATCTGGTTTATCTGAGAATCAATGTTTTTCTTGTCTTGTTTGGCCTTGTCTAGCTCATCAGCATCTGCCAGCACTTGAAAAGTCCATGTTATTATCATAATAGATATTAATAATACTGAAATTGCCCGTTTCTTATTCATAAGCACCACCTATAATTTTCTCCTGTAATATTTTATCTTTAGCTTATTTTTAACTTATCTACTTACTTTTACTTGTCTTATTTCCGTTTATTTACACTTATAAGATTTCTCATTTTTTATTATTTATACCTTTAAGTATTTACGAATTGTTGTCACGCTTCCTGAAGCACCAACAATACACCCAAGAACGATATATAATAGTGCTACCCTGGCACTTACATCATTTAGCTTAAGTATGGATATAATACTTGTTCCTGTCATCAATAATTCCTTTGTAAACCTCATTTCAACAGCATTATAGCCATACCCTGATATAAGCAAGGCTACTATGGAGCCTATAAATCCAATTATAACACCTTCCACTATAAAAGGCCACCGTATAAACCAGTCTGTAGCACCTATATATTTCATTATACTGATTTCTCTTCGTCTTGCAAATACTGTCAGTTTAATAGTATTTGATATAATAAAAACAGAAACAACAAGCAATACAGTAGTTAATATACTATTAACTATTTGTATTCCATGGGTAAACTTTGAAATAAATTCAACAGTCTTTTGGGGGTAGGTAACCTTGTCGACTCCATTTATTTTTTCAAGTTCATCCATTAACATGGCACTGTCTTCAGGATTGTTAAGCTTTATAATAAATGATACGGGGAGAAAACTATTATCAATTCCTTCAAGCACGCTTGCATTATCCCCCAACATGTCTTTTACCTTCTCAAAAGCCTGCTCTTTTGTTACAATAGCAACCTGTTTTATCTTTTCATTTTGCATTAAAGCATCCTCAACAATTTTCACACCCACATCATCCAGCTCCGTGAGGCAAAAAACCTGCATCTCCGGCTGATCCTTCAATTTTCCCACATTATGATTGAAGTTTAGAATAATCATATAGAATATTCCAAATATTGTAAGTGAAGCCACTACTATACTTATGGAAGCCAGAGACATAAGTTTATTTCTATAAACATTTGTAATTCCTTCTTTAAATATATGTTTTATAGTTCTTATCTTCATTTTCGTATGTCCCCTTTTGTTGATCTCTTACTACCAACCCTTTGTCAATAGCAATAACCCTCTTTTTTAATGAATCTACAATACTCTTTTCATGGGTTGCAACAATCACTGTAGTCCCTCTGTGATTAATATCAACTAAAAGCTTCATAATTTCCCATGATGTATCGGGATCCAAATTCCCAGTAGGTTCATCCGCAATTAAAAGTGCCGGGTTGTTTACTATAGCTCTAGCAAGAGCTACACGCTGCTGTTCCCCTCCTGATAACTGTCCGGGATACATATCTGCTTTTCTGCTAAGTCCAACCAGTCCCAGAGCCATAGGAACCTGTCTTCTTATTTCCTTTGGTAAAGACTCTGTTATCTGCATTGCAAAAGCCACATTATCATACACTGTTTTATCCGGCAACAATCGGAAATCCTGAAAAACAACACCCAAACTCCGCCTAAGATAAGGAATTTCACTTCTGCTCATGGAAGAAACCTCATAGCCATTAACAAAAATTTCCCCCTCAGTAAGATCTTCTTCTTTAAGAATAAGCTTTATCAATGTCGTTTTACCAGAACCGCTTTGTCCTACAATAAAAACAAAATCGCCTTTATTAATTTTTAGATTAACATTGCTTAATGCAAGTGTTCCATTAGAATATTTCTTTGAAACATTAATAAACTCAATCATTGATAAGGTACACCTCACATAACATTTAACTATTTCTACATACTGATGCGGATATCTATGTTTTTCAGTATTCGCCTAAAACTCCTATGTGCCTTTCTCCACCTTATCAAGATACCTTTTAACCATCATAGAAAACTTAAATATCAACGCATCATCAAACATTCTTAAATCAAGTCCTGTCATTTTCTGTATTTTATCCAGCCGGTAAACAAGCGTATTTCTATGAACATATAGCTGCCGTGATGTTTCGCTCACATTCAGGTTATTCTCGAAAAACTTTTGTATTGTATGGATGGTTTCAGTATCAAGAAGCTCAAGCGAGTTATCCCTAAACACTTCATTTAAAAATAATTTACAGAGTGTTGTTGGTAATTGGTAAATCAACCTTCCAATCCCAAGATTGTTATAGTACACTATAGACTTTTCATTTTCAAAAATTCCACCCACCAACAGTGCAGTCTGTGCTTCTTTATATGAACGCCCTATATCTCTTATATTTTTAACCACAGTACCTATACCTACCATTGCTTTAACCATCAGTTCAGTATTTAGGGTACCAATAATTGTCTTTGCTATCCTCTCAATTTCTTTATTTGCCTGTTCAGATTTCAGTTCCTTGACTAAAACGATGCTTTCTTCATCCAAAACTACAATATAATCCTTGCTTCTATTTGGGAAAAGACTTAAAATAACTTCATAAGGATGAGCATCTTTAACTCCTTCTGTCCTAATTAAAAGCGCTACTCTGTTTATGTTGTTTGCTACATGCAGTTCCTTGGCGCGTATAGTAATATCACCGGGCAGAATATTGTTAAGCATAATATTCTTAATAAAATTGCTTCTGTCAAACTTATCATCATAATACAAGCTAATATTCTTAACGTTCAGAGCTATAAGAGATAAGTATTTCAAGCTTTCCTCATTATGAGAATGTAAAAAAACAACATATTCATATCTATTATTTGCATTAACCCGTTGGTACGATATCCCGTTTATAATCTGGACCTGTTCATCAATCTCCATAACTTTTGCAATATTGTCATCAATCCGACCCAGTCTCTCCTCATTTGAACAGGCCAAAATAAGGCCGTTTTCATCCATTATTCCACATTCAATATCAATAATATTATTTACCTGATTCAACATATCTTTAAGTAATTTAACTGACAAATACATCACTCCATATAAATACAATATATAACAACTCAACAGGGGACATTTCAGTATAGAGGTGTGTCCCCTTACCTTATATCTTATATCTTAACATAAAAAAATTAAAAGAGGAAGACAAAATATCTTCCTCTTTATGGAAACTTAATAAAATGGGATACACCCATATTCCTCAACCTTATTAATTTGCAATAACAACCTCTGTATCTTTATCAAACAAGTGAATTTTATTAGTATCGAATGCTACTTTAATTGTATCACCTGATCTTGCTGTTGTTCTCGGGTTAACCCTTGCAGTTATGCTATATTCCTCAACGAATAAATAAAGCAATGTCTCAGAACCAAGCATTTCAATAACTTCGACGTTGGCAGTTGCTACGCTATCAGGCATTGACTCCAGATATACTGCTTCATCATGTACGTCTTCAGGTCTTATACCCATTACAACATCTTTACCAATATAATCACCTGCAGATATTTTTTTGGCTTTACCTTCAGGAACCTTGAGGCTGTGTTTTCCGAATACTAGATAAATCCCTTCGCCGCGCTTCTCAATTTTAACGTTAATAAAGTTCATTTGCGGGCTTCCGATAAATCCTGCTACAAACAGGTTTACAGGTCTTTCATAAAGAGATTGAGGTGAATCAACCTGCTGAATAAATCCATCTTTCATAACAACAATTCTGGTACCCATTGTCATAGCTTCTGTCTGATCGTGGGTAACATAGATAAAGGTTGTTTGCAGCCTTTGGTGCAATTTACTAATTTCTATTCTCATCTGTACCCTTAACTTGGCGTCAAGGTTGGACAAAGGTTCGTCCATTAAGAATACCTTCGGGTCACGAACTATAGCACGTCCTAATGCAACTCTCTGTCTCTGTCCGCCGGAAAGAGCTTTTGGTTTTCTATCGAGTAGATGTTCTATTTCAAGAATCTTTGCTGCTTCATGTACTCTTCTCTTAATATCTGCTTTTGGAGTTCTTCTGAGTTTAAGACCGAAAGCCATGTTATCAAAAACTGTCATGTGAGGATACAGGGCGTAGTTCTGGAAAACCATTGCGATATCTCTGTCTTTGGGCTGTACATCATTTACGAGTTTATCCCCAATATAAACTTCACCTTCTGTAATTTCTTCCAGACCTGCAATCATTCTCAATGTGGTAGTTTTACCACAACCAGAAGGACCTACGAGAATAATAAATTCTTTGTCCTCGATGTCCAGACAAAAGCTACTTACAGCAGTAACCCCACCTTCATACCTCTTAGTAACATTTTTCAATACTACACTTGCCATTTTTTCCCCTCCTATATTATCATTACGGATTTGTTACGGGTTTGTCTCTTATTTAAATATATCATTTACTATCATTGTTCAACTAGCACACTTTTTAACAAATATAATTTTTGTATTTGTTAAACTTGCATAATAGTGTTAAAAACTCTATTGCATTTATATTCATTATTATGTATAATTATAAATTGTGTATGTACATATATAACTTACGATTCTAAAAAGCTTATGAAGAATTACAAATCGTAAGTTATATCAAGGTAACAGAAGCAAGTTTTAAATGCTTAAAACTTGTTCTATATAAGTGCTAAAAAGTAAAACAATAATATAATGATATAACAATAAGAGTGTATAATAAGATTATATACTAATATTCGCAAAATGTTAATAGTACTTCTATGCCAATTTGGAAAGTGATGTCTTCCGGGATAATTTTTGATAGCATCGGGAAGATGTATTACTTACGGGTAAGCAAAAATTACCCTCCAGAAATGCGCTTCCCATTGGCAATATAACAAAGTAGTAATAGGTTGTTAATGTTAATATGTTGTTTGTGGAGGGATAAATAAAATGATTTTAGCTGATAGTGAAAATAAAAAGGTAAAGGTATCTGTTATAGGTGCAACCGGATATGTTGGAATTGAAATTGTCCGTATCCTTCAGAACCATCCGGGCGTGGAAATTGCCTCTGTTATAGGACAGAGTTTTGTAGGTCAAAAAATCTCCGATATATACCCTAATCTAAGAGGTTTGTGTGATATTGAGTGCAGCAGTCTGGATATAGATAAGCTTCCGGAACAGGCTGATTTATTCATTAATTGTCTTCCTCATGGTATATCCAAGGATTTTATTCCCCTGCTGCTGCAAAAAGGCAAAAAAATAATAGATCACGGGGGAGATTATAGATACAAGAAAGTTGAAGTCTATGAGGAATGGTACAAAACAAAACACGAACTCCCTGAGCTTCTGAAAATAGCCGTATATGGTCTTCCGGAACTTTATAGGGATAAAATACGCAACACACAGTTGGTTGCTAATCCCGGCTGCTACCCTACCTGCTCCATTTTGGGTATTGCACCTTTACTAAAGAACGCATTAATAAATACAGATAATATAATAATTGATGCAGCCTCAGGGGTGACTGGTGCAGGAAGAAAATCCGATTTACCCTACCAGTTCTGTGAGTGTACGGAAAATTTCAAGGCATACAATGTATCCAGCCACAGGCATACCTCTGAAATTGAACAGGAACTGAGCATTTTAGCCAATAAGGAAATTAAGGTTTCCTTTACGCCCCACCTTGCTCCAATGAAGAGAGGGATGCTGGCTACCATATATGCCAACTTAAAAGCTGAAACAACTGCTGGTGAACTGATTAGCATTTACAAGGAATTTTATAAAGGTGAATCCTTTATTAGGGTTCTGGATGAAGGTAAACTTCCGGAAACAAAGCATGTTGCCGGGTCTAATTTTATTGATATAGGTATTGTTGTAGACAAAAGACTTAACAGGGTTATAGTGTTGTCTGCTCTGGATAATCTCGGCAAAGGAGCTTCGGGTCAGGCGGTCCAGGATTTAAATATAATGTGCGGATTCCCTGAGCAAACTGCTCTTTTAAACCCAGGACTTTATCTATAATATATAGGTGAGAAATGGGGTGCAGGATGTGGGAAGTGATAAGTGAGAAGTGAGAGGTGGAATATAGGATTTGAAATGTGAGATGTGAGAAGTGGACACA
>ERZ795032.2343-NODE-2343-length-10995-cov-3.844516_pt1 | contig 10995 bp, 6 predicted proteins | sample MGYA00375124_ERZ795032 | MGnify/ENA primary metagenome ERZ795032 (study PRJEB30167, sample SAMN05720154) | activated sludge metagenome | isolation source: Anaerobic digester | place: China | collected 2015-12-16 ...
GATGATGCCATTTTTTATGCCCACGCCACCTTGATGACACGCGACAACAATTATGTTTACGGCCCGGGAAGCTCAACAATCTACCCCACCAATGGCGGCTCCGACGACTGGATGTATGGCGAAACAGAAAATAAAAATCAGATTTTTTCCTACACTCCGGAACTAGGAGGAGACAGTGATGGATTTTGGCCTTCCATTAACCGAATCATCCCGCTCTGCCAGGAAAATATGATTCAGAATTATTATGCCGCATTTTTCTCGGGAGACTATGGAGAGATCACCGAAACCAGCGGTCCGGTTATTTCGGAGAAAAGCTTTTATCTCACCTTCGATCTGCAACGCCTTGGATTCAGCGACACAGAAAACTGGACGGTAAGTGTTGTGCCAAGCAGTGAGAATATTCTCGAAACAGAGGGGCCGGTATCGATTGGCTATCTTGAAATTCTTGAAACGGTAAGTGATTCCATTGCAATTACTTTAGACCCTGACATTATGAGTGGTGATACCCTTCGATTTTTGATTCAACTGGACAATGGCGAATTTGTTACCTCTGATACATTGGTAAAGTATTATGGAACAACTTCGGTGATTTTTGAAGATGATTGCGAAGATTTTGATAATTGGACCAGTTCGAAATGGGACAATACAACTTCGGATTTTCATTCACCAGTTGCTTCTATAACTGATTCACCCAATGGCAATTACAATAATAATGAAAATAATGTCATAAGCCTGAATAACCCGATTGAAATTCCGAATTCAAGTTTGGTATTATTGAATTTTTGGGCTAAATGGCAGATTGAATACAGTTATGATTATGTACAATTGCAGGCTCGGGCAAACGGCGTCGGAAGCTGGACAGCACTTGAGGGACTTTATACCCATGCAGGATTAAACAATCAACCCAATGGTGAGCCGGTTTATGATGGTAGTAAGGATTGGGTGCAGGAAACAATTGACCTGTCAAAATATGCAGGGCAAAATATCGAATTGCGCTTTGTTCTCCGCAGCGATAGCTATGTTACCGAAGACGGATTCTATTTTGATGATTTGGAAGTTTTAGTATTAGATGTTGAAACAGGAGTTGATGCTTTTGCGTCTAAACCTCAGAAGTTTAGCTTTTATCCCAATCCAGCAGGCAACCAAATTACCCTGTCCACCAGAATGGAACTAAATGAAAATTGCAACATTCAACTAATGGATTTGAGCGGAAGAGTAATTGGTCATTGGCAGATGGCGGCCGGACAAAAGCATTTGCAGCTTTCGTTGGCAAGTTTACCCTCCGGAACTTATTTGTTACAATTTGAAACTGACGGTTTTGTTCAAAGGGAGAAATTATCCCTATACTAAATCGGATTTGTTTATAAGCTGATGTTAAGCAGAGAAATGGACATAAATCGTATTCTAACAATTTAATACTGAGGAGATGAGCCTATGATGGAAACCAAAGAGATGGGTAAACTTAAATGGCACCACATTCAGAATCCTACCGATGAAGACTTTAATTTTTTAAATAACATACACCATTTTCATCCTCTTGATATTGAAGATTGCCGTTCGCTGAACCAACGACCTAAAATTGATATTTACGACGATTATTATTTCCTGATTCTCCATTTTCCCAATTTCGACCGCCAGAATGTTTTCATTAAAACCAAAGAGATTAAAATGTTCTGGGGCAAAGAGTTTATCATCACCCTCGAAAAATCACCCTGGCTTGCCACGCAGCTTTTTAATGAGTACAAAGAACTAAACAGAGAAGAGAAAGAATTAAAAATCGAAACATCTGATATTTTGCTCTATCGGATCCTTGAGCGACTGATGCGCGAATCATTGTATCTTTTGCGTAAGCTTGGTCTTGATCTGGAGCTGATCAACCGCGAACTTTTTGGAAAACGACAGGTGAAAATTATCGAAAGAATCTCCGTAACCCGTAAAAACATCATCCTGATCAACACCATTTTTAAGCCACAACTCAGGTTGTTTCATAAATTTGAAACCGGTCAGATAAGTGGCTTTGCAGGCGAAGAAATGGAAGATTATTGGGGCAATATCCTCGATTACTATCAAAAAATGTGGGACATGACCGAAGATTACGAAGAGCTGATCGAAGGGCTTTCAAAAACCTTCGACAGCATGCAAACCAACAAAACCAACGAGATCATGAAGATACTTACACTGATTTCCTCAATCATACTGCCGCTAACCTTTATCACAAGTTTATACGGCATGAACGTAATGCTGCCCTTTGCCGAAAACAAAACTGCCTTTTGGCTTTTACTCATTGGCATGACAGTTGTCAGCGGATTGATGGTGTTTTATTTTAAGCGCCGCCGCTGGATGTGATCAAACTAATCTTTAAGTTAAATGTTATAAATATCTTTTTTATGGAAAAAACAATTCACTTAACCTGGCAGAAAACCATTAGTGTCATTGTAATGCTGGTGTTTTCCCAACAAATTTTTGCAATTATGCCTCCACAGATTCCTTTGGAAGATTTCTTCAGAAACCCCGAAAAGAGTGCTTATCAAATCAGCCCCGATGGGAAATACATCTCTTTTATGGCACCTTATGAAAACCGGATGAATATTTTTGTTCAAAAGGCCGGAAGTGAGAAGGCAACCCGCCTCACTTCTGAAACAGATCGCGATATCGCTGGTTATTACTGGGCCAATGACAATCGTATCCTGTTTTTGAAAGACAGCGGTGGCGATGAGAATTTTGCCCTTTATGGAGTTGATAAGAATGGAAAAAACAGTAAATGTCTTACCTGTTTCGAAGGCGTACGTACCCAGATTATTGATGAACTGGAAGACCAGCCTGATTTTGTGATCATCGGCCTCAACAAACGCAATGCCATGGTGTTCGATCCTTATCGGCTCAATATCAAAACCGGCGAAAAAGTAATGCTGGCCGAAAATCCGGGAAACATACAAGGCTGGATGACCGACCACGATGGCAAATTGCGTATTGCTATTGCCATTGTTGACGGCGTAAATACACAATTGCTCTATCGCGATGATGAATCACAGGAGTTTGAACCGGTACTCACCACCAGTTTCAAGGAATCTCTTAATCCGAATTTCTTCACCTTTGATAATAAATACCTTTATGCCACTTCCAATCTGGGACGTGATAAATCAGCAGCCGTAATCTTTGATCCCAAAACTGCCAAAGAAACGGAAGTGCTTTACGAAAACGAAGATTATGATGTTGGTGGCATCAACTATTCGCGTAAGCGTAAAGTGATCACAGCGGTAAGCTATACCTCCTGGAAACGTGAGCGTCACTTCTTTGATGATGAAACGGAGACGATGTTCGAAAAACTCGAATCATTACTGAATGGATATGAAATAGCTATTACCGCCAGCGACAAAGCCGAAGAAACCTACATCATTCGTACTTACAGCGACCGCTCGATGGGTGCCTATTATCTTTACAACAAAAACAATGAAGAACTCACCAAAATACAAGAAGTCAGTCCCTGGCTCAACGAAAATCAGATGGCAGAGGTAAAACCTATTCAATACCGTTCGCGCGATGGATTAACGATTCATGGTTATCTCACCCTGCCCAAAGGTGTGGAGGCTAAAAACCTGCCTGTTGTTGTAAATCCGCATGGTGGCCCATGGGCACGCGACAGCTGGGGATTTAATCCCGAAGTTCAGTTTTTGGCCAATCGTGGTTTTGCTGTGTTGCAGATGAACTTCAGAGGTTCAACGGGTTATGGAAAATCCTTTTGGGAAGCCTCTTTCAAGGAATGGGGTTTGAGCATGCAAAATGACATCACTGATGGCGTGTATTGGCTCATTCGCGAAGGCATTGCCGACAAAGACCGTGTGGCAATTTATGGCGCAAGCTATGGTGGTTATGCTACTTTGCAGGGCCTTGTTGTTACACCTACCTTGTATGCTGCCGGCGTTGATTATGTGGGCGTTTCAAACCTGTTTACCTTTATGCAAACCATTCCACCATACTGGAAACCCATGTTGGATATGATGTACGAAATGGTGGGCAATCCCGAAACCGATAAGCAACAATTTGAAGCTACTTCACCTGCCATGAATGCCGACAAAATTATTGCTCCGCTTTTTGTGGCACAGGGTGCCAACGACCCACGTGTGAACATCGACGAATCGGATCAGATAGTGGAAGCCATGCGCACAAGAGGAATTGAAGTGGAATATATGGTGAAAGACAACGAAGGACACGGTTTCAGAAACGAAGAAAACCGCTTTGATTTTTACAGGGCTATGGAAGCATTTCTGAAGAATCATTTGCTTAATTAGTGGTTTTTCAGTTTGTTTAAGAGGTTCTCGGAGAATCGGAAGTTGATCATTTAGGGTAGAAGGCTTACTTTTACCCTAAATTTTTTGCTTATGCGGAGATTTACAAAATGGACAGTAATAATCATTGTGGCATGTTTTGCCATTGGATTGGGCTTTTATTTTTTTGCTGTACATACCGTAAAAAAAGAACTTTATAAGCAATATGGTAAAACTGCTCTTAGTAAGTTTTACGATTTGGAAATTGGCAGATTGGGAGTTGATTTTTTTACGCAAAACCTGATTTTATACAAGTTGAGTTTGATTCCTGTCGGAAAAACAGATTCTTCCAGCAATGTAATCCCTGAGGCAAGTTTAAGAATCAAGCGGTTGGAAATTAAAAAGTTGAATATTGAGCGACTTTTGAATCAAAAAGAGTTTCATGCAGTTCAGCTTTTGTTGCATCAACCCAGCCTGGAGATTGGCAGTTTACCGGATAAAAAGCTGCTTCAGGCAGATGCAAAAACGGATACGACTAAACCTCAAGGACTTAAGAAGATAATTTTTGACCGCTTTGTGCTGGAAGATGGTTATATAAATATTCAAACCAAAGATAAAAACACGAATGATATTTTTGTTCCTTCGGTCAATATGCGGCTCGAAGGGATCCACCTTAATTTCGACAGCCTCAACCATAAGCCTGATTTTGGGCTTAGGCTTGCCTCACAGTTGCAGATTGATTCGTTAAGTTTCAGAATACCAGGGTCATATTATAAGATTCATATAGCTAAATCAGAAATATTACAACAAGAACAAGAGCTAAAATTTTCTGATCTGAAACTGTATCCAATCCGTGGTTTACATGCACAAGCCGTTGGCCTCAGAAATCAGGATGATGTTGTTGATTTAACCATCAAAAACATACAAACAGTTGGGCTTGATATTGATGACTTGCTAAGTTGGGAGGGCGTTTTTATGCAAAAGTTGGTATTGGAAGAGCCAAAAATCCGATTGATGCGCGATAAAAGAATTCCGGCAGACGAAAGCAAACGACCCAAAATGCCTCAGCAGGCTGTTCGAGCTATCAAAGGAAACTTCGGAATAGATACTATTTTATTACTAAATGCAAGCGTTGTTTATACAGAGTTGATGGGTAACAAACCCGATACGCCCAGTGTTAATTTTGATAGTTTGTTTACCCTGATAACCGGATTTGCCTCTGTTGATCCAAGTACAGGCAAACAAGCAGATCTCATTGCCCATAGTAAGGGAATTTTGTTGGGAGAAGCGCATTTTGATAACCGAATACAATGGCATTTTACGCCAGATAACAGCTTTGATTTTTATGGCCGGTTGGGAAGCATGAATGCTAATGCCGTGAATGTTGTTAGCGAGAGTGCTGCGGGAGCATTGTTTCGATCCGGGTATATTGATTCGGTTTATTTCAAAGGTTTGGGCAATCAGGACGCAGCTTCGGGAATATTTGAAATGCGCTATCACGATTTAGTGGTTAATGTAACTAAAAAACATTCAAACAATCCAAATAAATTCCTCAGCCTGATTGCAAATCTTATCTTACGCCGTGAAAATCCGGCAGAGGGTGAAGGTATCCGCCAGGTGCAGATGCAAACCGTAAGGGTTCCTTACAAAGGCTTTTTCAATATGTATTGGAAAACAATTGAGAACGGATTTTTCAACACGCTTAAACCCGGCAAGCAGCAGCGCATGAATAAAGATGATGCACTGCGAAAGGAATGGGAGAAGTTTAAAAACGAGATTGCGCAATAATCCCTTATTTTTCTATTCAAAATTGTCCGGTAAAATTACATACAAAGCTCAATCGTTGTAATAATGCTGTCCCTGGAAACTATCCTGTTATGGACTACAGTATCTTTTACCAGACAATTTGAATACTAAAGATTTTTTTGAAATTCAAAACACGCAATTGGTCTAAGAATAAAGCAGTGCGACATATTACCTTTTAATACTGTCATATCAACAAGCAAAGCAAATCGCTATTTTTGCAGCATGATAAAGAATCCTCATCTTATTGAGATTATGGCACCAGTTGGCTCCTATGAGTCACTAATGGCTGCCATTCAGGCCGGAGCTGGTTCGGTGTATTTTGGTATTGGTTCCCTGAATATGCGTTCAAAGTCGTCCAAAAACTTCACACTTAGCGACCTGAAGCAGATTGCTGCGATTTGTGAAGCACATCAGGTGCGCAGTTATGTAACCATCAATACCGTAATTTTTGACGAAGAACTCGAAGAAATGAAACAGCTGGTTGATACGGTAAAAGCCAACCACATCACCGCTGTGATTGCATCGGATCAGGCAGTTATTCAATATGCACGGCAGCATGATGTTACGGTGCATATGTCCACCCAAACCAATATCACCAATATTGAAGCGGTGCGTTATTATGCACAATTTGCTGATGTGATGGTAACTGCACGTGAACTTAACTTGAATCAGGTAAAAGCTATCACCGAAAAAATCCGGCAACAGCACATTACAGGTCCTTCCGGCGATTTGGTAAGGATTGAAGTTTTTGTTCATGGGGCTTTGTGCATGGCTGTTTCCGGAAAATGCTACCTCAGCCTCGATTTGCTGAATTCCTCTGCCAACCGAGGTGCTTGTTTGCAGCCTTGCCGAAGGGGTTATTCAGTAAAAGATCGCGACAGCGAGCTCGAAATGGAAGTGGATAATGAATACATCATGTCGCCAAAAGACCTGAACACCCTGCCGTTTCTGGATAAACTGCTGGATGCCGGCGTCGAAGTGCTCAAGATTGAAGGACGTGGCCGCTCGCCTGAATACGTAAAAGTTGTTACCAAAGTATATCACGAAGCTGTTGAGGCTGTGTTGGATGGCACTTTTGATCAGCAGAAAGTGGAAGCCTGGCAAAACCGTCTTTCCGAAGTATATAACCGTGGTTTTTGGGATGGTTATTATCTAGGAAGAAAAATCGGTGAATGGACGGAATCGTATGGTTCGCAGGCAACAAAAAGGAAGGTTTACGTGGGTTTGGTGACCAATTATTTTACTAAGATTGGTGTGGCAGAAATAAAAATGGAAACCCACAGCATGGCTTTAAGGGATGAAATCTTGATAATCGGGCCGACTACGGGAGTCGTTGAGGAGCAAATCAATGAAATCAGGGTGGATTTGCAAAAGGTTGAGCAGGCAAAAAAAGGTGATTTATGCTCCATCCCTGTCAATACGCTGGTTCGCAGAGGCGATAAGGTGTACAAACTGGTTGAAAACAAATAGAAAGCCTCATGATTACGCAAAACCTGCATACGCACACAATTTTTTCTGATGGCAAATCCACGCCTGAAGAGGTTGTAAAATCAGCAATTGATTCCGGACTGCAAAGCCTGGGTTTTAGCGATCATGCACCCGTGCCCTTTTTAAATTCTTTTAGCATTGCTGAAGGGGAATTGTCAAATTATATTGCCAAAATAGAGCAACTTAAAACAGAATTTGCCAATCGGATAGAAATAATGCTTAGTCTCGAAGTGGATCATATTCCCGTTTTGATGGATGATTTCTTTCATCAAAATCCTGACTTAAATCTGGATTATACCATTGGATCTGTTCATCTTGTTGGTGCGGATCGCCTTGAGAATCTATGGTTTATTGACGGACCAAAACGCGAAATATATGATGATGGTCTTCAGCAGTTTTTTGGTGGGGATATCCGCATGGCAGTAAAAGCATTTTATCACCAAACCAATCGGATGTTGGAGCAGCAAACACCTGATATTATTGGTCATCTGGATAAGATCAAGATGCACAATCAAAATCGGTTTTTTCGAGAGGACGAAACCTGGTATCGTAATTTGGTACGCGAGACGCTTCGGTTGATCAAAGAAAAGGATGTTGTGGCAGAACTGAACACCCGTGGCAAATACAAAGGCCGGTCTGATAGTCTTTTTCCTTCGGATTGGATTTTAAAGGAAATGAAAACCTTGAACATTCCGGTTATTATTAGCTCAGACGCACATCAGGCTCATGAAGTTGTGCTGTTATTTGACGAAGCTGTTGAGGCACTAAAAAATGCCGGATATCGAAGCACCTGGAACTTTCAGCAAAAACAATGGCAGGAGATTGCTTTGTTGTGAGCTTCAATTTGCTAAATTTACTGGTTTTTATACTTTTACACCTGACTTAAACGTTTGCCTCAAGTGAATTTATATGCTCAAAAAAAGCGTTGGAAAATAGTGTTGGCCATCATTGCACTGGTCATTATCGGGGCATCCATTTATTATACCAATGTGCTTGTTAATCGTTTTGCCGTGCAGGAGCGTACCCAGATAAGGGTTTGGGCCGATGCCGTTCAGCGGCGGGCCAGCCTGATGAATATTACCGAAGCATTTTTTGATGAGGTGCGCGAACAGGAGCGCAAACGCATCGAGCTCTTGGCCCAGGCTTATCGCAGATTATTGATAGCAGCACCTAACGAAAATTTAAATTTCTATCTCGAAATTATCTCAAACAATACAAGTATCCCAGTTCTTATTACGAACGAAAATAATCATATTGAGTGGAGTGCTAATTTGCCACCTCATCAACAACATATTGACAGTTTATCACCCGACCTACTAGCCGAATATACCGTATATGAACCCATCGAAATAATCCTTTCGGGAAACAAAAAGCAAATGTTGTATTACAAGGAATCGCGCATATTTACGGAGATGAAGAATGTGTTGGACGATCTGGTGAGTTCTTTTTTTAATGAGGTAGCCTTAAATGCAGTCAGTGTACCGGTTATTATTACAGATAGCACTCAAAAAAAGGTGATACAGTATGGTAATCTGGATGGGTTTGATATGCATGACAGCAGTTTTGTGAAGCAACAGCTTGATGATATGTCTGCTGAAAACAAACCTATTTCTATTGATTTGGAAAATATTGGCCGGACGTACATCTTTTACCGAAGTTCCGATTTACTGCTTCAGATGCAATTTTTTCCCTTGTTTCAAATCCTGATTATTACCCTGTTTTTGTTAATGGCCTATCTGCTTTTCAGCTATGCACGGCGTTCGGAGCAAAACCAGGTGTGGGCGGGTATGGCTAAAGAAACGGCACATCAGATTGGTACACCCTTGTCGTCGCTTATGGCCTGGATCGAATTGCTCAAAATGCAACCCGAGAAAATTGAAGGTGTTGAAGAAATGGAGAAAGATGTGCAACGGCTGGAAACCATCACCGAACGTTTTAGCCGGATTGGTTCAGCCCCCGTGCTGGAGCCTTCAAACATTACCAAAGTAATAGAAGAAACCATTGATTATCTAAAAAAACGCAGCTCACGAAAAATTATTTATACCCTTCAGTTGCCTGCAGAATCAGTGATTATTCCATTAAATGCTTCGCTTTTTCGCTGGGTGATCGAAAACCTGTGCAAGAATGCCATTGATGCCATGAGTGGTCATGGAACCATTACCATCAGAATGAAAACCGATGAACGTTACCTGCTTTTGGATGTGAAGGATACCGGAAAGGGAATGCACAAATCTGTTTTTTCAGCTGTTTTCAATCCAGGATATACCAGTAAAAAACGTGGCTGGGGTTTGGGGTTATCCCTGGCCAAACGCATCATCAAGGATTACCACAAAGGAAAGATATTCGTGAAGACCTCAACCATTAACGAAGGAACAACTTTTCGTATTATGTTGCGCCTGAAGTAATTAAGGCTATTTTAAACCGCCAAAAACCAAAAGCGGAATAGAAGATCGAAACAACAGTTTACGACTCAGCCCCGGCTCGAACAATTGTGCTAGCAGATTTTGCTTTTTGGCGGTCAGGGCAAGCACATCAATTTTATGCTCCTGTATAAAACGTTCTATTCCATCTAATACATCACCACTTTCCAGCAGCCCGCACTCCACCTGAAAGTTCTGATAAAACTGATTAAAGTGTTCGCGCATCTGGCGCATACGGGTTTCGTCAACCACCAGGCTGCCTTTTTGATGCACGTGCAAACAAAATATCCTTGCATTAAAAGGCCGCACAAAAGCCATCAGCCGACTCAGGCTGTCAAAATCCGTGTCATCAAAACTGGTTACATACAGCAATTGTTTTGTTTGTTCAAAGCTGCTTTCGTCATAGGATGGCGGAATGGCCAGCACCGGAATCTTTCCTCCGGAAATAGCCTTGAGCGTTGTACTGCCAAAAAAACCCCTTTCAAAACGCTGCTTACCCTTGGTTCCCATTACAATTAAACCGGGCTTGTAATCATGCGCAACTGCAGAAATGGCCTCGGAAGCATTACCTCTGATCAAATCAAAATCAACATCCACACCTTTAATTTTTTTCCTTTTGATCTGTAGCTTAAGTTCTTGCTGAAAAAGCTGTAAACGATCTTCTGCTTCGGCTTCCGCATTTCTGATCTGCGATTCTATGTCGGTTTGCATGGCATACATCTCTCCCCAGGCAAAATGCTCTGCGGCAACCGGCATCCAGGCATGCATCAACCGGATGTCGGCTTTCATGAAGGCAGCAAGTTTTAACGCATATCGTACAGCTTTCTCACTTTCGTCCGAAAAGTCAACCGGGACCAAAATACGTCTGACACTGCGTAATAGTTTAATGCTTTTTTCTTTTTCCGTACCACTCGCATGAGCTAATATGTTAATATATTGTTGAGCATCAGGAAGATCACTTTCGTTAACGTGAAGCATAACTTCAGTGCCTGATCCTGACGCATGGCTTAAAAAAC
>ERZ795032.2344-NODE-2344-length-10994-cov-3.870463_pt1 | contig 10994 bp, 9 predicted proteins | sample MGYA00375124_ERZ795032 | MGnify/ENA primary metagenome ERZ795032 (study PRJEB30167, sample SAMN05720154) | activated sludge metagenome | isolation source: Anaerobic digester | place: China | collected 2015-12-16 ...
GCCCGCCTGGTGCTCCAGCGCCGGTATCTGCTCAAGGATGCCGCAGGCCGACCCATCGAAGACCCACCCGCGATGTTCGCTCGGGTCGCCGACAACATCGCGGAAGCCGAGGTGCGGTTGGGATGTTCCGATCTGAGAGACGCCGCACGGGGGGCCTTCCTCTCGGCCATGGAAGGCCTGGACTTCCTGCCGAACAGCCCGACCCTGATGAACGCCGGTCGTCAGTTGCAGCAGTTGGCCGCCTGTTTCGTGCTACCGGTGGAGGATTCCATTGAGGGCATCTTCGATGCCGTCAAGGCCGCGGCCCTGATTCACCAGTCCGGGGGCGGCACAGGGTTCTCGTTCTCCCGTCTGCGTCCGTCGGGCGACATGGTCAGCACCAGCCGGGGCCAGGCTTCCGGCCCGATCAGTTTCATGCGCGTGTTCAACGAAGCCACCCGGGCGATCAGCCAGGGCGGATTCCGCCGCGGCGCGAACATGGGCATTTTGCGGATCGACCACCCGGACATTCGCGACTTCATCCGCTGCAAGGAAGCCGAAGGGGCGTTCGAGAACTTCAACCTGTCGGTAGCCGTCACGAACGATTTCATGGAGCGGCTGGAGCGGAATGAGAGTATGCCGCTGGTGAATCCTCGCGACGGCGGCCAGCGCGGATCCGTGTCGGCGGCCGAGCTCTGGGCAGAGATCGTGCGGCACGCCTGGGCCAATGGCGAGCCGGGCCTGTTCTTCGTGGACCGCGCCAACGCCGACCAGCCGACACCCGCCCTGGGCCCCATCGAGAGCACCAATCCGTGCGGCGAGCAGCCTCTGCTGCCCCACGAGGCCTGCAACCTGGGCAGCGTCAACCTGTCGCATTTCGCGGCCGACCGCGACATCGACTGGCCCGCCCTGCGCGACACGGTCCACCTGGCCGTGCGATTCCTCGACGACGCCATCGAGATGTCCCGGTATCCGCTGGCAGCCATCGACGCCACCGTCCGCGGCAACCGCAAGATCGGCCTCGGCGTCATGGGCTGGGCCGACCTGCTGATTGAACTGGGCATTCCTTATGACAGCGACCGGGCTCTGGAGACGGCCCGCCGCGTCATGGCCTTCATCCAGGCCGAGGGCCGTCGCGCCAGTCAGCATCTGGCCGTGGAGCGGGGCCCGTTCCCGAATCATTCACGCAGCCTCTTCGCCGGCGGCCCCGCACAGCGCAACGCCACGATCACGACCGTGGCGCCGACAGGAACTCTGAGCCTGATCGCAGGTTGCTCGGCCGGCATCGAACCGATCTTCAGCATCGCCACGGAACGCAACGTGCTGGGCGGCGAGCGGCTGCTGGAGGTCCAGCCCGCATTCGCGCGCATCGCCCGGCAGCGAGGTTTCTACAGCGATGATCTGCTGGAGCGGATGGCCTCGGGCGACCCCGACGCACTGGCCCGCGTGCCGGAGGACGTCCTGCGGTTGTTCGCGACCGCCCACCAGGTGGCTCCCCAGTGGCACGTGAGAATGCAGGCAGCGTTCCAGGAACACGTGGACAACGCCGTTTCCAAGACCGTCAATCTGCCGCACGCGGCGAGGCCGGCCGACGTGGATCGTGTGTACCGGCTCGCGTGGCAACTGGGGTGCAAGGGCATCACCATCTACCGCGACGCGTCGCGACAGGAGCAGGTGCTGTTGAAGAGCAACGGTCGCTCGCTGGTTTGCCGCGAATGCCTGGTCGAGGACGATGCGCGGATGTGCCCCGAGTGCGGCGGCCCGCTGGTGCACGAGTCGGGATGCCACGTCTGTCACGGCTGCGGGTACACCCTGTGCTGACCCTGCGAAGGAAAACGGGCTGCACTCGACGCAGATCGAATGCAGCCCGCGATATTGGCTCCGGCTCAGGTTCCGTCAGCCGGTGTCCTTGATTCCGATGTTGACCACGCCGTCGTTATGTTGCGCGGTCCGGGCCATTCTGGCCTCCTCCTGGCGGACAAACGTTCGGGGTTTCTGCACGCGGCGCTCGGCCTCCATGCGCTGCCTGGCCAGATACCGCTCGTAGTGCGCCTCGCTCATGTACCCCGGGCATTTCCTGTGAGTGTTCCACTGCTCTCGCGGATTGTCGAACAACCCGCATTCTGTCCGCAGGTTCAGCTTGCACTTGCCGCACTTGCGGATCGGGTGCCTGTTCTTCCTGTCCATGGCCCCTCCTTAGAAGACACTAGCAGTTCTTCACAAGATTACGACGCCTCGTCTGTGCGTGATCGTCCTCGTGGCACCTCCTTTCGGGATTCCGTGCGTCCCCGCGCCGATTGACAAAGAACCTCCCCCCTGACAGCACTGTACACCCACCTGCGCACAGGGTCAAGCGTCGCGGCACCTTGGGCCCGGCCTGATCCCCCCGGCCCCTCCCGAAAGCGGCCCGAAAGCGGCTTGCCGCTTGAACCTGCCCAGCCAATAGCCTAGAATCAGCCCTGTCGGTCACGGGTGCCGTGTGCCGGGGGAGAGGCCGGGAGGGCCGGGTATGGCGGGACAACCGTCCGTTTTCAGCAGTTCCGAGCCGTACTACGACATCATGGTGGATTGGGAGAGGCGGCTGGCGAACGAATCGGCGTTCTTCCAGCGTGCGTTTCAGTCGGTCCACGCCCAGAGCGTGCTCGACTGTGCGTGCGGCCTGGGACACCACGCCTGTCTGTTCGCCCGCTGGGGCATGCACGTCAGCGGGTCGGACCTCTCGGAGGAGATGATTCGCAAGGCACGCCACCTGGCCGACTCGCAGGGACAAGCCGTTGAGTTCATCCAAATCTCCTACGACGCTCTGACGAACGTCTTCTCGCATCCCTTCGACGCCGTGGTGTGCACCGGCAACAGCCTGTCGCTGGCCGGGAAACGGTCGGTGGTCGAGGACGCCATCGGCGAGATGGGCAGGCTCACCCGGCCGCACGGCGTGCTCGTCCTCCACGTGGTCAACTACGAGCTGTTCCCTCCTGGAAAGAACACCTACGGCGAGCCGGTGGCCCGCGAACATCTCGGCCAGAATTACATCTTCCTGAAGAGCTTCTGCCGGGCCGGCACCACGTGCGACATGGACCTGATTGTCCTCCAGAGCGGCGCCACGGGAACGTGGACCCGTACGGTGTTCAGCGAGCGGCTGTTGCTGCTCGACAAGGCGTCCCTGGTGGGCATGGCCGAGAAGGCGGGCTTCGGGAAGATCAACCTGTACGGGGGCTACGGCATGGCGCCGTTCGATCCCCGGACGAGCCAGGACCTGATTCTGGTGGCCAGGAAAGAGTGAGACCATGAGCATCGAAGATCGGTTGTCGGAACTGGGCTGGAAGCTGCCGCCTGCCGCCGGGCCGTTGGGCGCCTATGTGCCCGTGGTTCGCACGGGCAACCTGCTGTTCGTCAGCGGCCAGTTGCCCCTTCGCGACGGCAAGCTCCGCATCACCGGCCACGTGGGCGGCCCCGTCAGCGAGGCGCAGGCCCAGGAAGAGATGCGTCAGGCGGCCTTCAACGCCCTGGCCATCGTCCGGGCGGAGCTTGGCTCGCTGGACCAGGTGCGCCGCGTGGTGCGGCTGGTCGGCTATGTGGCCAGTGCGCCGGACTTCACGGAGCAGGCCGCCGTCACAAACGCTGCCAGCGAGGTCTTCCTGAAGCTGTTCGGCCCGGAGCGGGGCAGCCACGCCCGCCTGGCCCTCGGGGCCGCGGCCCTGCCGAAGGGATCGCCCGTCGAGCTGGAGCTCATCATCGAGGCGGAGGAATAGGCGGCCGGCGCTCTGCCAGCCGCGAGTTCCGGTGCCCGATGCAGACACCCGGGTGCATGTCACGTTTGTGGCGAGCAACTGGTCTGGGAATAACGCCGACCGTAGGGGCGGCTCGCGAGCCGCCCTCCGGCGGTGCCTGTCCCCCGCGGGTCGCTCGCGAGCGACCCCTACGTCGCTTCCCCCCGTTTCTGCGGTGCGAGAGCCAGCGTGCCTGAGAACGTGACATGCACCCCAGACACCCGAACGCGGGTGCGACGACATGTCAACGCAAAGTAGAAACGTCAACGCGGGCGCGACGACATTGACTCCGGACCGGCGCTCATCTACAATCGCTCAGTAAGGTGTTCCATCCGCTAACCTTGAGGAGACTGGACTATGGCAGGACAGAATGTGGTGATGCTGACCGACGACAGCTTCGACGCCGAGGTGCTGGAGAGCCAGACGCCCGTGCTGGTCGATTTCTATGCAGACTGGTGCGCGCCGTGCCGCATGATGGGTCCCGTCATTGACGAGTTGGCCGACGAGTACGCGGGCAAGGCCAAGATCTGCAAGCTCGACACCGACGCCCATCGCGATGCGCCGTCGCGGTACGGCATCAGCGCCATTCCGACGATCATCCTGTTCGCCAACGGCGACGTGGCGAAACGGTTCGTCGGCGTGAACAAGAAGGCGGACCTCAAGGCCGCCCTCGACGCCGCGGCCCAGTAACGCTCAATCGTCTGAAGGCCTTCAGGGCGCCGTCCGCCGTCAGCGGGCGACGCCCTGCTTGCTGCCCGAACGCCGGCGGCGGCCATGCCGTCGGAGCGTTACGCCTGGACCTTCGACGCAGCCGCCGCATGGGGCGGACACCAGGTGTCCACCAAGCACGGCTTCACCGTGCCGCCTTGAATCTCGCCACCAACTCCGACTTGTCACCGGCCCTCATCAGGCTCTCGCCGACAAGGATGGCCTGGACCCCTGCCGCCAGGAGCCGCGAAACGTCGCCCTCGGTCGTGACGCCGCTCTCGGCGACAAGCACCGCCCCCTTGGGCACGTGACGAGCCAGCCGCTCGGTGGTCCCCAGATCCACCGTGAAGGTCCGCAGGTCGCGGTTGTTGACGCCCAGCAGCGTCGCCCCGGCGTCCACAGCCCGGCCCAGGGCCTCTTCGTCGTGGGACTCGACGAGCGGCTCCATGCCCAGCTCGCGACCGAGCCCAACCAGGTCGGTCATGAGCGACGCCTCCAGCGCGTCGGAGATCAGCAGGAACGTGTCGGCCAGCCACGCCCTGGCCTCCCACACCTGGTACGGCGCCACGATGAAGTCCTTCCGCATCACCGGCACCGGCGACACGGACTTTGTCTGTGCGAGATACTCCAACTTGCCGCCGAAGTACCGCTCGTTGGTCAGAACGCTGATGGCGTCGGCCCCTGCGGTGGCATACTGGGCGGCAATGCCTCGCGGGTCAAACTCGGCCACAATATCGCCGGCCGACGGGCTGCGCCGCTTGATCTCCGCAATCAGTCGGACCGGGCCGTCCTTGTCGCGGCGCAAGGCCGCAGCCATCGCTGACGCCGGCGGACAATCCGCCGCCCGACTCTTCAACTCGTCCAGCGGCACGCGCGACTCGGCGGCCGCCAACTCCTGGCGCTTGTGCCTCAGAATCTGGTTCAGAATGTCAGGCAGATCACTCATGGTCCCCTCTGGAAAAACCTTGCCCCCCGCCCCGCTCGCACACTATCATCGCGGCCGTAACAGCATAACGCAAGGAGCCCGGAATGCAAACGTTCCCCGTCCGCACCGCCCGTCGCGAGCAGTTGCTCGACATCACCGGACAGGTGGCCGCCGCTCTTCGCGACGGACCGGACGAGGGCGTCTGCATCGTCTTCGTGCCGCACACGACGGCCGCCGTGACCATCAACGAGAACGCCGACCCGAGCGTGGTGGCCGACATGCTGGCTAAGACGTCGCGCATGGTTCCCCGTGACGAAGGCTACGCTCACGCCGAAGGCAACAGCGACGCCCACATCAAGGCCTCGCTCGTCGGCTCCAGCGTCACGATTCCGATCGCGGGCGGCCGCCTCGCCCTGGGCACGTGGCAGGGCATCTACTTCTGCGAGTTCGACGGCCCGCGCTCGCGCACCGTGCATGTTCAAGTGCTTGGCCGATAGGCGGGCCCCATGCCACTGACCGAGCTTCTCGATCCCGAGATTCTGGCCTATGCGGTGAGCCTCCTTCTGGCAATCGGCGGCCTGCCCCTGCTCGTGGCGACGCTGCGACGCCTGAGGACACAGGGACTTGGGCTGCCGGAGACCGGGGCATGGCCCGCCGTCGGCTGGGGTCGCGAACAGGGCGGTTTGCTTTTCGTCCTGATCGTGTTCGTGCTCCAGAACGCGTTGCACATGGCCTTCGGCGGTCTCACGGCGTGGCTTACGGGCCCCGAGGGACACCTTCCACTGTCCCCAGGCGGGCGCATGGCCACACTCAGCCTGGTCACGGTCGCCCACTGGATCGTCGCTTGCGGGCTCGTCCTCGGGTGGCTCATCGCCACCGGCAGGGCGCGTGCCGAGACGTTCGGCCTGACGCCAAGGCGCCTGCTCCGGTCCGCGGGGCGAGGCGCGGTGCTGCTTCTGGCTGCCGAGCCGCTGATCATCGCGACGCTGCTGGCCGGCGCCGCACTGCACGCGTGGATCGTCGAGGAGCCCCCGCCGGTTCACCCCGTCCTCCAGTCCCTGGGCGAACACCCGCAGGCGATGCACATCGTCGTGCTCTTCCTGACGGCCGGCGTACTCATCCCGTTCTTCGAGGAACTCTTCTTCCGGGGCATCCTTCAGACGACGCTCATGCGTCTCGGCAACGCCACGGCAGCCATCACCATCGCCAGCGTCCTGTTCGGCCTGGTACACATGGGGGTGCCGACGAGCGTGCTCCCTCTGACGATTTTCGGCTGGGCCATGGGGTACGCGTTCTACCGCACGGGCAACCTCGCCTCGTGCGTCGTGATGCACAGCGTCTTCAACCTCATGAGCCTGAGCATGGCCTTGCTGCCTCACATGGCAGGCCGCACCCCGTAGAATCGGCGGCCACGGAAAAAGCCACGGCCGGGCGCGATGCCGGCCGTGTCGCACGTCGCTTGGAATGGCAGCCCGGGCACGCCGGGCTCATGTCGCCGGCGGCGGCGTGGTCTCGCCACTTCCCGGTTCAGGAGTCGGACCGGGCACAGGGGCGGGGGCACCTGCGGGCGGCGGCGTTGCCTCATCGGCCGGCTCCGGGACAGGCGTCGGCGTCGGCTCAGGAGTGGGCCCCGGCTCGGGCGTGGTCTCCTCGGGCATCGAAGGCGGCAGGAAACGCTCGGCAAAGGCTACGGCCTTGTTCAACTGGTCGTAGCCCAGGCCCGTGTCGAGCCGGATCCGTCCCCGGTCCAGACCAAGCACGAGTCCTACCACTCCCTGGTCGCTGATCGCTTTGCGGTCTTCCTCGTCGAACACCACGGGCTTGCGCGACGCGCCGCCCGAAGGGCCGGCCAGGACGAGCGAACGCCCGAGCATAGCCGGAAGGCTCAAGTACATTTCCACATTGCGCATGTCGGGAAGGGAGTGCCGCACATCGTCCATCTGCTTCGGCGGCGTCCCGGCCTTCTCGTCGAGGGCCATGTCGATGGCCGCCTTGAAGAGCGTCTGGTCGCTGCCGGCGCTGACAATCGCCCGGTCTTTCAGATACGCCAGGCGGTAGACGTAGCCGTCGGGCCCATAGACCTGCCTGGCTCGCTCTTCGAACAACTCCTTGAAGCGTTTCTTCTCGAACTCGATCTTCGGTTCGAGCCTCGATATCTTGACTCCGCGATACTCCTCCACGGCCGGCTTGTACTGAAGGATCACTCGCGTGCCCGCCTGATCGCCCACCTTGAGCAACGTGCCGAAGAAATCCTGGGCCGCATCGTTGAACATGTCGCGGTCCTTGATTCGCATGATCGTCACGTTGGCCTCGGTGGCGCCGCTGGCCGGGTCGGGCAGGGACGTCATCATCTCGAACTGGCCGGTGAACTGGTCCGCCATCTCGCTCACGGCGTCCATCAGGGCCTCGCGAGTGTCCGGCTGCACCTTGCGGCTCGCCTGAGGCGAGTTCTGGATGATGAAATCCGTGACCGTCGCCAGGGCCACCTTCAGCATGTCGGGATTCACCTGGATGCCGCTGACGGACACGTGCGGCAGATCGAGCGGCAGATCGCCGACCAGCGAACTGTTGCTGCCCCCCATGTCGAGGAGGTTCCGGTAGATGGACCCGTCCTCGGCGAACCGGCACAGGGCGGAGACGGCCACATCGTCGGCGCCCAGCCGGATGCCCAGATCAAACGAATCGAGCTGCTCCAGAAGTTCGTCGATCGCCCCCAGGTACGTCAACAGCATGTCGCTGTAGGCGTACAGCGTCGGGTCGCCCATGACTTTGGTGGCCATCGAGCGGCGGAACCGGTCCGACGCCTCGCGCCGGCTTTCCAGCGTCCGTCGCATATCCACGTGAACGAACAGGTCGCTCTGCCCAAGGACCTGCCGCTGCTCGTCGGTCAGCCGCGGCGCGATGCCTGACGTGCCGTCCCGGATGTCGCGGCACGTGCGCAGCGACTCCGTGAAGAGAGCGTAGCCGTTGCGATGAATGAAGAACCGCGGCACGCGCGTCTCGGTCATCTGGTACAGGCCGTCCTCGACCTCATCTGCCGCATTGTATTCAAGGAACTGTTCGAGCCCGGCCACCGGCACCATGAAGACGGCGTTGCGCCCTCGGTAGGCCACCGGGTCCAGGTACGCGATGCCCATGGCGCCGCGCTGGGCCACGCCGCCGCGCACTCCTACTTTCACGCTGATCATGTCGGTGACGGAACTGTCCTGGATGGGCAGACGCAGCCCGGTCTTCTGCTCGAACAGAACACTCTTGGCCGCCACGTCGCCGAGGTCCGCGAGCACAAGGAACGTGGTCGTGCGGTCGGGCATGGCGGCCAGCAGGTCGGCCGTGGACCGGGCCTGCCCGGCGGGAGGAGTTCCCGCGCCGCCGGTCTCCCCGGTCGGCCCGCCCGGGCCCGTCTGTCCGCAGACGGCCCCTGCCGCAACGACGATCACACCCATGGCCCAGATTCGCATACGGTTCATGTCGCACCTCAGAGTCACGAGGGTCGAAACAGTTCGTCCGCCTCAGTCGTACAGGTGACACGCCGCCACGTGGTCGGTCCGACCGTCCACCGGCTTCAGCATTGGCGTTTCTATCGAACAGCGGTTCAACGCCTTCGGACACCGCGGGTGAAACGGGCACCCCGACGGCGGGTGAATGGGGCTCGGCGGCTCGCCCTCCCGCATGTCCAGGAACTTCTGCCGCTGCTTCGGGTCCGGCAGCGGGATCGCGCTCATCAGGCACCACGTGTACGGATGCGTGGCGTTACCGTACAGCACGTCGCTGGGCGCCTTTTCGACGATACGCCCCAGGTACATGACGGCCACCTCGTCGGCGATGTGCGCCACCACCGACAGGTCGTGAGCAATGAACAGGTACGTCAATCCGAGCTCAGTCTGAAGGTCCTCCAGCAGGTTGAGAATCTGGGCCTGGATGCTGACGTCCAGCGCGCTGACCGGCTCGTCGCACACGATCAGCCGCGGACGAAGGGCCAGGGCCCGGGCGATGCCGATGCGCTGCCGCTGACCGCCGCTGAACTCGTGCGGGTACCGATTCATATAATCGGGCGTCAGCCCCACCCGTCTTAACAAGTCTGCGACAATCTCCTGCCGCTCGGCCCCCGCGGCCAGGCCGTGAACCGTCAGGGCCTCCCCGACGATGCTGCCGACGGTCATTCGCGGGTTCAACGACCCATAGGGGTCCTGGAAAATGATCTGCATGTGGCGGCGCAGGCGGCGCAGCTCGGATTCCGACTGGGCAAACACGTCCTGGCCGTCAAGCAGCACCAAGCCGGCCGTCGCCGGAATGAGTCGCAGGATCGTCCGTCCTGTGGTCGTTTTGCCGCATCCGCTCTCCCCGACGAGGCCGAGCGTCTGCCCCTGGGCAATCGAAAACGACACGCCGTCGACCGCCTTGACGTACCCGATCGTACCACCAAAAAGCCCGCGACGCACGGGAAAATGCGTCTTCAGGTTCTCCACCATCAGCAACGGAGGTTTCGCGGCGGGACGCATCGGCACCGGCCCGGACTGCACGGCTGTCATCGACTCTCCTCCTGTGGCGGACTCACCGGCGTGCTGACGGCCCGATCGAACGGCAACGTCCCCTCGGGCCGGGCCTTCCAGCAACACACCCCATGGCCCGTGCGCAGCTCCTGCAACTGCGGCACGCGAGCGGCGCAGGAGGCGTCGGCAATCGGGCACCGAGGATGGAACGCGCACCCCGACGGAATCCGCGCCGGCATCGGCACCCTGCCGGGAATGACTTTCAGGCGTTTGCCTCTCTCGTGCATGCTCGGCAGGCTCTCGAACAGGCCGACCGTATACGGGTGCAGCGGCCGATCGAACAGCTCGTCCACGTCGGCGAACTCCACGATGCGGCCGGCGTACATGACGGCCACCCGATGCGCATTCTGGGCCACCACGCCCAGATCGTGCGTGATCAGGATGACGCTCATCCGCAATTCCCGCTGAAGGCGGTTGAGCAGTTTCAGAATCTGGGCCTGGATCGTCACGTCCAGGGCCGTTGTCGGCTCGTCGGCGATCAGGATCGAGGGATTGCAGATCAGGGCCATGGCGATCATCACCCGCTGTCGCATGCCGCCCGAAAGCTGGTGCGGGTATTCCTCGACACGTTGCTCGGCCGCCGGTATGCCCACCAGGCGAAGCATCTCGACCGTGCGGTCGTAGAGCTGCTCGGGCGTCACCGCTTCGTGGACTTCCAGGGCCTCGGCGATCTGGCGGCCCACCGTGAAGACCGGATTGAGGCTCGTCATCGGCTCCTGGAAGATCATGGCGATCTCCTTGCCGCGGATGCGACGCACCTCGTCCTCGGACATGTGCAGGATGTCCTGCCCTTTGTAGAGAATCTGCCCGGCGGCAATCCGCCCCGGCGGCGGCACGAGGCGAAGAATCGACAGCGACGTGACGCTCTTGCCGCAGCCGCTCTCGCCGACCAGGGCCAGCGTCTCGCCGCGCCGGACATCGAAACTGACGCCCCCTACGGCGCGGGCGACGCCCTCTTCGGTCCGAAAGACCGTTTCCAGGTCGTGGACGCTCAGGATCGTCTCGCCGATGTCACCGGCGGCCTGGTCTTCGTGGATCATCCCGGACGGTATGCTCATGGCGGTC
>ERZ795032.2352-NODE-2352-length-10959-cov-4.017975_pt1 | contig 10959 bp, 13 predicted proteins | sample MGYA00375124_ERZ795032 | MGnify/ENA primary metagenome ERZ795032 (study PRJEB30167, sample SAMN05720154) | activated sludge metagenome | isolation source: Anaerobic digester | place: China | collected 2015-12-16 ...
CGCGGCGCGGCCGCTGCCGGGGACCAGTTTCCCCGAAAAGGTCCCGTCGTAAACAAGGCTTTTTCCGCAGGAGGGGCTATGGGACTTGAGCAGGGCCTTCTTCGCGCCGACGCCGCGCGCCATGGCCAGCGCGCGTTCCGCTCCGAGCCGGAACTTCTCCGTCCTGTCCTCGCCGTCTATCGATACCACCCGTCCGCCACGTATTTCCGCCGGAGTCCTCGGCGCCGGCATATCGCCCAGCACCTCTGGACATACCGCCACCAGGGCGTACCGCTCCATAAGCTTCGCGACGGCCGGCAGGTACTGCTCGCCGCCGTCGTAGCGGCACCTGACGCCCAGCAGGCAGGCGCTGATCAGCAGCGGTTCTCTATCAGGCACTCTTAACCTCAGCTCCGCGCGAAAGGCGGCGCAGTATGTTCGCCGGCAGCGTCACCACCGCCCACAGCAGCGAAAGCGCGCCTCCGACCGCTATACCCAGAAGACGGAACGGCAGCAGTATAAGCCAGACGAGCGGGTAAAGCAGCAGCGCCAGCAGGGCCAGCGGCCAGCAAAGGACCAGCAGTATAAGCCAGAGCAGGAAGGTCAGCATGGCTCAATTCTACAAAAAGCGGCCTGGGCCCGGCCGCCCGCCGTACCCGCGCGCGCCCTGGGCCTTATGGCCTTGAAAGCAGCGGAGCCGGAAGCTAACCTATCTATATGCCCCTTCGACCCGCCGTAATAGCGATGGCCGCGCTCGCCTGCCTGCTGGCCGGCTCCGCCGCGGCCGAACTCTCGCCGGAAACCCGCGCAAAGATAGCGGAACTCCAGAAGACCCTCGAATCGCGCTCCGCCCGGTGGACCGCCGGCGAAACCTCCGTTTCCCATCTGACCGAGGACCAGTGGGCCTCGCTTACGGGGCTGGACGACAATCCACCTTCCGGACCTCTGGCTCCCGAACCGCCCGAGACCCGCCTGCGTGCGTCCCTCGACTGGCGCGACAATGGCGGCGATTTCGTCACCGCCCCGAAACAGCAGGGCGGCTGCGGCTCCTGCTGGTCCTTCGCCATGACCGGCGCGCTGGAATCATATGTCATGCGCAAACGCGGCGAGCCGGGCGCGGCCATCGACCTTTCCGAGCAGGTCTATATCTCCTGCAGCAGCGTGGGCAGTTGTAAGGGCGGGGTACTCTTCCCCCTCTTCCTGGTGCGCAAAGGCCTGCCGCCGGAATCGGCCTATCCCTACGCCGAGGCGAACGGTTCCTGCTCCAACGCCGCCTCCGGCTGGGAACGCGGCGCGCATAAGATCGGCGGCTGGGGCATGGTGCTCCCGACCGTGAACAAGATAAAGGCCGCGCTGGCCCATTACGGCCCGCTGCCCACCTCGATGATGATGTACGAGGATTTCCTGCACTACAAGGGCGGGATCTATTCCCGCGTCGGCGGCAAGCGCGTGGGCGCCCACGCCGTCCTGCTGGTGGGCTACAACGACGCCGGGGAATACTTCATAGTCAAGAACAGCTGGGGCGCGGGCTGGGGAGAGGACGGCTTCTTCCGCATAGACTATTCCGAGATGCACTCCCGCGTCATCTTCGGCCTCACCACCGTCGCCTACTACTGATCCATCCCCCCGCGATGAAAACCGCCGGCGGAACTTCCCCGGCGGACCCGCGGAAAGTTCTCCGGAATTTACCAGTCGTCGCCGCCGCCCCCCCCAGGCCGCGGCGGCAGCCGTACACCCGTCTGGGGCGCTTCCACGCGTCGAAGACCTCTCCCGGCCCCACAAGGAACAGGAAGCCCAGGAATCCGGCACCCGCGGAACTTCAGAGATACCTGCGCACGCGGCGCTTATACTCTTCGTACTCGGCGCCGAAGCGCTCCGCCAGGAACTTCTCCTCGGCCAGCACGCTCCTGTGGTGCGAGAACACCGCCACGCAGCCCAGCGCCAGCACCACGGCGCAGCCGGCGTAAAGCACCGCCCCCAGCGTCATAAAGTAGAGTCCCAGGTAAAGCGGATTGCGCGAATAGGCGTATATCCCGCCGGTACGCAGCGCGGTCTTCTCCGCCGGCAGGCCGGTCTTATTGGCGTCGCCCAGATCGCGGTAGGCCGCCGCCAGAATACCGAACCCGACCAGGAAGACCCCGGCCGCCGCCATGGCCAGCGCCGGGGGCACGGGGACCATGCGTATCTCCAGACCGGCTGCCTGCAGGGCGGCCCCCAGCCAGCAGAAGAGCAGCGACAGCTTGCCCGCCTTGAAAAGCCGCGGCCCCACGGGCCGGGCCCCGTCCACCTCGAGGCCGCGCCGCCTGAAGTCCGCCTCCTGGCGGAAATTCATAACCAGGAAACCGACGAACACAACTATAAATACCGCTCTTTCCATACTCCGGATTCTACAATTCCCCCCGCCCAAAAACAAACCCGCCGCATCCCGTCAGCGGACGTAGTGATGCAGCAGCTCGGAAACGAAAGTCTGGTACGGGATGCGCTTAAGCCGCTCCAGGTCGCCGCTGTTGATGCGGATATGCAGCACCGCATCCTTGCGGCGCTCCGCTATCGCCCGGGCCACCGCCCGCTCCTCCGCCGCGCCCGCCCGCGCGTACTCCCCGCGCATCAGCCCGCCTCCACCTCCGCCTCTTTCCGCGATAATCCTATCTTCTTCATATCTCGCATAGCGTAATTACGAATATATATACATTTCAAGGCCCCACATATCTTTATGCCGCTCCCAAATAAAAACTGCCGGAGGCTCTCACATCCGGCGAATACCATAATTACCGAACAACCGCGGAATGTGCGACACCACGTTATCGGGACAGTTCGTCATACTTTCATGAGTTTTCTTGATTATGCACACGGGATATTGTACGATTATCGTACACACAGAGGGGGATTATGCCTAAAAAAACCAATTCTAATCTGCGCGGCTTCGGGGCGCGCATGGCGATCCTCCGGAAAGCGGCCGGCTACACGCAGGAAGAGCTGGCAAAGAAAATAAAAGTGTCCCGCAGGATGATCGCTTACTACGAAGTTGAGACGCAACATCCACCGACAAGCATCCTTTCCAAGCTTTCGGCCGCATTACATGTAACGTCCGATGAACTATTAGATGATACCCGCATGAACCCAGCTATGACCTACCGTCCCCGGAACCAGAAAAGCCTGCGCAATTTGTGCGTCAAAGAGGTTTACAACCAGAACGATATAAGGATCATACAAGGCGATTCGCGACAGACACTGGCCGATATTCCGGCTGGCACGTTCCAATCCTGCATCACAAGCCCGCCCTACTGGGGCCTGCGCGACTATGGGATCGCCGGACAGATCGGGGCAGAGAAGACACCTGATACTTATATCGCCGAGCTGGTCAAGGTTTTCCGTGAGGTCCGCCGCACTCTTCGTGACGACGGAACTCTTTGGCTTAATATTGGTGATTCATACACCAGCGGCGACCGCCTTTGGCGGGCACCGGACAAAAAGAACACAGCCCGCGCAATGAGCTACCGCCCCCCCACACCAGCCGGCTTAAAACCAAAAGATTTGATCGGCATTCCTTGGCGGCTTGCTTTCGCCCTGCAGCAAGATGGATGGTACCTCCGCTCCGATATTATCTGGAACAAACCGAATTGTCAGCCGGAATCGGTTAAGGACCGGCCGACCCGAGCGCACGAGTACGTTTTTTTATTCAGCAAATCGGAAAAGTATTACTATGACCACAAGGCCATTAAAGAATCAACTGTGGAGGGGAATGTTTTAAAAAATCGGCGCACCGTGTGGAATATCAACACGAATGGCTTCCATGGCGCACACTTCGCTGTTTTCCCCCCCGAACTTGTGCGGCTTTGCATGTTGGCCAGTTCGGCCCCCGGCACACGGATTTTAGATCCATTCTTTGGATCTGGCACTGTCGGCCTGGTCTGCCGCAAACATCAGCGGCAGTGCATCGGGATAGAATTAAGCCCGGATTATGTGAAAATCGCACTAGACAGGCTCAGCCGCGAACAACCGGGGCTTCCGCTCTACGCCTTTTCAAACTCCCATTGAGCGAGAACGACACACAAATCTTTGCGTAGATGTTTAATCTGTAATTTTCTCTCACTCCCTCCGTCAAAGTAAAGTTGGAATTTAATTTTACCCGCCCTGTCGGTTATAGTGCAGTACCCGGGTTTTGGCTTCTGCTTGCTGTTCGTTCTGATTTCCAGTTTCCCATTTTTTGCTTCCCGCAGTAATGCCTTAGGTATTTCCACTAACTCATATTTAAACCGGTTGCCGCCTTTTATAAGACATCGCAGCGTAATAATACGGCTGTAAGCGCCCATATGTTTAAAAAACTGCCTACGTAGGCCGGCCAAATCTTTCACGGAATCCACCCAATCACCTTTCCCCAGTTCCATAAATTTGGAAATATGAATTTCATCATCTTTTATGCCTTTGTCGGCTTGCGTTTTAAGCGAGAAAGAAACCCCCTCTATCGTCATATCGTGTCCACGGTTGGTCTTAGACCCCGCTATGACGGCGTTTTTTCCACAAAGTTTTAGTGTTCGCTCCAAAGCATACTCAAAACGATCCTTTGAAAGTGCTTCTGAGGAAAGACAATGGTGGATTCTCAATACGTCGCCGAAGTCATGCAACACCTGCTCGTCTATCAGATCGGACTCCGCTTTACGCGTTATTATAATGAATGGTTTCCGAAACTGGGCGATAATATTCTCAACAAAATCAAGTTGCTTTTCGGTTAGTTCCTCCAAAATGCCTTCCAGTCGCTCTACTCGCACCAAAATACTTTCTCTGGTCATTCCATACCCCTGTTATATAAACCTGAATCCGGAATCATTCCCAATAATACAAAACTAGACAGGTGCTATCCCTTTGAATATGGCTTTTCTGGAAAACATGTTGGACTGACCGAGTCCCGCCGGGGCCTCACCTAAGAATAACCGTCCGGGGAGCCACTCCTTACCCCCCTATATAAGCCCCTCCATATATCCTAAAATATAGGGGCGGGACACCTCTTTCGGGGATAAGGATCACATATGGCCAGGAAAGTGCTGCTCATCATCAGGGACGGCTGGGGCATGTATAAGCCCGACAAGTACAACGCGGTCCGCAACGCGAAAACCCCCAACATGGACCATTATCTCAAGACCTGGCCCAACACCGTACTCGAAGCCGCCGGCGAACAGGTCGGGCTCCCCAAGGGCTACATGGGCTCTTCCGAAGTCGGCCACCTCAATATCGGCGCCGGCCGCATAGTCGTACAGGAACTCAAGCGCATCAAGGACATGATAGAGGACGGCACCTTCTTCAAAACGAAAGCACTGGCCGCCGCCCTCGACAACTGCGTGGCCAAAGGCTCGGCGCTGCACCTGATGGGCCTCGTCCAGGACGAAGGCGTCCACGCTCACCAGGACCACATGTACTCCATCATGCGCGAGGCGAAGAAGCGCGGCATCAAGCGGGTCTGGATACACTTCTTCGCCGACGGCCGCGACACGCCCCCCCGCTCGGCGCTCTCCTACGTCAAAATGCTCGACGAGGTCGTAAAAGAGACCGGCAACTCCGCCGTCGCCACCATCATGGGCCGCTACTACGCCATGGACCGCGGCGAGAAATGGGCGCTCGTCGACCAGACCTACAACACCATCACCAAGGCCGAAGGCCCCAGGGCCGAAACGGCCGCCGTGGCCCTGGAGACCGCCTACGCAGCCCTCAAAAACCCCAACGGCCAGCCCATAGTCGACGAGTACATACCGCCGACCGTCATCGGCGATTACCGGGGCATGAAGGACGGCGACTCCGTCGTCCACTTCAACTTCCGCCAGGACCGCGCCATACAGCTGACCAAATGCTTCGTCGAGGACGAATACCACGGCAAGCGCTGGAAGAAAATGGACATAGTTTACTGCGGCCTCACCCGCTACTACGACGCCTTCAGGTTCAACGCCCTCTCCGCCATGGACGAGGGCGGCGGCATGGACAACCTGCTCGGCCAGGTCATCTCGGAGAAAGGCCTTAAGCAGCTGCGCCTGGCCGAGACCCAGAAGTTCAAGCACGTCACCTCCTTCTTCAACGGCAAGCGCACCGCGCCCTACGCCGGCGAGGACCAGGTGGAGATAAAGGGCAGCTGGGACCCGTCGAGCTTCGGCGAGCATCCCGAGATGGACGCCCCCCGCGTGCGCGAGCGCGCCGTCGCGGAGATAAATTCCGGCAGGTACGACTTCATCGTCGTCAACTTCGCCAACTGCGACATGGTGGGCCACACCGGCATCTACGAGGCGGCGGTAAAGGCCGTCGAGGTCACCGACGAGAGCGTGCGCATGCTGGTGGACGCCGCGCTGGCCAAAGATTACGTCGTCATGATCAGCTCCGACCACGGCAACGCCGAGGAGATGTGGGACTACAGGATAGACATGCCCAAGACCGCCCACACCACCAACCCCGTCGAGTTCATCTATATCGACAAGGACAAGCCCGCGGCGAAACTGCGCCCCCACGGCATACTCTCCGACATCGCCCCGACCGTGCTGGAAGTGCTGGGACTGGACCAGCCGGAGGACATGTCCTCGGAGTCCCTGCTGGCGGACTGATGTTCATAAAACTGCGGGTGCATCCCGGCGAGCGGCGCGACAGGATAATGAAGAAGACCGCCGACGCCTACGAGGTCTGGACCAAGGCGAAGCCGGAGCGCGGACTGGCCAACGCCTCGGCCATACGGCAGCTCTCTCTGGAACTGGGGATAGAAGCCAAGCGGATAATGCTGGTAAAAGGGGCGCAAAGTTCGTCCAAAATAGTTAAAATCATCTGATAATGAAGATACCGGCGATAAAGGACAACCGCGCTCTCTACCGCAAACTGGCGGCCGCCGCGGCGCTGGTCTTCCTGGCCACGCTGGGAACGCTGCTGGCGCGCCATCTCAACCTGGGTCCCGAGCGGGCGGCACCGGCTTTCCGCGACACCGGGCCGGCCGGCGCCCCGATAGTTATAGAGGAATTCACCGATTTCGCCTGCCCCGCCTGCCGCCACGCCTATTCCGGCGTCAAGGAGATAAAGAAAGCCTATCCCGGCGCGGTGCGCGTCATTTTCAAGCATTACCCGCTGACCAATATCCACCCATGGTCGGTGGAAGCCGCCATGCGCGCCGACTGCGCCGGCCGTCAGGGCAAGTTCGAGGAGTACGCGAACCTGCTCTTCGAGTTCCAGCGCGACTGGGCGATGGAGCGCGAGCCGGGGAAGATATTCGATGAGTACGTCGAAAAAGCCGGGCTGGACCGGGCCGCCCTGGACGCCTGCCTGGCGGACCCCGGCACCGAGCGCCTGGTGCGCGGCGACATGGCCGAGGGCGATATGCGCGGAATAAACGCGACCCCGACCTTCTTCGTCAACGGCAGGAGGGCCGTCGGCTTAGGCCAGCTGGTGGACAAGGCCAGGCCGCTGATAATCTCGCTGAAATGAAAACATTGAAAGCCGCCTCTTTCGCGCAATGGGCCGCCCTCGCCGGGCGCGCCGCGCTGTGCCTCGTCCTCGCCTGGGCGGGCTTCCTCAAGGCCGCGGCCCCGGCGGAGGAATTCGCCTACGCCATAGAGACCTACAGGCTTTTCCCCTCCTGGATGGCGACCCTGGCCTCGCTTACCGTGCCGTGGGCGGAGATCTACCTGGGCCTGCTGCTGTTCCTGGGGCTCTTCACCAGGCTCTCCGCCGCGCTCACCGGCGCGCTGCTCCTGTTCTTCCAGTTACTGCTGGGCCAGGCCATGCTGCGCGGCCTGCCGATAACCAGCTGCGGCTGTTTCGGCACGGCCAGGAGCAACCCGATAGGAGTGGAACTGGGCCTCAACTTCCTGCTGATGGCCCTGGCCTTCCTGGCCTGGTCCAGAGGCAGGGACCTGCTTTCGCTGGACGGGGCGATAGAGTCCCTGCCTTCCGGCGGAGGCGGAAAGGAGAGGTCATGAGAAAACTCGCCATCGCGCTCCTGGCGGTCTCGGCGGCCGGAGCGGCCTGGGCCGCCCGCCACGGAGCTTTCACGGCCACCGAAGAGGCCGCCTGGATGAACATCGTCTCCAAGAAGAAAGGCTTCGTGGATTATTATTTCGAGATAGGACAGGACGGCTCGGTCATAGTGCGGGACGAATCCAGGGCCGGCGAGGTCACGATCAGACGCGGGCGGATAAAGTCGATGTACGCCAAGGATTTCTTCCGCGAGATAAAAAGTTCCGACATCCTCAACGCGCAGAGCGGCACCGGCAGCAAAATGGTCTTCTATAAAGGGGACCTGCTGCGCATCTCGGCCTATATCAACGGTGAACTGCGCCGTTTCGAGGCCCCTCTCAACAAATTCGGGGAGGCTTTCTCCTACGCCATGACCGAGGCCCGCAAGGCCGCCGAGAAGCTGCCGGCCGACGAGGCCATGGCGGGCTTCCTCAGCGCCGAACCGCTCGTGGGCCAGCTGCGCGACACTTTCCTGAGCCGCGTCGGCCAGGATTACGAGTTCAACATGGTGGAGACCTACGACCTCCAGAAGAACAGGACCCTGATGGCGGCGGTCAAGCAGCCCCACCGGCTGATCCCGCTGGAGTCAGAAAAGGACATCAAGGCAGTCTCCGATTTCATAACCAGGCACAAGATCTACGGGATGCGGGACCTCTTCTATATAAAGACGACCAGGGGCGAGTTCCGTTTCCGCATGCAGTACTCCCGCAAGAAGTGAGACCGCCGCCGGGCGGCGGCCGGCGGAGAGAGGATTAAGACATGGAACGACCCAGAATAAAGGTGATGGCGATAGACGACGACGAGGCCATCCTCGACATCTATGAATCCGGCCTCGACGCGTCGAAGTACGAGGTGACGGCCTTCGCGGACCCGCGCGCGGCCCGCAGACACATCGCCGACGGGAACATCCCCGACGTCATCATAACCGACATCATGATGCCCGCGGTGGACGGGATCAGCCTGATGAACGAGTTCCACTCCGACCCGGCCACGGCCTTCGTCCCGATACTCGCGGTCAGCGGCCTCAACGACGCCGCCACCCTCAACGACGCGCTGCTCTTCGGGGCGATGGACTACGTCGTCAAGCCTTTCGAGATGCCGGCCCTCGAGGCCAAGATACAGAAAGCCTACGAGCTGTCGCAGAAACGCAGGCAGGGCAACTAAGCGGACGGCTCCGCCGCCGCGGAGACCCCGGACGCCCGCCGCTGAAATTCTCTCCGGGATTTATATATAATAAAAAGATAATCGTCTGTAAGGGGACGCAAAGAAATGATAAAAACGCTCACCAATGTATTTTTCCACAAAAGCCACGAAGGGACAACCGAAAGGCTGCTGCAATATTCCTTCGCCTACTTCGGCCTCTACGTTATAACCGGCTTCCTGGCCAAGTACTTCGCCAAAGTCCTGGGCATGGGCGGCAACACCTATACTGTCTACAATACCATCGGCGGTATGCTGATCTGCAACCTGGTAGTCATAATCTGGGGCTGGTACAAGTTCAAGTCCAGCGATTACACGACCCTCCTCGGCATACGCATGCCCCGCGAGTTCCTCTACATCATCCCTTCCGGCGTCTGCACCGCGGTCATCATCCCCACGACCACGCTGATGTACGTGCTGCCAATCTCGGTCATGGTCGCCATGATCATCATGCGCGCCAGCGTCATTATCATAAGCCGCATCATAGACTCCATACAGATAAGGCAGGGCGTGCTCAAGAAGACCGTCTACTGGGAGGAGAATATCGCGGTGATTTTCGCGCTTATCGCCGTCAGCATCAAGATGATATACGTCAAGTCCGGCGACTTCGACTTCCTGCACAATGCCGCGGCCATGACGATACTCGGCGCCTACCTGACGGCCTACTCCATCCGCATCTATATCTTCAACTACTACAAGAACACCCGCAAGAAGGACGCCATCTACGACACCAAAGGTTTCTTCGCGGTGGAACAGATCTCGTCCACGATAGCGATACTGATAGCCGGGACCGTCCTGTTCTACTCGGTGGACCTGGCCGCGGCCGACCCCAAGACCTTCGGCTTCCAGTTCAAGGACTCGCTGGTCAATACTCCGGCCCTGTGGAAGGAAGGCATACTGTCCGGCGTGCCGTTCGGCTTCGCGGCCTTCTTCTCCGTGTTCCTCTTCATGTTCAAGGGGCGCACGGCGACCTTCGCCGGCCTGGTCAACCGCGTAACATCCCTGGTCGCGGGAACCGTGGCCACGCTGGTGGTCTGGTGGCTGATAGCCGGCCAGAAACCGCCGGCCATGGAAGACTGGTTCGGCCTGGCCGCCATCTTCATAGCCATCTATTTCATGGGCCGCGCCGAGAAGAAGCGCGCCTGCGAGCTGGCCAGGGCCAAAGAGATCGAGCTTGAACCGGGAACCGAAGTCGCCTGCGACCCCTCGGGCGGGTCCGCGCCGGCGAAATAGATCGGTCGTTTTTCAACTACACCGCGCCGGCATGCTCCCTGAGCGTGCCGGCGGTTTTATGAGGAAGCGATGAAAAAGAACAGGAACGAAAAGGTCAATATCTGCATGGTCGGGGCCGGTTATGTCGGACTCGTCTCCGGCGCCTGCCTGGCCGAGCTTGGCCACCGAGTGGTCTGCGTGGACAACGACCCCCGCAAGATCAAGATGCTCGAAAAGGGCCTCATGCCGATCTACGAGGACAGCCTGGAGCGGGTCGTGAAGAACAACGTCAGGGCCGGCCGCCTGCACTTCGCCTCCTCGGTGAAAGAGGGCATGCTGCACAAGGGCCACCGCGCCGCGGCCGTCTTCATCGCCGTGGGCACGCCCCCACGCGACGACGGCTCGGCGGACCTCAGCGCCATAGAGAAGGTCTCCGAACAGGTCGCGCTCAACATGACCGACTACACGGTCATCGTGGAGAAATCCACCGTGCCGGTCTCCACCTGCGACCGCATCGAAAAGACCGTCGGCCGCCACAACAAGCGGCACATCCCTTTCGACGTGGCCTCGAACCCCGAGTTCCTGCGCGAG
>ERZ795032.2353-NODE-2353-length-10959-cov-3.849872_pt1 | contig 10959 bp, 7 predicted proteins | sample MGYA00375124_ERZ795032 | MGnify/ENA primary metagenome ERZ795032 (study PRJEB30167, sample SAMN05720154) | activated sludge metagenome | isolation source: Anaerobic digester | place: China | collected 2015-12-16 ...
TGGCGTCGATGGTGTGCGTGGCGCCGAACAGGCGGGCGAATTCAAGCTTGTGCGCCATGGTGTCCACGGCGATGATGCTTGCGGCTCCTGCGATGGAACTGCCTTGAATGGCGTTCAAACCCACACCACCGCAGCCAAACACGACCACGCTGGAGCCGGCCTCCACCCGCGCGGTGTTGAAGGCCGCGCCCACGCCAGTCATCACGCCACATGCAATCAAACAGGCTGGTTCCAGCGGCATGGCAGCGTCGATTTTCACCACGTTGTCAACATGCAGTGTGGCGAATTCGGCCATCACGCCGCAACCTGAGAACACCGAAAGCGGCTGGTTGTCCGTGTCGAAGCTGCGTACGCTGCCATCGGGCAGCGTGGTCAAGGTTCTGGCAGCCTGATCACATAATTGCGGCCGACCGGTCTGACAATGGCGGCAGTGGCCACACATGCTGACGAAGGAAGTCACCACGGAATCGCCAACGGCAAGCTCGGTCACGCCTTCGCCGATCTCGACGACGACGCCTGCGCCCTCGTGCCCCAGCACCAAAGGCGGTGGCATGGGAATGGTGCCATTCGTCGCCGAGAGGTCGCTGTGGCACACCCCACAAGCGGCTAGGCGGATGGTGACTTCGTTGCGGCGCGGCGGCTCGACGCGGATGGTCTCAACTTCAAACGGCCGATCCGGTCCACGGCAGACAACGGCGCGGGCATTGCGTACGGGCATGGCTGGACTCCAGAGTGCGTCAGGCTGCGCGCAGGCTGTTGGCGTAGCGCTGCAAATGGCTGTCGCTATCGTGTAGCCAGAGTTCGATGACGGTGAGTCGCTTGAACCAATGGCTCACCTGCATCTCGTCGGTCATGCCCATGCCGCCGTGCAATTGCACGGCCTGTTGCGACACATAGCTGCAAGCCTGGCCGACACGGGCTTTGGCGGCTGCCAGCAGTCGGGTGCGTTGCACGGCGTCGCCCTGTGTGCAGACATCGGCGGCAAGCAAGGCCATGGATCGTGCCTGCTCAAGTTCCATCCACATGCGCACGGCGCGGTGTTGCAGCACCTGAAAGCGGCCTATGGGCTGGCCGAATTGTTGGCGTGTGTTGAGGTAAGTCACTGTGGCGTCCAGCGTGGCTTGAAGGATGCCGACGGCCTCGGCGCACAGTGCGGCGAGCCAGACATCGCGCATGGCGCCGTATAGCGCAGCGCCCTGGCCGGGCCGGTCTATGCGGGCTGCAGCAAGCAGGCGTACGCCGTCGAACGTCACGTTGGCGGCACGCTGGCCATCGAGCAGGGGATAGGCGCGGAGATGCACGCCGCTGCGGCCTGGCTCCACTGCGAACCAAGCCATTTGTCCATCATCAGCAGTTGCCGAGACCAGCAGCACATCGGCAAACTGCGCCTGCAGCACCAAACTCTTTGCGCCGTGTAGCAGCCAGCCATCGCCGTCGTGTCGCGCCTGGGTTTGCGGTTGCTCGGTGGCGAAGCCTTGCTCGGCCTCGAAGTGCGCAGGCGTGGCAATCGCTCGGCCTTCAGCCATACGCGGCAACCAGGCACGCGCTGCTGCCGTTTCGCTGCACCCGCTCAGCAGATGCGTGGCCAGGAGGCTGCTTGCGACCACGGGCTCCAGGGGCAGCGCAGGCGCCAGGGTCTGCAGCGCATGCAGGCCGTCCTGCACACTTGCGCCCAGGCCGCCGAAGGTCTCGGGCACCAGCAGCGCGGTTATGCCAAGCTCGGCCAGCAGGGCCCAGGACTGCGGACTGAAACCCGCGCCAGCCGCAAGCGCGCGGCGCTGTTCGAAGCTGTAGTCGCGCTGCATGAAGCGCTCCAGGGCGTCAGCCAGTTGGCTTTGTTGTTCCGTTGCGTGCCACTGCATGGTGCGCCTCCTCACAGGCCCAGCGCACGCGCCAGGATGCCGTTTTGAATTTCGTTGCTGCCACCAAAGATGGAAAGCTTGCGCCAATTGGCGTATTGCGCGGCCAGCCTGCCACTCTCGTCCTCGTCTTTGTTCCCGGAATCCGGCGTTTGGAATTCGAAGGACAGGGCGCGATGACCCGCGGCGTGCATCAGCAGCTCAGCCACACGCTGTTGCAACTCACTGCCCAGCACCTTGAGCATCGAGCTTTCCGGTCCGGGTGGGCCTTCGCGTTGCAGCATGCGCAGTTGCGTAATTTCCAGCGCCAACAGGTCGATCTCCAGTTGTGCAATGCGTGACGCGAACAGCGGATCATCCTGCAGCGTTCTCCCTGGCTTCGATTCACGCGCTACCAGATCTTTCAGCCGCGACAGTTCCCGCTTGGCGATGCCGACTCCGGCAATATTGCTGCGCTCATGCCCAAGCAGATATTTGGCAATGGTCCAACCCTGGTTTTCATCGCCGATACGGTTGGCCACGGGCACGCGCACGGCGTCGAGCCAGACTTCGTTCACCTCGTGCTCACCGTCCAGAGTGATGATGGGACGCACGCTGACGCCGGGCGAACGCATGTCGATCAGCAGGAAGGAAATACCCTGCTGTGGCTTAGCTGCCGTGTCGGTGCGTACCAGACAGAACATCCAGTCTGCGTATTGCCCAAGCGTGGTCCAGGTCTTCTGGCCGGTAACGATATAGTCGTCACCATCACGCACCGCGCGCGTTTTGAGCGATGCCAGATCCGAGCCAGCGCCTGGTTCGGAATAGCCCTGACACCACCACACATCTCCACTGACAATGCCAGGTAGCAGCGTCTTGCGCTGCGTCTCTGTACCAAAACGCATCAGTACAGGGGCCAGCATCTTGAGGCCGAATGGCAGTTGTCGCGGCGCTCCGGCCCGGGCACATTCCTCATCGAAAATGGCTTGCTGCACGGCGTTCCACGATGTGCCGCCATACTGTAACGGCCAGTTGGGCGCGCCCCATCCATGGGCGTGGAGGATGCGTTGCCAGAGAACAAAATCGTCTTTGTTCAAACGTAAGCCATGCAGAACCTTGTGGCGTAGCGATGCGGGCAGTTTGTCATGAAGGAATGCACGAACTTCAGCGCGAAACGGTGCGTATTCCGGAGTGAAATCGGGTTCGAAATCCATGTTCATCTGGCGTACCTGTCTAGGTCGTAAATGCCTGAATGCCGGTCTGCGCGCACCATTGGATTAGTGCGTGAATCTCTTCTTGTGTGCGAGTTTGCAGGCCGTCAGGATCGGAGCCCTATTCAATCTCCGACAGGCCGAAAGAGCCGATTTTTGCCTTGCCGTAAGTTGGCGGTAGCGGGGAATCAGGCAATCCCATGTCGTCAAAGGCGCGGAACAGCCCTGGGTCGGTGGTTTCATGGCGAACGGCCAGCAACATCTTGGGGCAAGTTCTCGTGCACAAAACTCGGGCGCGGCATCATGCACAGCACGCTTGTCGACCGAGATTTGCAGCTCCAGGTGCAAGGAATCGTCCCCATGAAAATGGCGGGCTGACCATAAAAAAGTATGAAAATTTGATGAAAGTCGAATCAATGTAAAAACCGCTGTGCGGAATAATGTTCCGTGAAATATGATGTCGATTGTTCGACTTGCCTTCCGGCGTGTCAAGGCTGGGGTCAGTTCATCACGATGCACTCGACGATGCTTCGTGCGCGATGACTCTCATCACCAGACACCGCTCGGCGTGGCAACGACCATCGAGACAGCACAACACCCACACAGCTCATGAACGCGCGCCGCATCAACACCGAGTCAATTCAGGCAGCAGCCCCTGCCGACACCGTACCCAAGGACGAGCGGCAGTTCGTCACTGCCCTAGCGCGCGGCCTGGAGGTGCTGTCGAGCTTTCGCTCACGCGACAAGGCGCTGGGCAATCTGGATATCGCCCAGCGCTGCAAGCTGCCCAAGTCCACGGTTTCGCGCCTGACCTACACGCTCACGCGATTGGGCTACTTGACGCAAGACGCAGACAGCGGCAAGTACCGACTCGGGGCCGCGACGCTATCGCTGGGCAGCACGGTACTGGCACGCATGGACATTCGCCAAATCGCCAGGCCTCTGATGCAGGAACTGGCCGATGCATCCAAGGGCATGGTGTCGCTGGGAACCCGCGACCGGCTCTCGCTGATTTACGTGGAAAACTGCCGCAGCGTTTCGGCGCTGACCCTGAGTCTGGACGTGGGCTCGCGTATCCCTATTGCCACCACGGCCATGGGGCGCGCTTACCTTGCCGTGGCTGGCGAGCGTGAGCGTGCGGCCATTTTCGACGACCTCGCTGCGCTTGATGAGTTGGCGTGGCCGACGCTCAAGCGCGGTATCGACAGGGCGCTGAGCGACTATCGCAACCTCGGTGTGGCCTGCTCGTTCGGCGACTGGCAGCCAGACGTGAACGCCATCGCCGTGGGTTTTGACCCCGGCAATGGCATGCCGCTAATGGCAATGAATTGCGGTGGCCCGGCGTTCCAGTTGACACCCGATTTTCTGCTCAATGAGGTGCGCCCCAAACTCCTCGCCATAGTGCAGCATCTGGAAGGTTTGGCGACCCGCTAAGTCAGTTCGACCTGAGCAAGTAACAGCTCAGGTTGCCGCCAGAAAACTGCGTATGGCGGCCTCAACCGCATCGGGTTCCTCATGCACCACCCAGTGCGAAGCACCCGGCACGCGGTAAATATGCAAGTCGGGCACCACGGCTCCAAGATCTTCGAGTAGCACGGGCAGCAGCGCCTGATCTTGCTCACCCCAAATGACGAGCGTGGGCATGGGCACGAGAAAATCCTCAGGGTCAAGCTTCAAGCCCGCGGCTCCAGCCTGCCCGGCAGTGGGCGGCACCAAGGGAGAGGCGCGGTAATAGTTGAGCATCGCGTCCATTGCCCCGGGCCGATTCCAGGCCTGTTTGTAGAGCGCAATCTCGGCTTCATCCAGCGCTGATTTCCCCGTGATGGGATGGCGGAAGAGCGCGAGCAAGCGGGCGCAATCGTCTTGCAACAGGAATTCCGCAGCATCGGCTTCGCGAAAGCGCAGCATGTATTGGCTGGCAGCCTGTTGTTTTGGGTTGTGGGCAAGGGCGCGGGCAAAGGGAATGGGGTGAGGCGAGTTGATGATGACGAGCTTGGATAGACTCCTTGGCTCACGCGCTGCCAGACTCCAGGCTACGGCGCCGCCCCAGTCATGCGCTACCAACACACATTGCTCATAGCCGAAGTGCCGCATCAGACCGAGAAAATCGTCCATCAGCGGTTGCACCCGGTAGGCGGCAATACCCTCGGGCTTGCCGGACAAGTTGTAGCCACGCAGGTCTGGTGCGAGACAAAAGTGATCCTGGCCAAAAGCGGCCAGCTGGGTTTGCCAGGCCGCCCAGCATTCGGGGAAGCCGTGCGCGAACAGCAGCAGAGGTCGCCCAACTTTGCCGCTACTGGCGACGTGCAGCCGCTGGCCGTCAGACAGGATCACATCGTGGTGTTGCAACATGCAAGGCTCCTTGTGTTGATGGTCGAGGTCGACCAGCTTCCTACGCAGGTACCCGCACCAGGCGACCGTTGTGCAGCCGCGCAACGCCTGAATCTGCATGCAATTGCGCGGCGTAGTCGACTTCGGCGTCGAGTCCGCGCGAGGTCATCAAGCGGCCCACGCGCGATGCGCGCAAGCAACGCAGCGCATCGCTGCCTTGCGTAAGTAACGCGGCAGCCAACGCTGCATCGGAATAGCTGCGAGCCCCAGGCGCTTGCTGCAAGCTATGCACGAGCAGGCCAGCCCCGTAGAAATCCTCCAGATTGAACTGCGCGCTCGACCCTGCGCAGACCACCAGAACAGTGCTGTGCGGGTGTTCGCGCAGCACATGCTGAATGGTTACCTGGGCGTTGCGCAAGCTGGCGGCGTACACCTGCGCGGCGGCTTGCGCTTTATGCAGTGCGACGGTGCCATTGGTGGTGCTGTAAATCAGGATGCGGTCTTGCAGGTCTTGGCGCAGCAAGGCCAGCGGGGTGGGGTGGACGAAGCCGGGCAGGGTTTCGGCATCGAGTTCGCCGCTTAGCACCGCGCGGGCGGGAGCAAGACTGGCGGCGATGCTGCGCGCATGCTCGGCGTCGAGCGCGGGGATGACCGCACTGGCGCCGGCTTGCAGTGCCGTGAGCGCCGAGGTGGTGGCAAACAGCACATCCAGCACGATGACTACGCGGCCTTCAAGACGTTGGTGATCAAGCTCTTCTTTGGTGAGTAAAACATGAATTTTTTGCATGGCGATGTCGGATGAACGGTAGCTTTACAACTCATTTGCATCAGGCTAGCATTGATCGTTATCAAAACAAAGTTCTGCTTAGCGGAACAATACGTGACGAGCGCCCACCGAGCTTCGTGTCCGAATCGAACCGCAAGGCGACAAGTTCACTTTCCAGGAGACAGAATGAGCAGCGTTCACACATCGCGCCTTGGCAGCATCGCGGTACTCACCCTCGATAACCCGCCCGTCAACGGTTTCGGCAGACAGCAGCGCCGCTTGTTGGTGGAGGCCATCGACGCTGCAATGGCCGATTCTGGCGTGATCGGCATCGTCGTCACAGGTGCCGGCGCTCTGTTTTCCGGCGGGGCGGACATTCGCGAGTTCGGCAGGCCGGAATCCATGGCGTCGCCGCATCTGCTCGACGTCATTGCCGTAGCCGAAGCCTGTACCAAGCCAGTGGTCGCTGCCATCAATGGCACCTGCATGGGTGGCGGGCTGGAATTCGCACTGGGTTGCCATGGCCGCGTGGCGCTGGCCTCGGCGCTGATCGCACTGCCGGAAGTCAAGCTCGGGTTGCTGCCCGGCGCCGGCGGTACGCAACGCCTGCCGCGCGCAGTGGGGCTGGAACATGCAATGAACATGATTGTTTCCGGCGAGGCTGTGCCCGCCAGGATGCTGGCTGCCACGGCCTTGTTCGATGCTGTGGTCGAAGACGATGTGGTGGGCGCTGCGGCTGCATTCGCACGTCATCTAGCCGAATCGACAAAACCCACTCCCCGTGTGCGCGACCTTGCCGTCAATCACGACAACGCCGAGGCTTTCATTCAGTTCACTCGCACCACAGTGGCCGCGCAATTTCCGCACGAACCGGCGCGGCTGCAATGTGTCGAGGCGGTGGCGGGTTCGCTCAAACCCTTTAACGAAGGCATGCTGCGGGAGCGCAGCTTGTTTGCCATGCTCATGGCCACGCCCGAATCGCAAGCGCTGCGCCATGCGTTTTTTGCCGAGCGCGCCGCTTCCAAGATTGGCGACGTGCCCGCCGACACGCCGACTCGTCCCATCGCCCGGGTGGGCGTGATCGGGGCGGGCACCATGGGCGGCGGTATCAGCATGAACTTTCTCAATGCCGGCATTCCAGTCACTCTGGTTGAGACCACGCAGGAGGCGCTGGATCGCGGTGTGGCCACCATCCACAAGAATTACGACAACTCGGCGAAGAAAGGCAAGCTCAAGCCTGAGCAAGTCGACAAGCGCATGGCCTTGCTGCGCCCCACGCTGGACTTTGCGCAACTGGCCGACTGCGACCTGGTGATCGAAGCCGTGTTCGAAACCATGGAGGTCAAGCGCGATGTATTTGAGCGCCTTGACGCCATCGCCAAGCCAGGTGCCATCCTCGCCTCTAATACCTCCACGTTGGACCTCGACGCCATCGCCGCTTGCACGAAGCGCCCGCAAGACGTCATCGGCATGCATTTTTTCAGCCCGGCCAATGTGATGAAGCTGCTCGAAGTCGTGCGCGGCAAGGCCACGGCCAAGGATGTGCTGGCCACCGTCATGAAGCTGGCCAAGACCATACGCAAGACGGCGGTGGTGTCTGGTGTGTGCGACGGCTTCATCGGCAACCGCATGATCGAGCATTACGGCCGCATGGCCAACTTTCTGGTGGAGGAGGGCGCCAGCCCGCAGCAAGTAGACCGGGCGCTGGAAGCCTGGGGCATGGCGATGGGGCCGTTCCGCATGGGCGACCTGGCCGGAAACGACATCGGCTGGGCCATACGCAAGCGGCGCTATGTGGAAAAACCTAATGTCATGTATTCGCGCCTGGCCGACCGCCTGTGCGAGCAAGGTCGCTATGGTCAGAAAACCGGTAAGGGCTGGTATCGCTACGAGGCCGGCAACCGTGCCGCGCTACCCGATCCCGAGGTGGATGCGCTGATTACGGCCTACCGCCAGGAGATCGGCGTGACGCCACGGAAAATCGACGATGCCGAAATCGTCGACCGCTGCCTTTATGCCCTGGTCAATGAAGGCGCGCGCCTGCTGGCCGAAGGCATCGCGCAACGAGCTTCCGACATCGACATGGTGTATCTCGCAGGCTATGGCTTTCCGGCCTGGCGTGGCGGGCCGATGGGCTATGCCGATCAGATCGGCCTCGCCATGGTGGTACGTCGCATGCGCCAGTTCGCAGCGCAACCCGGGGGCGATGCCGCGTTCTGGCAACCCGCGCCGCTGCTGGCTGAATTGGCCGAGCAGGGCAAGACATTCAGCGGCGCCTGAGCCCCGTATTGCGATGTTCACGCTGTCGTCAACCAACAGGCGCGGCACGATTCAACGCCTAGCTTGCAACCTCTTACACCGGAGTGTTCCATGACTGAAGCCGTCATTGTTTCCACTGCGCGCACGGCACTTGCCAAGTCGTGGCGTGGGTCGCTCAACCTCACGCACAGCGCCACCATGGGCGGCCATGTCGTTCAGGCGGCCGTGCAGCGCGCAGGCATCGATGCTGCCGAGGTAGAAGACTGCATCATCGGTTGTGCCTATCCGGAAGGCGCATCGGGCGGCAATATCGCGCGGCAGATTGCCCTGCGCGCCGGCCTTCCGGTCACCACGGCCGGCGCCACCGTCAACCGCTTTTGCTCCTCCGGGCTGCAAGCCATCGCGATTGCAGCGCAGCGCGTCATCGTGGATCAGGTGCCGGTGATGGTGGCCGGTGGCGTGGAGTCGATTTCCTGCGTGCAGAACGATCGCGCCAATACGCACATGCTGCGCGAACCCTGGCTGCTGCAGCACAATCCCGAGCTGTACTGGAGCATGCTGCAAACGGCGGAATGCGTGGCCAAGCGATACGGCATTTCGCGCCAGCTGCAGGACGAATACGGCGCCCGCAGCCAGCAGCGCGCAGCAGCGGCGCAGGCCGCAGGCAAGTTCCTCGATGAAATCGTGCCCATCACGGTACGCGCCGGTATGGCTGACAAGGCCACTGGCCAGCTCGTGACGCGGGAAGTCACGCTGAGCGCTGACGAAGGCATTCGCGCAGACACCACCCTGGAGGGCATATCCCGAATCCGTCCGGCCCTGCCGGGCGGGGTGATTGCCGCTGGTAACGCCAGCCAGTTTTCCGACGGCGCATCGGCCTGCGTGGTGATGAACGCCAAGTTGGCCGAGCAGCGCGGACTCCAGCCCTTGGGGGCTTTCCGCGGGTTTGCCGTTGCGGGTTGCGAGCCCGACGAAATGGGCATCGGCCCGGTGTTCGCCATTCCGCGCCTGCTGCAGCGCACCGGGCTGAAGATGAACGACATCGGCCTGTGGGAACTCAACGAGGCCTTCGCGGTGCAAGTGATTTATTGCCGCGACAAGCTCGGCATTCCCGACGAAAGGCTGAACGTCAACGGCGGCGCCATCGCGGTGGGACATCCGTACGGCGTAACCGGCGCGCGGCTGGTGGGTCATGCGCTGATCGAGGGCAAGCGCCGCGGAGCGAAATATGTGGTCGTCACCATGTGCATCGGTGGCGGTCAGGGCGCTGCTGGGTTGTTCGAGGTGCTCTGAGGCCCGTTTGCCTAAAGCCAATGCGCCATGCGCCAAACCATCGACTTCCTGCTACACGACTGGCTCGACGTGACCAGCCTGTGCACCAGGCCGCGTTACAAAGAGCACAACGCAGATACTTTTGCCCAGGTGCTTGACACCTGCGAGCGCATCGCCCGCGACAAATACGCGCCGTTTAACCGGCTGGTGGATACCGAGGAGCCACGCCAGAGCGGTGACCGCGTCATCCTGCCACAAGCCACGCACGCGGCTTGGCGCGCCTACGCCGACTCTGGCATGCTGGCCGCAGCGCAGGATGAGTCCATCGGCGGTATGCAACTGCCTTACACAGTGGAAGCCGCGGCTAACGCATTTTTCGCCAAGGCCTCGGTCGGCATCGGTGCGGGAATGCTCACCGTGGGCAACGCCAATTTGCTCATGGCACATGGCACGCCCAGGCAGCAGCAAATCTTTGCCCGTGCCGAGTTCGCTGGTCGCTGGGCAGGGACGATGTGCCTGTCCGAACAGCAAGCGGGCTCCAGCCTGTCGGACATCGCCACCCGTGCCATGCCCGATGGCTCTGATTTCGAGGCCGACCCACTGGGTCCCCGCTACCGCCTGTTCGGCAGCAAGATGTGGATTTCCGCGGGTGAGCACGAACTCACCGACAACATCGTCCACCTCGTTCTGGCCAAGATTCCAGGCGCGGACGGCAAGCTGGTGCCCGGTGCGCGCGGCATCTCGCTGTTCATCGTGCCAAAAATGCTGGTCGATGCCAGTGGACAACTAACCGGCCACCGCAACGACATCACCCTGGCCGGGTTGAATCACAAATGTGGCTGGCGCGGCACGCCCAACACCCTGCTCAGTTTTGGTGATGGCCGGTATCCAGCGGGCGGTGCGCCTGGCGCCATCGGCTGGCGCGTCGGCGCTGCTGGCGAGGGCTTGCGTTGCATGTTTCACATGATGAACGAGGCGCGCATCGGTGTCGGGCTGTCTGCCGCCATGCTCGGTATGGCAGGCTATGAAGCAGCACTGGCCTACGCCCGCCAGCGCCCGCAAGGGCGCCCGGTAGGGCCGTCGGGCAAGGATCCGAGCCAACCACAGGTGTCCATCATCGAACATGCCGACGTGAAGAGCATGTTGCTCGCGCAAAAAGCCTATGCAGAAGGCGCACTGGCGCTGGATCTGTACTGTGCGCAGCTGGTGGACGAGCAGCGCACGGGCGGTGCAACCGCGGCGAGCGAAGCGGCATTACTACTCGAAGTGCTCACGCCGATTG
>ERZ795032.2354-NODE-2354-length-10954-cov-4.886412_pt1 | contig 10954 bp, 8 predicted proteins | sample MGYA00375124_ERZ795032 | MGnify/ENA primary metagenome ERZ795032 (study PRJEB30167, sample SAMN05720154) | activated sludge metagenome | isolation source: Anaerobic digester | place: China | collected 2015-12-16 ...
CATCTGCCGAAAGAACAGGTCGTAAATTTTGTGAAAGAGATATACCGTCCGTTCAGCGCTCAGCAGATTTCCGATAAAATTTCGCAACTTGTTACTCCTCCCGACTGCAGGGCGGAAGTTCAGGTTGTCTTTCAGACCATTGAAGACCTGCACGAAGCCATTCCGAACCATACGGGCGACTGGTATTTTACCGGCGACTACCCCACACCCGGGGGCAACAAGGTAGTAAACCGATCGTTTATCAACTACATCGAGGGCCGGAACGAGCGGGCATACTGAGAAATGAAATGCCGCTGATGCGGAAAGCGGAGAATTCCATAATTTTTTTTCGGCTGTTGCGATTTGTTATTAATTCCTGTAGGTTTGATCCCCCGAACCTGAGCATGGATAATGCTATGAACCATACCTGACGGCAATGACACGAAACAAGTACTTCATCCCCCTGGTTCTGCTTACCTCACTGTTTTTTCTGTGGGGATTTGCGCACAGTATCCTCGATGTGCTGAACAAACATTTTCAGGAGGTTCTGGTCATTTCCAAGGCAAATTCGGCACTGATACAAGCCGTAGTTTACGGCGGTTACTTTCTGATGGCACTGCCTGCTGGATTTTTTATCAAACGCTTAGGATACCGCATGGGCGTTGTTTTCGGATTGCTGCTCTACGGCATTGGAGCGCTGCTGTTTATTCCCGCTGAAAAGGTTATGTCGTTTTCGTTTTTTCTTTTTTCCCTTTTTGTGATTGGGTGCGGACTTACTTTTCTGGAAACGGCTGCCAACCCTTATGTTACCGAGCTTGGCGAAAAAGATGGCGCTGCCCGCCGGCTTAACCTCGCGCAATCGTTCAACGGATTGGGATGGATTTTTGGACCGCTGGTCGGGGGACTCCTGATTTTTCAGGCCGACGGTTCGCACGGGAGTGCGGCATTTCCATATACCCTTATCGGGATTGTAGTATTGATGGTTGCCATGGTTTTCATGAAGGTCAGACTTCCCGAAATCCGCACCGAAGAGAAAGCCGGCCGCGATAAAAATCCCGCATCTATGTGGATGAACCGCATCTTTGTTTTCGGAGTTATTGCCCAGTTCTTTTATGTGGGTGCACAAACGGGCATCAACAGTTTCTTCATCAATTACGTCACCGAAATTAATCCCGGCATCGGTCCGCGCACGGCATCCCTCATCCTGTCGTTCGGGGGAATGGGCTTGTTTATGAGTGGTCGTTTTCTCGGGAGCTGGCTGATGGGTTACATCAAACCTGCCCGGCTGCTCGGGATTGCAGCAGCCGGAGCCGCGTTATGCATGACGGTGGTGATAGCCGCCATCCCGACCGTTTCGATGATTGCCCTGTTTATGACATACCTGTTTGAATCCATTATGTTCCCGACCATCTTTGCGCTATCGATCGCCGGGCTGGGCGTTCACACCAAACAGGGGTCTTCGCTGCTGATTATGGCTATAGTGGGAGGAGCCGTTGCCCCTTACCTGATGGGGCTTCTGGGAGAAACCAATATGGCTGCCGGATTCGTAATCCCGCTGGTTTGTTTTCTTGTTGTTCTGGCATTCAGCCGTTTTGTTAGGAAGTCGCTGACATAGCCGGGCTTATTATAACCAGATTACTTATAAAAACCGAAGCAGGCAGTTCAGCAGCGATTGCAACCTGTGGCAATGCCCTTCCGGCTAAAAACCCGCACTCAATCGGTATGGAACACCTCTTCCATAGTATGCCACCACTCCCCTGCTTTGATTCCGAGCGATTCCTGGCAGGGGTCGGTCTCCTTCCACCAGCGGATGGTTTCGGGATCGGTGGACATCTTTTGCATATCGGCTTCAAAATCAGTTCCTATGTACTCAAAATAGGCAAAAAGCATGGAATTATCAAGCAGAAAAATGGAATAGTTCCGGATGTTGCACTGCCTGATCGTATCAAGCACTCCCGACCACGGATTCCGGTGAAGTTCCAGATAATAATCTAGTTTTTCCGGCTTTACGCGGATTACCTGTGCAAAACGGCGCATACGCTGTATTTTAGATTTTGGGAACGGTTTAATGCTCAAAAGTAAGGATTAGCTTTTAAAAATTATAATGAAATATACCCGTGAATCACGGTATACTTCCATCCCCGAAAGGGAAAACAAAAATAACAAAACACAGCGCGGAGGATAAATTATATAAATTTGCCGGAAAGGAATTCCACCCGGGGGGCTGTAATTTGAACGAAAACTACCGGGAACTGAATGCATAAACGGCTCAATCAGTATATGCCGATGGATAGAAAGAAAGTGTTTGTTTCCGGCTGTTACGACATGTTGCATTCGGGTCATGTAACCTTTTTTGAGGAGGCGGCAACGCATGGTGATCTTTACGTGGGACTTGGTTCCGACAAGACCGTTTACGACCTCAAAGGGCGGAAAACTGTGAATTCGGAGCAGGAGCGGCTGTATATGGTTCGGGCACTGAAGTCGGTGAAAGAGGCCTGGATAAACTCAGGCTCGGGTTTGCTGGATTTCCGGGAGGATATGGAGCGGCTGAAACCAGATATTCTTTTTGTAAACGAAGACGGTCATACGCCGGAAAAAGCCAGACTATGCCTGGAACTTGGCGTTGAATACCTTATCAGCAGGCGCATTCCGCACGGCAATCTGCCTGCCCGCAGCACTACTGCACTACGCAACGAATGCCGGATCCCCTACCGCATCGATCTTGCCGGCGGATGGCTCGATCAGCCCTATGTTTCGGAGCATTACCCGGGTGCAGTCGTCACCATATCGATAGAACCCGATTACGATTTCAACGACCGCAGCGGCATGTCGACAAGCACCCGACGCAAAGCCATAGAACTGTGGCAGACCGACATCCCGGAAGGGGATCGCGAGAAGCTGGCGAAGATACTTTTTGCATACGAGAATCCGCCCGGATCCGACTACATCAGCGGATCTCAGGATTCGCTCGGCATAGTGATGCCGGGACTCAATTACCTGTGGTACGACCGGGGCAACTACTGGCCTTCGCGCATCGAAGCGCACAACGACAACGAAATCCTGTGCTGGCTGGAAAGCAGAATATCGCTTCTGGCTCTGCATCCAAGGCAGAGCGGATATCATGCAACGCAAAACACCGACATCACCCCCCTTAAGGCCGGAGAATTATCGCAAGCTGCTGACCGGCTGCGCAATGCTGTGCTGAAAATGGATGCCTCAGCTTTCGGAAAAGCAATGACAGCATCGTTTAAAGCTCAGATTGCCATGTTTCCCAACATGGTGAACGAAGTTGTAGAAGAAGCCGTTGCTTCCATACCTTCCTATGTTCTGGGATACAAACTCTGCGGAGCCGGAGGAGGCGGATATCTGGTCCTGTTTTCGGAAGAGCCCGTTAAAAATACCCTGAAAATCAGAATCAGACGATAGTCCGGATGCGGATACCGAGGTCAGCGGACGATATAAAATTTGTTTTTCGCGACAAGCAGATCTGCTGCAAGGCATGAGTGAACCGGAATGACGGCAATGCAGTCGCCCGGTTTCAGGTTTTTGGCCCAGGGACTGTTTGTTTGCAGAATACCATGTTCCTGAGAAAGCGAAGTAAGATAATCGTGTCCCTGTGCATTTTCCCATTTCCCGTTGATAAAGGGAACCGCAAGGCCAAATACGGTTTCCTCGCCCTTAATTTGCAGCGACTCTTTCGACAGATGCACGGCACCTCCCAGAATCAGGGCCTCGTTACGATGCGGATAGACCGAAATAACGGGACAAATAACTGCTGCAGCGATCCGATGAAAAGTACAGCTCCCGAGCATCCATTGCATGAGGTCGTAGTATACAAAGTTTCCCGGACGTATTTCATCCACATCCTGAAACTCATTAGCAATGCTGCAGGAAGGAGTATCGCCGGCGGATGCGATAATTTCAGGAAAGGCATCCAGGTATCTGGCTTTCATGCCGGCAAGAGCCTGTGTACTATTAAGGTGAATTTTTAGTACCTGTTCCGGATCTTTGGCACGATAGGTATGTCCGGCATGGGTCAGAAATCCTTTAAAGCGGAGCGGGCTTTCTTTTGCCGCATCAAGAATACAGCTAATTGCTGCATCGTCACCGGGAAGAATTCCGGCCCGGTGATATCCGGTATCTGCTTTTATGAAAAATCCGGTTGTGTTCCGCACAGCTGAAGCGGCAGCGGCGGCTTGTACGGGATTGTCGAATAGCAGATTAAGGTTAATGTTATCTGCCAGGGCAGCCACGGCTTCCGATTCGTGCGGATTATGCGGAAAGGCGATGGTGATATCGTTCCACCCGGCACCGGCAAAGCGTTGTGCCATTTCAACGGAAGATACGGTTATTGCCGTAACTCCTTCGCTGCGGAACCACTCCCCTGCTTCAACGGATTGATGCGTTTTGAAATGCGGGCGGAAAAGCAATCCGTTGGCTTTGGCCTTTTCGGCCATCCGGAGGATGTTATTCCCGGCTTTCAGCTCATCTGCCACGAAGGTTGGGGTGAAATAGTTCATAAATGGAATTTTGCTATGCATCCCGCTAAGGAAGGGCTTCGAACTGCGAAATTATGAAATTTGATAAATTGGCTTTTCGGATTTGGACTTCAGGTGCTAATTCTCCTTTTTCTGCTTCTCATTCCACAACCATTCTGCATCCAGTTTCAGCATTTCTTCGTACGGGATACCCCGGCTGACAGCCTTCTCCTGTATAAACTTCCGGTAATCCGGACTGGAATCCATGCTTTTCATGATTTCAGCGATGGCGGCTTCTTTCTCCCTGAGGGCTTCGGATGACTGCAGGTTTCCACCGCCTGCGAACAGATCATATACATTATCGATAAAGCCAAAGGTATACCGGAACAGATTTGCTTCGGTTGCCATGATGATTATGACATCGGCTTCTCCGAGTTCGGAACCAAGGTCAAGATCCTGCACCCGCTTCGGACCCGGCCAGCCGGGATTGTGAACCTGCTGGTTATAATACCAGAAATTATCGTCTCCGAAGATGCGGCTTGAGAGTCCGGTACCGTACAAATTCCAGTGATAGCTGTCGGCAACAACGATGGCGTTCGGCTTCACCTTACCTTCCTCGGGACTGAAGCGGAATTTCGGGTAAGCCATAGGGTAATGCGGAATTTTGAACAGGAGGTTCATGCCTTCGGCGATATCGTAATCCGGATTACGCAGGGTATCGGGCAGGTCGAAGCCATCCCACCAGAAATCGACCATATCTATGTTTCGGACCTGCTCCAGCCGGTTGATGATTGAATCGAGGGCAAGTCCGACGCCGTATGCACTCCAGTGGATGCCGCATTGCGGGTACAACGGGAAGGTTACGGTATCCTTCATCGCTATAAACCAGCTGTTGAAATCGAGCAATGGCAGGTTAAGCTTCTCAAATTCCGATTTAATTGCCCGGTAGTTTGTATTCTCTCCTTCGGCTTGTTCGTAATATTTCGACGGAATGTACTCAGGGAAGAAAGAGGCCTTTCCGGGAGCCAGTACGAAGAGCAGAGTCTTACCTGCGGCTTTCAGTCTTTCATCCACATAAGCCGACTTTCGGGCCAGTTCCCGGATGGTTTCATCGCCGGCGAAGTCCCAGCCACGGTAAGCTTTAATGTAGTTGATTTCGAAAAGGTATCCGTGTTTACCGATTACTACTCCTGCAGCCTGGGCCGTATCGAAAACCGAATATGCGATCTGGTTGTTGACGCGCACGAGCAGAGGCCGGAATCCTATGGTATGTTCGAAATAGTTGTTGTAGGCATCCTGAAAAGTTCCGTTAAAAACCGACTCCCAGCTTGCGGAGGGTTTTGCAGGCACATCAAAAGAGCCTTTGAGCGGTTTCACCGTAAAAACCGGAACGGCCCGCTGCAGCAGCGGAAGCCCGGTCATTATCATCAGCAGGCCGAAAAGGATATGTTTCAGCTTTACCATTTCAAAACCTGAAGTAAATAAAGGGATTAAAACCGGATGATGTAATAGCAGCGAGGCTGACGATAAAAAGAATTATGGATACGAATGCCATCACCAGCATGGTATTGAACGTTTTCTTTTTCGAAAAAAGCTTAACCTGCCACTTTTCGATGCTTCCGAATGCCCCCCAGAAGCCGAAGAATGCACCTATGGCGAGGATCATCCATACTTTACGGCTGACGAAGTACATGGTTCCGGCATCGAAGCTGAACATCTTTCCAATAAAGGCTACTGCATATCCAAGGCTGTCGGCCCGGAAGAGCACCCATCCCACGAGTGTAATAATAAAGGTGATAAGGATGGATGGATATTTCCCGATGATTTTGTAGAATTTGAGTAGAAACAGCCGGTCGAGTATCAGAAAAAGTCCGTGAAATGCGCCCCAGACCACGAAGTTCCAGGCAGCACCGTGCCAGAAACCCGAGATCAGAAAAACAAGCCACAGGTTGAAATAGAGACGGTAGATTGAAACCCTGTTGCCTCCGAGCGGGATGTACAGATAATCGCGCATCCAGCGGCCGAGGGTCATATGCCAGCGTCTCCAGAATTCGGTGATATTTTGCGAGATGTAGGGATTATTGAAATTCTCGGGGAAGTCGAAACCGATCATACGCCCCAGTCCTATGGCCATATCGGAATAACCGGCGAAATCGTAATAAATCTGAAAGGCATACGCGATCACACCCATCCAGGCGGTCGCCGTGCTCAATCCGGCGGGATCCATGGCAAAAACAGAATCGGCATATTCGCCCAGTACATTGGCAATCAGCACCTTCTTACCTAGTCCGAGTGCAAAACGAAAGAAACCGGTAATCCGGTTATCGACGTTGTCGTTGGCACGACGGTCTACCAGCTGATCGGCAATTTCATTGAAGCGAACAATAGGACCTGCGATAAGCTGGGGGAACATCAGAATATACAGGGCAAAATCGCTGATGCGCTTCAGGGGGACGTGCACTTTGCGATACACGTCCACCGCATAGGTCATCTTCTGAAAGCTGAAAAAAGAAATTCCGATGGGCAGAGCAATACGGGTCAATTCCATCGCTTTTCCACCCATACTTTCGATCAGAAGATTGACATTGTCAACAAAAAAATTGGCGTATTTAAAATATAGTAAAAGTCCGATATTCAATGCAATGGAGAATGCTACCCACAGCTTTTTAGTCCTGCCTTTTGATGTATGCATCACCTTAACCGCATAAAAATCGGCTATTATGGATGCGACAACAATAAAGATAAAGGTAGGGGCTCCCCAGGCGTAAAAGAATACACTTGCCGCAAGGGCAACTAAATTCTTGTACTTTACATCTGCAAAGTAATAGAACAGAAGAAAAACCGGGAGGAAATAAAGTAGGAACAGGCTACTGCTGAAGACCATCGTTCATGTTTTAATGAATGTCATCACTGGACTTTCCGGACGCAAATGTAAGGAAGTTGCATCAACATGAATAAGGTATTGACAGTTTAAATAGCATCTGCAGAGAAAAAGGTATACGCTATCGGGCCGATGTATCGTAGAGCCAGAGTGCATCTTTGAGAAGAGCATCTTCGAAAGGAATTCCAAACTCACGGGCTTTCTTTTCAATTCCGGCTTTTGCCATTTCATTTTCCAGAATGAACTGCTTATTTTGATTGACTTCCGGCCAGCGGTTGAATTTCAATAATCCGACTTTGCGGTTCGGCGAAATGCTTATCTCCTGAAAATCGCGGCGTATAAGCTCTGCCAGCGGATCGCTGTCATCGGCTTTTTTAAATCTGTCGTAATCAAAGATCATCACATACTCGGCTACCATAACCGGATAAAACCCGGACTTATTATTCACCATAGATACGTTTATGGAATTTCTGGCTCCCATAAACAGAAACGGGCGTTCCGCAGATTTCCAGTTTACGGCAAAAACTTCATTTACAGAGGGGCTGTTCAGATCGACCAGCTTCTTCTCCGTTCCCAGGTAATTCTCGAAATGGTACATCACCCAGTTATCGGAATAATTCGCTGTGTAAACCAGTGTATTATCGGGGATCTGATCTTCCATGGCAACTATTTCACGAATCATTTCATCCAGGTGGTGGTGTTCACTCATCTGGTAGTAGCGCAAACCGGCACTCATCAGATTAATCAGTACAACCAAACCCAGCGTAATTAGCCGATGTGTTTCCTGAATTGCGATCCAGACGATCAGCAGGAGAACCGCAGGAATTGCCATACGTACCGGCAAACTCATGTGGTTAGGCACGAAAAAGAATGCAGCAAAAAGCAAAACCGACGCAAACAGCCAGAAATTAAACCGGCCTTTTACAAAACCTTCGGGCATGTCGGGGTTACCGGTTTTTTTACTTCTGGTAATCAGGATCAGAATGACAGCAATTAAGAGTGAAATCATTATAACCCTTGAAAAATGATTTCCTGTTTCCTTAAAGAAAACAACAAGTAAGTCAAAATCAAGAAGGTATTGTATCCGGTTAAAGCCATCAACAGAAACGGGCGACCGGGCCGTATCGGGCATCATGCTGTAATAAAACCAGGTAAGAACTACACCCGGTAATACGGCAAGAGAATAATACACGACCCTCTTCAGAAATTTTACGAGTGCTCTTTTATTCCCGTCGATCCGTTCGCAAATAAAATTGTAAGACAGGTAAGTTGCCGAAAGCAGGAGTAAAATTCCAAAAACAACAACATGAGCGTAATACGTGAGGGTAAACAGAAGGGTCAGTATGATAAACGTAGCCGGCTTCCGGTTCCGGTCTTTCCGGATCAGGTATCCCAAAGAGAAAAACATAAATGCAACGGCAATGGAGTAATTGTAATATCCCAGCAGAAATAAGGTATGGAATGCAAAAGGAAAAATAACCAGCAATTTATAATCCGCCTTCCCTTTTATGGATACAACCAGATATCTGAAGCCGTAAAAGAATGCCATGAGATAGGATATCAGTAAAATTTTCTCTGCCATCCAGGCCGGCAAAATCAGATTGAGTACACCCAGAATATAATTACCAAGGCTGTTCCCGATTACCGGAGGATTGAACTGAAAAAACTGCCCGTAGAAATCGGATCCGGATAAAAGACCTGCAATGATATTGGAGGTAAGCAGATGCTGGGGGCCATCGAGAGATCCCACGTATTTAAACATACCGACTGGAATCAGATATATTATCGCAACAAGAAAAAAAACTCTTCTTTCGATAAGGGGGTTAGTCAGAATCTCTCTTTTTTTCATGTTAACAAGTTTTCAATGAGGTTTTTTGAAGTTCAGGAATATCTGGTTCAGGCTGACAGGAACCTCATAGTAATTAAAAAAGAAAAACTTCCGGTCAAGGGTTGGTACATTCATTTTATTGGCAGAAAACACAACCTGAAAGCCAATTTAACATATCATGACAATTAATGACCGGGATACTCTTTCGAATTCAAGTCATCTGCAATTCGGCTAAAGTAATATATTAAGTTGAAATAGATAAAATATTTGTGACTAATATAGGCCTGCTTCAGTATATCAGGTTTTCATCCCTGAATAAATATTCAAACATTCAGGGATTTACCCGGGCTGAGAAGTAAACGGTATTTGGAAAAAGAGTAATAGTGAAATTCTCTTCAAAACAATCAGCGGGTGTTTTTATCCAAAGCAAGATAAAAACCGGCTCACTTTTCTTCCGGCTTTTGGTACGTAACTACCGGTTTCGGATAAACACCTTCCCTGGCAGCATCGTAATCGGGATTTACCAGTAAATGATAATAGTGCGGCGAGGGTCTTAAGCGAAGAAAGGAGTCCCAATAGGATTCCCTGGTATTGGCAACGTAGTGAATGGCACCGGAATGAAACTGATACATCTGGAAAATGTTATGCGAGGCAAAAAGAAGGGCGATAACCAGGGCTAAAACTTTCAGAAATTTACTGCGTCCCCGGATCAGTTGCGTAAAGAATGCAGCAAGTGGAAACGCCAGCAGCCCGTAAACATCAACAAATGCGCGGTGCCCGAAGCTTCCGCCAAACCACCAGAGCCACCAGGAGGATACTAAATATAAATGAATAAGAAATACTACCACTAAAGGCCAGAAAAGGCCGCGATTTGATTTCCACAGCCAGATAAAACCGCTCAAAGCCAGTATCATTACCGGAGTATAGAGCAGCCATCCTTTTCGGTAGCTGAATAAGACATTGAATATTTGCGGATTGCCAAAGAAAAACATGCCTTTATCCGCATACCCGTTAAAAAACCACTGTCCGCTGAACTGTTTCCAGTAAACTAACTGCGGTACCCAGCATAACACCGCAACAGCAATCAGAACAAGTATGTGACTATAATTCTTCAGAAACAGTTGCACTCTTTCTTTGATTGTTTTCAGGGAATCGATCCACCACAAAGGAAAAAGTATCAGCAGCAGGGCATTGGTGGGGCGAACCAGAGTTATGAGGGCAGCAATAAAACCAACCAGGGCAGCATGCCTGGCAGAAGGTGAGGAATAATACCTTTCGGATGCCCTTGCCAGCCATATAATCAGAAAGAAACTAAACGCATGGGTAAAGGCAGCCTGCCGGGTCGTGTAAAAAATGAGATTGGTCGCAAGTACAGTTGATAATAACACCAGTGCAACCGCTAAATCGGGGAAACGTCTGAGCAGCATTTTACGCAAAAGTATCAGGCCTGCCAGAGTATAAAACAAGGATGCAAATAAAAGTGCGGCCTTGTAAGGCCATGAAAATCCTGTAGCGGGCCGCCCGGTCAATTTCAGAAAATAGTGAACAGGAATCACAAAAGGGGCATACATCAGCGACATCCCCATGGTTGTCATGATTACTTTGTCCCCTCGGGGTGCCTGAACGGGCCAGAATTTATAGGTAAAATCATCCGGCTTTGTTTCAATAAAGCCTAACGAAAGATCGTTGTATACCAACAATGCAGGCAGGAATGCATAATAGTGAATCACGTCCGATTCAATGATGCGATGTTCTTCCTTATAATCGCCCCGTTCAAAATCATGTAAT
>ERZ795032.2355-NODE-2355-length-10952-cov-5.074149_pt1 | contig 10952 bp, 8 predicted proteins | sample MGYA00375124_ERZ795032 | MGnify/ENA primary metagenome ERZ795032 (study PRJEB30167, sample SAMN05720154) | activated sludge metagenome | isolation source: Anaerobic digester | place: China | collected 2015-12-16 ...
ATGGTAAGCTATATAACTGGTTCAGAAAAGCTGAATATTACAGTCGGTTAATTGAAATGAACAAACCTGTAGACTCTAAGAAGCAGATACATAGCAATAATATTTACTCAATCTTTATAAAGCACGATACACTCATTTTAGATGGCACAGTTTCTCCTAAATTTATAGAAAGTATAGATAGATACTTTTATACTCTTGAAAATCCTAAAAGCGATGAGAAAAGTGACAATCTCCTTGCTAAATATTATCTGCCGGAAAATAACAAGGAAACAATTCAAAGAAACAAGCAATATGTGCTTTCTAAAATTGACTGGCTGGTTGATAGAGTTTTATCTTATAATTTCAAAACTAATATTTATATTAAAATATTCTTTAATGCAAGTATAGAAGAGTATAAAAATGAAAGCATACGTTATTTAATCCCAAAGATATTTAATAATAACAATTATAATATTGAGACTAACGGTACAATATACGGGCTTTCAAACAATAATATGGGTTTAAATGCCAAAAAGCCATACTTGGAACATAAAACAACAAATTACAAAGTGCCTTTTAGAATTACATTAGATGATGCGTTAGAGGTTAAAAGCCTTTTTGAATGGCTGGAAAGCCAGAGCGAAAATAACAAGCCAGTCCATTATGGTTATATTCCTATTAGCTCTGAAGACCAATTCTCATTTTCCAGCAAAATTACTGATGAGACAAATAGTCATTATATCCATCTTGAAAAAGGGATCAAGTCTATAGTGGATGACTATGATTTTCTGCCTGGAATTACAGACAAAATCGAACCATTTCAATTAAATAATTATCTTTGTTTACCTGACTTTAACGAAGAATACATTACTAGTAGAAAAACACTAGAGTCAAAGGTTGATGATTTGCTTTACAATAAGAACCTTATAAAGAATTACAATATTGATAAACCTAAGATAAGGGCAGATTTTTCTTCACGACATGTAGATTTGCTAAATATGTCAAAAATTGCTATGCACAATTATTTTTGCAAATGTGATGATTCTTCAATACGGAGTTGTATTGACAGGATATCACTGGCACTAATAAAAGAATCGCTTTTTATATGTAGCTATAAAATTCTTGAAAAAAGCAGTGTGGCAAGTGCAATAAATTTAAGGTTATCAATGCTCAAATATTTTAGAATAGGAGGTAAGGAAGGAATGGGAGATATAGTAAGGGGTCTATCCCAAATTATGAAGGAAAAAATCATTGATAATAAAACTGATGAGTATAAGCAATGTGACAGTGATAGTGAGTTCTATTTCAGCTCGGGGCAATTAACCCGCTATCTCATATCTTGCAGCCAGGCAGAAAGGGTAAATTATAACATAATAGATCCAATATTGAATGCCAGGGATTCTCGTAAAATAAAAAATGAAGTTATGAAGCTGATAGATAAATACAGCCATGCATTAAGTACAAAATCATCACGATTAAACAACTTAATTTCGATGGTTATGGGTTATGAGCCGGAAAGTCCTGATAAAGTTCTTCACGATATTTTTCTAGCTGGTTTTGCATCTAAAAATTTAATTTATTATAAAGAAAAGGAGGAGTCAAAAAATGAAAAAAACAATGAATAATCGAGTGTATGGTGTTGTAGGCATTAAAAGTATTATGTCAAATTGGAATGCTGATTTTAGTGGAAGTCCAAAAAAAATATCAACCGGTGATATTTTTGGGAGTGATAAAGCTTTTAAATACCCAATAAAACGAATGTGGCAGATGCAGGGAGAGAAAGTCTTATATATAAAATCGTACAAAATAAGCAAGACAGGAAAAGAAGATGAAGCGGAAAAACTGCAGCCGAGGGATTTAAATGAAAGATATGAACAGATTTTTGGTATGCAACTAGGAGAAAAGACTCCATCAAAGGAAGTTCTTGCAAACTTGTTTTCAGCAATTGATGTTATGAATTTTGGAGCAACATTTGCAGAAAAAAAGCAAAGTATCAGCATTACAGGTGCAGTACAAGTTGGTCAGGGGTTCAATAAATATGATGACACTAATATAGAAACACAGGATATCCTTTCTCCTTTTAGAAATCCAACAGAAAAAAAAGAAGGGTCCCTGGCATCTTCACTTGGAAGCAAAACAGTTACAGATGAGGCACATTATTTTTATCCATTTTCAGTAAACCCTTCGAATTATGTTGATTACGTTGAATTAGGTATTGAAGGATTTAGTGGATATACTTTAGAAGCTTATGAAAAGTTTAAAAAAGGTTGTTTGATTGCAGCAACAGCATTCAATACAAACAGTAAAATAGGGTGTGAAAATGAGTTTGCTTTGTTTATTGTTTGTAAAGAAAATAGTGATCTTTATTTGGCAAATACAGATAGGTATATAGATTTTAGAAAAGTAGAAAACAGATGTAAAATTAGTCTTCTTAAACTTAAGGAAGTGCTTAAAGATAGACTAGATGAAATTGAAACAATAGAAATATATTGCAATAAACTGGAAGCAGATGTTGACACCTGCGGATTACCTTATAATGTAAATAATTTATATTAATGGTGGCTAATATGGATAATAACGCATTGAAATTTAATCTTTCGGGTAATGCGGCCTTTTATAAAAAGCCGGATGTAAATGCTAAAATCTACTTTACTTATAATAATATTCACAAGGTAGCATTGTTAGGGATGCTAGGAGCTGTAATAGGTCTAAAGGGATACAGAAATAACGAAATATTTGGAGAAAAAGAGGCAGACTATCCTGAATTTTATGAAAAGCTGCATGCATTGAAGGTATCAATAGTACCAAATAGTGAAAGAGGTTACTTCACTAAAAAAATTCAATATTTTAATAATAGTGTTGGATATGCTTCCAATGAAGAAGGCGGAAATCTTATGATCTTTGAACAATGGCTAGAGAATCCTTCCTGGTCTATATACCTCTTAAATGATGCTGGAGGAGTGGAGAAATATTTATGGGACAAGCTTTACGATTATTTGATAACTGGCAAAAGTGTATATATCCCTTACCTTGGGAAGAATGATTTCCCTGCAAATATTTCTGATGCCGAAAATGTAGACCTTGAACCATGTACAGCAAAGTTTATACACTCACTTTTTATTGGGGAATTAGATGCTTTGGACGATGATGAAACGATTGATGATGATAATGCCTTTATTTTTACGGAATATGCACCTGCGGCACTAGAAAAGGGAATAAATTTCTATAAATTTGAACGTATGATATATACAAACTGTAAAGTAAAAAATTCTCCTCGACATACATACAAGTGCAAGGATAGAATCTTGAGCTTCTATTAGAAAGAATTCTATCAGGAAAGATAATGGGGCGGTCAATATGATTATTGTTGAATCGCCCTGTTATACAATCTGCTAAGTCAATTTGAAATAGTTATGAATAATATAATGTTTTATACAAAGTTTCATCAAAAGATATATCCTAAATAACTTACAGGCTTGATCAGTAAGAAATAATTGGAAACAAACACTTGCGAATAAAATTGAAGATTTTATGCTTTTGTGAGGTGTGATACAATGTATAATTTGCTAAATGTTGATAACATAATTAATTCTGTTAAGATATGGGCTCATACCAAGAAAGGACAGCCTGCTGAAACGCTGAAGGAGCATAGCAGGTTGTGCCTGGATTATTATAATAAATATTGCGTTGCAAAAGGAATAGATTCAATAGTGTTAAAGATCATATCCGAATGTGGCTGTAATGAAATAGAGAGTAAAATAGTTTATGATATGTTTGTAAATGCTATTTACCTGCATGACATAGGGAAAATAAACCCATATTTTCAAAACAGACGTTTGAATAATCCTGAATATAAAAACCAGAGTACTGAATATGAGGGTAATTCAAATCATGCATTGCCTTCAGCTTACATTTATATGTGTGAATTTATGCAACTTATTGAAGGAGAGAGAAAAAGGAAGCTTTCTCTTTTTCTGTTTTCTTTTGCGTATTGTATAGCAAAACATCATGGATACTTAAAAAATACTGATGGCTTTTGTGATGATGTAATGTACTGTCAGGTAGAAAGTTACTATAACAAAATATTGAATCTCAAGAAGAATAGCATTATAACAACGGATAAAGGTTATGATAAACTAAAAAAGTATATATCTAGCGAATTAGCCTTTAATATATTATGCAGGTTATTATTTTCAGTAATAACTGCTTGTGATTATTGTGCTACGTCAGAGTATAAAAACGGTACCAAATTTGAAATAAGTATAATAGAAAATATTGATAAATTTAAAAGCAAATATGTAAATAGCAATATTTATAAAGGGATTATGAGATATAAGGAAGATAAAGAATATTTTAATGAGACTCCAATAAATGCACTTAGGAGCGATATGTTCTTAGAAGCTGAAAGTCAACTTAAAGAAAATCTGAATGGTAACATATATTATCTTGAGGCTCCGACTGGAGCTGGTAAAACAAATATTTCAATAAACTTGATGCTAAATATGATGAAATTGCACCCCAAAATAAACAATGCATTTTATATTTTCCCATTTAACACATTAGTTGAACAGACTTATGATACATTAAGCAAATACTTCACTAAGGATATTGATATGGCAGTGATAAACTCTGTAACTCCAATAGTAATAAAAAATGATAAAGACTCTGAAGAACCTGATTATAATTATTCATATTTAGGACGAATTTTTAATAATTACCCCATCGTTATTACTTCTCATGTAAATTTCTTTAATGCTCTTTTTGGATGTGGCCGAGAGCAAGTATTTCCACTAATTAAGTTATGCAATAGTATAGTTATTATAGATGAGATACAGAGTTATAAAAACAATATATGGCGTCACATTATTTCATTTTTAAGCATGTATTCGAAATTACTAAATATAAAAATTATTATAATGTCTGCAACATTGCCAAAACTTGATAAAATGCTTGATACGGAGAGGGTAGAATTTATAGATTTAATTAAGAATCCGGATAGGTATTATCAGAATCCATTATTTAAAGACAGAGTAGATATTGATTTATCATTGTTAGAATATGAAAAAACTGATTTGGATGTTTTAGCAGATAAGGTTGTTCAATATAAGGATAAAAAAGTTCTGGTTGAATTTATCAGCAAGATAACTGCAAGAAATTTCTATAATATTTTAAAAGAACAGCAGGACTTGAACGTAGTTGAGCTTACTGGAGATGATAATACCAGGGGGAGAAAGAATATTATTGAGAGGATTGGTAACTCTGATAACATAATAGTAGTCGCAACACAAGTTATTGAAGCTGGGGTTGACATCGATATGGATATTGGTTTTAAGGATATATCTATTCCAGATGCAGATGAACAGTTTTTAGGAAGAATAAATCGTTCATGTTTGAAAATAGGAAGCAAAGTGTATTTTTTCAATTATGATGATGCTTCAAAGATTTATAAAGGTGATTTGCGTATCAGTTATCCAATAACTAATGAAGAGATTGCTAAAATGTTTCAGTGTAAAGATTTTGAAGGTATTTATGCAAAAGTGCTTACAGATTTGAAAAATAAAACAGATCAACTTAATCGTGATAATATAAAAAATATTTTTAAAGCATGCCTTGAAATGAAGTTTAATGAAATTGAAAAAGCAATGCGCCTTATTGACTCAAATATACAGTTGTTTGTTGCTCATAAAATGGTAGTTGGTAATGAAATTATTGATGGCAGACAGGTATGGAAAGAATTTAAGGATCTTTGTGAAAACGATGACATGGAATATGCCGAAAAAAAAGTGAACATATCTTTATTATCAGAAAAAATGTCTTATTTTTCATTTAATATTTATAACATTAATAATATGCAAATAAGATGCGATGAAGAATTTGCAGGCTATTATTATATAGAAAACGGAGAATGCTTCATAAAAGATGGGAAATTTGATAGGGAAGAATTCTCACGTGCTATGAAGGGGATGTTTTTGTAGTGCTAACGGGAACAATCATAAATTACTTTTTTCATTGCAAAAGGCAATGCTGGTTATTTTATAACAAAATAAATTTAGAAGACAATTCTGAGGATGTACGGATAGGAAGGATTCTACACGAATTAAAAAATGACGGGAAAAATGAGATATCATTCGAAAATATTAAACTTGATAAAATTACTTCCGAATATGTTATTGAAATTAAGAAGTCTGATGCTGACATTAAAGCAGCAACTGCTCAACTTGAATTCTACCTAATGCTTTTGCTGGAAAAAGGAATTATTAGAAAAGGTAGACTGGAGGTTATTGAAAAAAACAAGCAAAACAAAAAAATGCATTATATTGTTCTTGATAATATAAGACAAGAAGAATTGAAAGCTAAATATAAAGAGATAGAAGAGTTTTTAGAAAGCTTGATCCCGCCCCAGGCTATCTATACATCAAAGTGTAAACGGTGTGCGTATTATGAATACTGTTTCATATAAATTAGTAGAAGAAAATAGGTACAGGAGGTGTTGAATTTGAAAGAAGAAACCAGATACATTTTTTCTAAAGGAAACCTTACCCGTAAAGACTTTTCGATACAATTTAAAAATGAAAAGGGAAATGTTTATTTACCAATTAAAGACACAAAGGAGCTCTATTGTTTTAATGAATTATCAATGAGTACCAAACTTCTTGAGATATTATCAAAGTCTGGAATAATTGTTCACTTTTTTGGATATTATGAAAACTATATTGGAACTTTTTATCCAAAGGAGTATTTGTTAAGCGGAAGACTTACAGTTGAACAAGCTTTAGCTTATACTGAAAAACGCATGGAAATTGCTAAAGCAATCGTAACCGGTATAGCAAACAATATTTATTTTGTACTATATCATTATTATAGACATGGGAAAACAGAACTAAAATCTTATTTAGATTGGCTAAGAAAAGATGTGCACTCATATATAAGTAAGAGTTCTGATATAAAACGTTTATTAAGTGTGGAAGGAGAGATATGGGGCCAATTCTACAATACTTTTAAAACTATTCTTCCTGAAGACTTTTCTATGAATAAACGTGTAAAAAGGCCGCCTGATAATCCTATAAATGCATTAGTTTCTTTTGGAAACTCTCTTCTGTATACAAAAACTATAACACAGCTTTATCATACACATTTAAACCAAACAATATCTTTTTTGCATGAACCTTCAGAAAGACGGTTTTCCCTAAGCCTGGATTTAGCAGAAGCTTTTAAGCCTGTAATTGTTTTCAAAACCATATTTGATTGTGTTAATAATAGAAAGATTAGTGTTGAAAAACACTTCGAAAAAAAGCTTAATTACGCACTTTTGAATGAGGATGGCAGGAAGGTTTTTATCAATGAATTTGAAGAACGTATTAACCAAACATTTGAGCATCCGAGGCTAAAAAGAAGAATAACGTACAAACAGGCTATTCGTTTAGATGCTTATAAGCTGATTAAATTTATCATGGAAGGGAAAGACTTTACAGTCTTTGATATGGAGAAAAGATCATGAGCAAAGAAATAAATTATAATTATGCCATTGTATTTTATGATATCGGAGAAGATAGGGTGCAGAAGGTATTTAAAATATGCAAAAAGTATTTCAAACATCATCAAAAGTCTGTCTTTAGAGGTCACATAACTCCTGCAAACCTTATAGCATTTAAAGCGGAGGTATCAAAAAAAATTAATAAGGAGTATGATTTTATTACAATAATACAAATGATTAGTCAAGCAGATTTTAAGGAAGAGACATTAGGTAATGGTGGTAAAAATTCCGAGGATATTTTTATTTAGTGTTTCAGGTACAAAATATATTGGAGTTTTTACTAAAGTAGAAGTAATCTGATTTTACCATTACAATATAAGTAATCAAGTTATAACAAAATGCAAATTAGTTAAACTAACTTTAATCAAAAACCCCTTAAATGTGTAAATAATTGTAGCCATATAATGGAGGGTAGATGTTATTATATTTGCTGATGAAAAACTTAATAATTATCTTAGGCATAATAGTTAACTAATACATATGGTGTATTGAAATTTTCATTTCCTTATAGGAATGATAAAAACAAGGATACTAAACCGATACATATGATGTATTTTAATAAATTAATTTGAATGATTATAATTTCTGCAGATATCTGAGTGAATAAATTTGGTATATATAAGCTTGAAATTCAGCTACAGTATCATTGCAGCTGAACTGATATATTTACTCTATTAACAGATAAATCTTCAAAATATGACAGAAAAAGAAATGGAAACGAGAATTACTATGCGAATTAAAAAGTGAATTTGTTTGACTTTTTCCAAGTACAGGTATAAAATCTTTAATAAAAAGGGGCTTGAAATTAGCTTGGCTAGAGGTAAAAACAGAAAAAGATTAATGGTTCTAGTTACCTTTAGCGTTCACTTGGAAGAAGTCCTGGCAAATCCAGATGTAATGCCAGAAAACGTGATAATTAATATTATAAAAACCACATTTTTCAATGGTAGAACCGATACATATGATGTATTGAAATATAGCTTTAATAGATCATATTATCGCAGGAGATACAGTAGAACCGATACATATGATGTATTGAAATTAGGGAGTATGTAAAAATAATATAAAAGGGAGCTTTAGTAGAACCGATACATATGATGTATTGAAATTTTTAAAATCTCCTTTATAATTTTATTTTCTTATCTGTAGAACCGATACATATGATGTATTGAAATAAATAATAGGATCATGGTTATGGATTAGCGGTCAAGGTAGAACCGATACATATGATGTATTGAAATAAATGTACGCTGATGGCATAATAAAAAATGCCGGACGTAGAACCGATACATATGATGTATTGAAATCGATACACATTTGAAGGGCGTGATCCTTCTTATACGTAGAACCGATACATATGATGTATTGAAATTTGTCCTGCGCTCCGTCACCTTTAATAGCCTCTTCGCGTAGAACCGATACATATGATGTATTGAAATCTCGTACAAATGCTCTCCTTAATAATCCTGTTAGGCGTAGAACCGATACATATGATGTATTGAAATAACCACTCGAATCGTTAAACATACTTGGTTTATATATGTAGAACCGATACATATGATGTATTGAAATCAGGCTATGTCTATCATGTCAGCCCTTATGTGATCCGTAGAACCGATACATATGATGTATTGAAATTAGTTAATGCACAACCGTTAAAAGTTATGAACAAGGTAGAACCGATACATATGATGTATTGAAATGCGAGTGAGCGTATGCCTACATACAGAATTCCTGCGTAGAACCGATACATATGATGTATTGAAATACGCCTTTCGCCTCCCTGAAATTCTTGCATTTCCGCGTAGAACCGATACATATGATGTATTGAAATACCCCAACCGCTATATCGTTTACATATATTCTTCCGGTAGAACCGATACATATGATGTATTGAAATTGGTGTGTTACATCTTGTATGGCCTTATCCTTTATAAGTAGAACCGATACATATGATGTATTGAAATAGGGATAAATATATCCTTAATGCCATTTATTATAAGGTAGAACCGATACATATGATGTATTGAAATATAAGGACCGGTCCACAATCGAAACGATCAATGACCGTAGAACCGATACATATGATGTATTGAAATTGTTTATTGCCATCTTCTCCGTCCTCGCTTTCTAATGTAGAACCGATACATATGATGTATTGAAATTTTGGTAACATTATTGTTATAACTGGCTCTTCGTTAGTAGAACCGATACATATGATGTATTGAAATCACTCGCAACAAGCCATTCGCCAGCTGCAAGTTGTCGTAGAACCGATACATATGATGTATTGAAATTGTTGCAATTATGCAAATGGTAGTAATTGCTTTGCGTAGAACCGATACATATGATGTATTGAAATAACCACTCGAATCGTTAAACATACTTGGTTTATATATGTAGAACCGATACATATGATGTATTGAAATGCAATGGCAGCAGAAGCAGAACGGAAAGAAAAAACAGTAGAACCGATACATATGATGTATTGAAATTAAGCACGTGTATAATATATCCGTATAAAATCTTTAGTAGAACCGATACATATGATGTATTGAAATGTCCAGTAAAGACCCGCCTACATACTGATATTCCTTGTAGAACCGATACATATGATGTATTGAAATATGCTTTATTAGGCAGGATAAAAGAAACTTTTAACGTAGAACCGATACATATGATGTATTGAAATCGGAATATTTTGTCTACACGTTCGAACCTTTGTGCGTAGAACCGATACATATGATGTATTGAAATGCAAAAACGCACTCATGGCTGGCAAAAAGAGGTTTTGTAGAACCGATACATATGATGTATTGAAATAATTCCAATGTCAGCTTCTGTAGCTCTTTTTCCCAGTAGAACCGATACATATGATGTATTGAAATCCATACAGTCGTGGGTTGTGAACTTGATAATGGTACGTAGAACCGATACATATGATGTATTGAAATCGGACATTGAACATCGATTTGGCAGGCAAGGGTTTGTAGAACCGATACATATGATGTATTGAAATAAAAGAAATCACACGTACACAAGATGTTAACAATAAGTAGAACCGATACATATGATGTATTGAAATAAGTTAAAGCACTAAGGGGCTGGCGAAACGTTAACTGTAGAACCGATACATATGATGTATTGAAATATAAGTGTACCAAACAAAGTTTCTGGCGATGTATTAGTAGAACCGATACATATGATGTATTGAAATTATATAATTCCTGATTATGCGGATGTAATGTTTTAGTAGAACCGATACATATGATGTATTGAAATAAAAAAGCTGTTTTTGGAGCTTTTAAGAAGGTGCTGTAGAACCGATACATATGATGTATTGAAATAAGATTACGATATAAGTGAATATAATGAATACTGCAAGTAGAACCGATACATATGATGTATTGAAATCATGTCAGCATGTGCTAAGATAAAA
>ERZ795032.2358-NODE-2358-length-10940-cov-3.511070_pt1 | contig 10940 bp, 9 predicted proteins | sample MGYA00375124_ERZ795032 | MGnify/ENA primary metagenome ERZ795032 (study PRJEB30167, sample SAMN05720154) | activated sludge metagenome | isolation source: Anaerobic digester | place: China | collected 2015-12-16 ...
GAGCACGACATCGGCGCGGCCCAATACAAGGACATTGACGGTTACCTGAGGCCCCTGAAACGCACGGCCTACCCGCGGCTGGTGGTCTGGCATCCGGTGGCCGAGTGGAAAACGCGGTTCTACAACATCGGCATGGCCCGGCCCTCGCCCGGGAAGACCTCCGTTCGCGCCGAGATGGGCCAGGACAACATGGTCACCGTGACCTCCAGCGGCGCCGACGCGCTCACGGTGTACCTGAATGAGCGGCTGATCGATTTCGAGAAGGACGTGGCCGTCGTGTGGAACGGCAAGCGCGTCCATGCTGGCCGGCTGAGTCCGTGCCTGGACGTGATGTTGGAGACGCTGGCCGACCACTGCGACTCGGGGATGTTCTACACGGCGAAGGTGAGCCTGCGGGCGGGCATGCCGGAGGCGCCGGCCGCCGCGGCGCCGTGACGGTTGTCCGTGGGCTGCGCTTGCTGTCGGGGCTCGCCCTTCATACGCGACGTCGTCCCGTCCCTTGGGGCGGCCGGCCGGGGAATGGTCGGGAATGGGTTCTCTCGGAGTCTTCGATGGCTGTATCAGCACCATCTGCGCGATCGGGAACCGCCAAGCTGGCGGCCGTTACATTTGCCGCGGTGTTTGTGGCCGAGCTCGGCGACAAGACCCAGATCGCCGCGCTGGGCTTCGCGGCCAACTCGCCCGGGTACCGGTGGATCGTCTTCGCTGCCGCCGCGGCGGCCCTTGTGCTCAGTTCCCTGATCGGGGTTCTGGTGGGCGACCTGCTCGCCCGCTTTCTCAAGCCGCGCACCCTCAGCACGCTGGCCGGCATCATCTTCCTGGTCTGCGCGGCGGTGTTTGCCGTTCAGTTTTTCGCGTCGGAGGCCCCGGGCGAAGCCGCAGAGGCTGCCGCTCCGGTGTCGCGGGCACCGTGGGAGATGTTCCTGTTCACGTTCGCCGCCATTTTTGTTGCCGAACTCGGCGACAAGACGCAGTTGGCCACGATGAGCCTGGCCGCGGGCAACCGTCACGGGCGATGGGCCGTTTTCGTCGGGGCCGCCGTCGCCCTGACGGCCACCAGCGCCCTGGCGTGCCTGGCCGGGCGGCTGGTCGGGCAGTACCTCGACCCGAGGATCATGAAGTTGGCCGCCGCCGTCCTGTTTGCCGTGCTGGGCGTGGTCTTCCTGGCGGGGCGGGCCGAGAAGGGCAAGGCCGAGTTCGCCTGGCTCGCCGAGCAGATCGAGAAGCTCTACGCCGACGAGGCCTGTTCCCAGTGTGTTCGCCTCGCTCGGTTCCTGGAACACATCGAGGCCATCGGCAGCAAACCCGTCAACGAGAGGATCGCGGAACTTCAGCGGGGGCGCGGCTCGTGTTCGCAGGAGGCGTGCGGCCGCGACTGTCCCATTGACGCGCTGCACGAGCAGTGGCACCAACGATTCGACCATGCCGACACGTCGCCACTGAAGAAAGGATGAGTCCCGTGAGGTACCTGGGCGTGGATCCCGGCAAGAAGCGCATCGGTCTGGCCATCAGCGATCCCGGCGGCACCATCGCCACGCCGCTGAAGATCCTCCAGCGGCAGTCGCTCCAGCAGGTGCTTGCTGACGTGGCGTCGCTGTGCCGGCAGGAAGAGGTGGGGACGATCGTGGTGGGTCTGCCGCTGAATATGGACGGCACGCACGGCCCGGCGGCCCAGGACGCCGAACAACTGGCCTCGCGTCTGGCCGAGGCCACGGGGCTGGCGGTGGAGTTGTGGGACGAGAGGCTCTCGTCGGTCAGCGCCGAACGGAGCATGCTGGATGCCGAACTGTCCCGGGCGATGCGCCGGAGCCGCATCGACAAGGTGGCCGCTCAGATTATCCTCCAGGGATTCCTCGACGCCCGTGGACGCGCATCGTAGTTGACCTCGGCCAGCCGCCGCGCCATGCGGGCGAAGGCGTCAGCCCACGACACACGAATCCAGCACGATGAGGCTGCCGCCCTCGCTTGTCGCGACGATCTTCTCCACGCCGTCGATGCGCTGACACATCAGGGTGAGCGGGCCGCGCAGCGATTCGCGCAGCGTGATCGTGGCCCTGCCGATCTGGATGGTGGTGCCTTCGCGCACCAGTTGCGTGATGCGGATCGAAGCGTCGCGGTTCTTGCGGAGGTGCTCCTTCAACTGCTGTCGCGTCCGCTGCATCTCCTCGATGTCCGCCGTCTGCTGCTTGACCTGGTTAAGCAGCTTCACCAGACGCGACCTGGACAGGTCGGTCAGGTCGTCCTTGCGTTTCAGCAACGGCTCCAGCTTTGCCCGGTTCTGGGCCACGGAGTCCTCGGCGGATGAGAGTTCCTGTTCCAGGCGGGAGAGCTTGCTCTGGGCCTGCTTGTCGCAGCCGATGACGAGGGTGGTGCGGATGCCGGAGCGGCTGCCGACGACCGACGCCCGAACGCCCTGGCACGCCTCGACGACACAGCCGGTGATTGTCCCCGGCGTGATCAACCGCCCAGAGGTGACCACTTTGCTGTTGACGATTTCCCGCTGGAGGTAGACATCCGAGGCCGCCTCGACCGTGGCATTGTCGGCAAAGCGGGCCTTGACGGTCCCTCCGGATCGGATGACGGCCTTCTCCTTGCCGGCGATGCCGCCCGCGGCGACAAGCGTCAGGCCGGCTTCCACTTGTGCCGCCTCGATCAGGCCGCGAACCACGATGCCTCGGGTCGCCTTGACCGTGAACAGGTCCAGCACGTTGCCTCGCACCATCACGTCGCCGTCGAAGTCGATGTTGCCGCACGCAAAGTCCACGTTCCGGTTGACGACCAGCAGGGGAGTGATCCAGACGCGCGGCCCCATGACGTTCAGCCGCCCGCTGATGCGAGCGAACAGCCGGTTAGGGTCGCCTTCGTCGTGGCTGATGCTTTCGCCGAAGGTGATGGGCGGCCGCCGTCCGCGGTGGGGTGGCACCTCGCGGCCGTAGATGTCGCGACCGGGCTCGCCGGGCGTCGGCGGATGAATTGTGCAGACCAGCGACTCTGCCGACACGCTGACGATGTCGCTGCGGGCATAGTGATCGACTTCGTCCACGCCCTCGGCCGGCTGAGTCCGCTGCGGGTCGCACTCGGGGGCCCACTCGATCCAGCCGTCTTCGCCGGCTTTCGGGGGAAGTCCTTCCACCAGCAGCACGTCGTCTTCGGGCATGTCGCCGCGCTTGACCCGCTCGACCAGGGCGGCGATGTGGTCCCGGGCCTGATCGGTCAGCTCGATTCCCTGATCGACCAGGAGCTTGATGATAGAGCCCTCGGCGATGGTTTCGGGGTTGCCGTCGCGGTGCAGCCGGCCCCAGGCACGCAGGTTGTCGGGGCTGACGACCAGTTGGAGCAGTCCGGCCTCTTGGGTCATGACGTCCTTTCCGTTGCGGGGCGCGGCATGGGCGTCCCGCAGGCAACCCCTATGCACAGAGTATCCCCATGCACTACGACTGTTTTCGGACCACCGGCAAGGCCCTGTTTAGCAAAAACCCCAGGTCGCATCCGGCACAGGCGGCGGCCGGGTCGGTCACGTGGGCTGCACGTGGGCTGCGCCGTGCTTGACACCGGTCCGGCATGCCACTAAAATCGGCCCCCGGTGTGGGTATTCCTGCCAATGGCAACGGGGAGCCGGGAAAGGGGCACACGGTATGGTCTGGATGGTGCTGGGCGTGCTGGTGGTCGTGGCGGTTCTCGTGGTGCTGTACCTGATCGTGGCGTACAACGGTCTGGTGCGCCTGCGCAACGCCGCCCAGGAGGCCTGGGCTCAGATCGACGTGCAGTTGAAGCGCCGTTACGATCTCATCCCCAACCTGGTCGAGACGGTCAAGGGCTACGCTTCCCACGAGAAGGACACGCTCGAACGCGTGGTCAAAGCCCGGCAGGCGGGCATCAGCGCCTCCACCGTGGAAGACCAGGCCGCAGCCGAGAACATGATCTCCGGCGCCCTGCGGCAGCTCTTCGCCCTCAGCGAGGCCTACCCGGACCTCAAGGCGAACCAGAACTTCCTGTCGCTCCAGGAGGAACTGTCCTCGACCGAGAACAAGATCGGGTTCGCCCGGCAGTATTACAACGACCAAGTGCGCGCCATGAACACCCGCGTCGAGATGTTCCCGACCAACATCATCGCCGGGCTGTTCGGGTTCAAGCGCATGGGCTTCTTCGAGCTTGAAGACGGTGCGGCGCGCGAGGCGCCGAAGGTTTCGTTCTGATCTTCCGCGCCGCCGGCTGGGCGGCGCTTCTGCCCGGCAACGGACGCCATGGCCAGTTTCGACGACCTGATCCGAGAGAACAAACGCAACACGGTCCTGCTCTGCGTTCTCGTGACGCTCCTTCTCTGCGCTCTGGCTTCGGTCATTGCGCTGGTGGTGGTGGGCGTGCCCGAGACGAGCGGCTACGCCCGCCACAGCACGTCGCCGTATGACTCGACCGGCGCGGCGCCGCCCCCCCTGACTCACACGTTGACCGTTGCCGTCCTTGCGGCTTTGGCGGTGGCAGCCGTCATGATCGCGTTCAGCTACTACGGCGGCGCGGCCACGGTGCTGGCCATCAGCCGCGCCAGGGAAATCCGAAAGAGCGACGATCCGCAGCTGTTCAACGTTGTTGAGGAGATGACGATCGCCGGCAACCTGCCCATGCCGCGCATCTTCGTGATCGACGACACGGCCATGAACGCATTCGCCACAGGTCGCGACCCTCGCCATGCCGCTGTGGCCATCACGGAAGGGCTTCGTCGTCGGCTGTCGCGTGACGAGTTGCAGGCGGTGATGGCCCACGAGTTGGCCCATGTCCGCAACTACGACATTCGCCTGGCCATGTTCGTGGCGGTGCTCGTGGGACTGATTGTGATTCTGGCCGACGTGTTTGCCCGATATATGTGGTGGGGAGGCTCGTCGCGTCGTCGCAGCAACCGGGGCGGCGGCGGGGCGATCCAACTGATTGTGCTCGTGTTGGCCCTGGTGCTGATGATCCTGGCCCCGCTGTTCGCCAAACTGATTCAGCTTGCCCTGAGCCGCCAGAGGGAGTATCTTGCCGACGCCACGGCCGCCGGCATGACGCGGCACCCCGAGGCGCTGGCCTCGGCCCTGGCCAAGCTGGAGGCCGACCCGGAGGTGCTCGAGGCGGCCAACCGGGGGACGGCGCATCTGTACATCGTGAACCCGTTCAAACCGCACGAGCGACGATTCAGCGCCTCCGGCCTGTTCCGGACGCACCCGGAAATCAAAGATCGCATCAGCCGCCTGATGACCATCGCGCGAGGCGGCGTCTGACGAGGGGTCTGACATGAAATCAGCCGTCTGTGGGTTCTCTGTGGCATTGCTGTCGCTGCTGTGCTGCTGGGGTTGCGAACCTCAGCGGGGGGCCCTGGTTCGGACCGTGTCCTCGCCGCCGGTGGTTCGCAATCGCCTGGGTCCGTTGCCGCAGTTACCCGCGGAGACCTACCGCCCGCAGCCGCCGCGGTCCGTGGTCGGCGAGAAGCCCCGTCCGACGGAGCAGCAGCCGGCGCGCAGCACCCCCCAGCCGCCGAACCCGGAGTGGGTGGCCGCACTGCCGGGCAAGTGGACGCACATCATCCTCCACCACTCGGCCGACGACGTGGGCGACGCGAAGGTCTTTGACCGCGCCCATCGGGCGCGCGGGTGGGACGAGTTGGGCTATCACTTCGTCGTCTGCAACAGCGGCAAGGACGGTGTGGTGGAGGTCGGGTCGCGATGGACCAAGCAGAAGCACGGCGCCCATTGCCGGGTCAGCCAAACCGACGACAACTACTGGAACGAGCACGGGATCGGCATCTGCCTCGTGGGCGACATGAGCAAGCACGCCCCGAGCCAGAAACAACTGGCCAGCGCCGCCAAGCTCATGGCCTGGCTGATGACCCAGAGCAGCATTCCCCGCAAGAACGTCCTTGGGCACGGGCAGGTGCCTGGCGCCAAGACCGCTTGTCCCGGCAAGCACTTTCCCTACGCGGACCTCATGCGCCGGGTGGAGCAGGAAATGGCGAAGTGAGCCGGCCCGCGACGGGGGGGGGGGCACGTCATGTTTGTGGCGGGCCACTTGCCTGGCAATCTCGCCAACCGTAGGGGCGGCTCGCGAGCCGCCCTCCCAGGGTGCGGCTGTCTCCCGCGGGTCGCTCGCGAGCGACCCCTACGTCGTTCCCCCCCCCATTGCTGCGGCGCGAGAGCCTGCGTACCCATAAACGTGACGTACATCGGCGGCGGGGCACACGCGCACTTTTCTGTAATCTGAGCCTGCTATCGGGCCGATAAGAACCTGTATCCGCGCCGCAGGCGATGCGCCCATGCCGCGCGGCGAGGTTTCAATGCCGTCGCCGACCGAGGGGTCTCTCCGTTGCCCGTTCGCCACTGGCACAAATTGCTTGTCGTGGCCCTGTGCCTGATGCTGGCCGACTGTGGCCAGAAGACGCAGTTGGTCAATGACATGCCATTGCCGCCGTTCGGCTCGCCGCGACACAGCGGGTTGGCAACTGTTGCGGTCGAGAAGCCGCCTGCGGGGCCTTCCCGCCACGACGTGAACCCCAGCCAATGGATCCCCTCGGCCAAGGAGTCGAAGTGGCGGTTCATCGTCGTCCATCACAGCGCGAGCACCCGGGGCAATGCGGCCTCGTTCGACAAGGCCCACCGCGATCGGGGATGGGACGAACTGGGCTACCATTTCGTCATCGGTAACGGATCCCTGAGCGGCAACGGCGAAGTCGAGGTCGGTCCACGGTGGAAGAAGCAGAAGTACGGGGCTCACTGTGGGGTTCGCGACCATCCCGAGTACAATCGTGTCGGCATCGGCATCTGCCTGGTCGGCCACTTCAACGAAGGCAAACCGTCCGAGGCCCAGATGGAGAGTCTCGCCCAGTTGGTGCGGTGGCTGATGGCCCGCTACGATATTCCCAAGAGCCGCGTCCTCGGTCATGGCATGCTCAAGGCCACCGACTGCCCCGGCACAAAATTCGATTACAACGACCTGTACCGGCGGCTGTGATGCGGCATTGCCGCCAGGTGCCCGTGCTCGGCGGTGTTCCTCGGGCGTCATACGCGATTCGGCTGTGGGATCAAACAGGATCGGCCTCGACGTGTCCCTGGAAGGGGAAGGTCGAGGCCGATGGTTCGTGCTGCCATCAAACGAGTGGCAGGGGGGCAATCAGGGCTGGCCCGGTCCCGGCGACAGCTCGATCCGCCGCACGTCGCACACGTTCATGTCCAGATCCACACGGAACCCCTTGATGCCCCAGACGCGGACGGTCTGGCCGACCAGTGGCTCCATGGTGGCCGCATTCCCGTTGAGCAGGCAGATGTAATTGCCCTGGGCGTCTTCCAGGCGATAGGCGAAGGCCATCACGGCCGTCATCCTGCGCAGGACGCCTTCGAAATCGTAACTGACGGCCGGGGAGTCTCCCGTTCGCCCCATCCGCTGGGCCTGGCGCTGCTCGGCCTCGCGGCGAATGGCCTCGAGCTGCTGCTGGAGCTTCTGATTGTCGGCATCGATCTTCGCCGCCTTCTCCTGGAGCGACTTCTGGAACTCGATCACCGCGAGCGACTGGGCGGCTGCACTCTTGACGTAGTCGGCCTCGGCCTTCTCGGCGACCTCCTTGAGGGTGGCCTCGACCTCGTCCCAGCGGCGCTCCGCGAGCGGCTTCGCGAGCTCGCCCTTGACCATGGCCTGGGCCGACGTCAGCGTTTCCGCCTGGGGGTCAATCCGGATCGGACGGACCTCCACCTTGCTCGTGTCGATGTGCAGCGGCCCCTCGCTTCCGCCTTCGTCTGTGCGGGAGGGTTCAACGGTCTGCGGCTCGACCAGGTACTGGCTTCGCACGCACACCCTGGCCCCGGCCGGCGTGGCGATGATGTAGTAATCGCCATGCTGTCCCTCGATCGTGACGGCCTCGCTCTGCGGCAACTGGGCGATCACCGCCCACGTGCGCGGGCTCGCTGGGTCGCGGGCATAGACCCGGGCCATGGCCGCGCTCACACTGCCGGCTTTGCCCGAGGCGTCGGCGGCCACATCGCTCTTTCTGATCAGGGGAACCACGCTCTGCGGAGGCGCGATGTACGTCCAACCGCCGGAACTGCCCAGAGTCTGGACCGTGGCCTTGTCTTCGAGTTTCAGCAATTCATAGTAGTACATTCCCGGCCCGCTGCGCACGTTGACCGCGGTGCCGTTGACCACCATGGGGACGGTCGCGGCGGCAGACGGCGCAACAGCCGGGGCCGCCGTGTCGGTCGCCGCCGTCTCTGTCGCGGGCGCGTCGACGAATCCCGTGCCGGTCCAGCGACGCTCGATGGTGGGGGGCTGGGCGGTTTCCGGCGCGGTTGTCTGTGCCCGGCACGTATCAACGGCTGCCAAGGCAATCACCACGGTCCAAAACGCTGCGATGGATCGAGTCATGGCTCCAATCCCTTTCGTCGGTCGCCTTGAATTAAGGGCGTTTCGTCAGGCACGGAACGTCGGCGAAATGCCGCTTGGATAGGCTACCAGTAGCGTCTTGCACCGTCAACGAAAAACCCCTTCGTCTCGAACCGCGATGACGCTCAGGGCGCAGGGCCCGAGGTTCGCGTCCGTTGCTGGTGGAAACGCCGCACTGCCGACCGGGTGGGGAATCTGGCCAGGAATACCTGGCCGGCGGACACAATTGACAGAACTCCGCAGAATGGCTATCATATTCGCCAATGATGAACTTGCCTGTGCCCCGCGGGTGCTGTTGCTCGGGCGATGGCGGCGGCCATGTCACGTGCGAGTTCGGGCGCCCGGAGTGCAGCAGGCACCCCTGTTTGGCCGATACAGCCTGAATGCCATCCTGATCTGTCTGTTCCGGCTCTCTACGAGAGTGCTGATGAGTGATAGAGAAAGCAAGCTCTCCATGACGCGTCCGTGGCCCCTGTGGCTGCGCAACCTTCTGGTCGCGCTGGCTCACCTTGGTCTGTTCGCCCTGTCCTTCTGGGGTGCGTACTGTCTGCGACTGGATTTCAAGCTGCCGCCGCTGACGCTGAACGCCGGCGATGTCTCGATCGAGTTCAGCCGCTACTGGGACAGCCTCTACCAGTTGCTGCCCCTGGTGCTTGTCATCAAGGTGGCGGTCTTCTGGTACTTCCGCCTCTACAGCAGTTGGGGCCGCTACGTGGGCGTGCAGGACCTGATCGAGACCTTCAAGGCCAGCCACGTATCGACCGCGATCATCGTTATCGCGGTGCTGGTCTACACCTACATTCTCAAGAGCCAGTACGACCACACGTTGCCGATTCCCGGCGCGGTGTTCATCACCGATTGGGCCGGAACCATCGCCCTGGTCGGCGGCGTGCGATTTGCCATCCGGATCTACCGTGAGGGCATGCGCCCCGTCGCCGCCGGCGGTCTGGCCAATGTGCTGATTGTCGGGGCCGGCGACGCCGGCGAGGCCGTGCTTCGGGAGATGCAGCGGTTGCCCGTCGAGCGGTACCGCGTGGTCGGGTTCGTGGACGACAATCCCAACATCCGCGGCGCTCGCATTCATGCCGTCCCGGTGCTCGGCGACACCAGCCAGATTGGCGCGATCTGCCACGACTACGAGGTCGAGGAACTGGTCATTGCCCTGGCCAGCCCCACACGGCAACTGCTGCGTCGGATCATCGAGTTCTGCAAGGGGTCGAAGCTGATCTTCCGCATTGTGCCCGGCGTGGCCGACCTGATCGAGGGACGCGCCGACCTGACGCACCTCCGTGAAGTGGATATCAACGACCTTCTCGGCCGCGAGGAAGTCAAGCTCGACATGGAGAGCATCGGGCACATGCTCACCGGCAAGACAGTCCTGATTTCCGGCGCCGGAGGATCGATCGGATCGGAGATGTGTCGCCAGGTGCTGCCCTTCAAGCCTCAGTTGCTGGTGCTCCTCGAACAGGCCGAGAACGCCATGTTCTTTATCGAGCGGGAGTTGAAGGCCTCGTTCCCGGACATCGCCCTGCAGCCGGTCATCTGCGACGTGTACGACCTTACGCGGCTGAAGGACACGTTCGACCGCTACAGGCCGCACGTGGTGTTCCATGCCGCCGCCCACAAGCACGTGCCCCTGATGGAACAGAACCCGTGCGAGGCCATCAAGAACAATATCTTCGGCACCAAGAACATGGCCGACATGTGTTGCCAGCACGGCGTCGAGTCCATGGTCATGATCTCCACCGACAAGGCCGTGAACCCGACCAGCATCATGGGCTGCACCAAGCGCGTCGCCGAGATGTACTGCCAGTGGCTCAATACATCGGGCAAGGCCACGGAGACTCGCTTCGTCACCGTGCGATTCGGCAACGTCCTCGGCAGCAACGGCAGCGTCGTGCCGATCTTCCGTCGCCAGATCGCCCAGGGCGGCCCCGTTACGGTCACGCATCCCGAGATGCGGCGGTACTTCATGACCATTCCCGAGGCCAGCCAACTGGTCATCCAGGCCGGCGCCATGGGCAAGGGCGGCGAGATTTTTGTTCTCGACATGGGCGAGCCCGTCAAGATCGTCGATCTGGCCCGCGACATGATCACCCTCTCGGGGTACCGTCCCGGCGTGGACATCAAGATCGAGTTCACCGGCATGAGGCCCGGCGAGAAGCTCTTCGAGGAGCTTCGCATCTCCGGCGAAGGCGTGCTGCCGACCCATCACGACAAGATCAGCATCTGGGAGGTCCGTCCCAGCACCGACGACCAGATCGCCGCGGCCATGGAGGCCCTGGCGCCGGTTTGCAACAACAACTCGCGCGACGCCGTAGTCCAGGCCCTCAGGGGCATCGTCCCCGAGTTCCAGCCCGAGAATCACAACTGACCCTCCCACGCTGTCGGGGTTCCGCCTGTCGCACTTTCATCGTGTGCCGCTTTCCGTCGCAGCGCGGAAATCGGTTGCCGATGTCGCCCGCCGGAGGTAGAGTACGCCATCCGGTGGAACATCCGTCCCCTTGTCGGTGATTGACCATGAGGCTATACCGCGATCC
>ERZ795032.2360-NODE-2360-length-10938-cov-5.185702_pt1 | contig 10938 bp, 7 predicted proteins | sample MGYA00375124_ERZ795032 | MGnify/ENA primary metagenome ERZ795032 (study PRJEB30167, sample SAMN05720154) | activated sludge metagenome | isolation source: Anaerobic digester | place: China | collected 2015-12-16 ...
CGGGAACCTCGACGCCGGCGAAAGTTTTCAAGACCGTCTCGCTGGCCCGCGCCATGCTGCCCAAGGGAACCTTTATCAACTTTCATACGCATGACACCGCCGGAAACGCCGTTGCCGCCTATCGGGCCGCACTCGACGCGGGCGCTGACGGCATTGACCTGGCGATGTCACCGGTTTCGGGCGGCACCAGCCAGCCTGATTTCATAACCATGTGGCATGCGCTGCGCGACACCGGTTATGACCTTGGCGTCGACATTCACAAGCTGGTCGAAGCCGAAAAGGTTTTTGCCGACTGCATGAAAGACTATTTTGTGCCGCCGGAAGCCAGGGCGGTCGACCCGATCATCATTTTTTCGCCGATGCCCGGCGGCGCACTGACGGCGAATACCCAGATGATGCGCGACAACGGCACCATGGACAGATACCCCGAAGTCATACGGGCGATGAGCGAAGTTGTGCGCAAGGGCGGCTTCGGAACCTCGGTAACGCCGGTTTCCCAGTTCTATTTTCAGCAGGCTTACAACAACGTCATGTTCGGGCCATGGGCGAAAATCGCCGAGGGCTACGGAAAAATGGTGCTTGGCTACTTCGGCAGAACGCCGGTGGCGCCCGATGCCGAGGTTGTCAGAATCGCATCAGAACAGCTGAAAATGGCGCCGACCACTGAATCGCCGCTCAAGCTCAACGATGCGAACCCGGCCAAGTCGATCGCGGCGTTTAAAAAGAAGCTTATCGAAGCTGAACTGGCGGTAACCGACGAGAACATTTTTATCGCCGCCGCCTGCCAGGGCAAGGGAATCGCCTACCTCAGAGGCGAAGCGGTCGAGAACGTCAGAAAGAAAGTCGTCGAAAAGGCGCAGGCATCGACTGCGGCGGTCGCAAAAGCGAATCTGTCAAGGAAAAGCGCTGCCGGCTACAGCGTCGAGTTCGCGAACAAAGCTTTCTCTGTCTTTTTCGATGGCAAAAATGCCGTGGTTAACGGTAGAAAATACGAAGTCGATATTTCCGAGATTTCGCATGAGCTTGAAGTGAGACCGGTTGCGACAGCGACACAGAATACGCACCGGGTCGTTTCTCCCCTGCCCGGCGCAATTATCAGGGTTACCTGCAAAGAGGGCGACCGCGTCAAAAAAGATCAGACTGTGTTTGTGATCGAGGCCATGAAAATGGAAACGGAGATCAAGTCTCCGGTTGATGGCACCGTCGCAAAAATCATGGCCGGCCAGGGCAGCATGGTTACTGCCGGACAGGCCGTCATACAGATCAGCTGATCTGCAGGGAGAATAAAAATGGATATCACTTCGGCACTGGGCGAACTGCTCAGAACAACCGGTTTTTACTGTCTGACTTTTAAACAGCTGATCATGATTCTCGTCGGCCTTTTCCTGATCTGGCTGGCCATTAAAAAGGAATTTGAACCGCTGCTGCTTCTGCCGATCGGTTTTGGCGGCATTCTGGCGAATGTTCCGGTCGCCAACATGACAGCTGTCGACGGCTTTCTCGGCATTATTTACCATGCCGGCATTGGCAGTGGCCTGTTTCCGCTGATCATATTCATCGGGGTCGGCGCCATGACCGATTTTGGCCCGTTGATCGCCAACCCGCGCATGGCATTGCTCGGCGGCGCGGCACAACTAGGCATATTCGGTACCCTGTGGGGCGCCCTGCTGCTCTCGCAATATGCCGGGCTCGGCTTTTCGATGAAAGATGCGGCATCGATCGCCATCATTGGCGGGGCCGACGGCCCGACCGCGATTTTTCTGGCATCGGCTCTGTCGCCGCGACTGCTTGGCGCGATCGCCGTGGCAGCCTATTCGTATATGGCGCTGGTTCCGATTATTCAGCCGCCGATAATGCGGTGGCTGACCAGCGAAGAAGAACGGCGCATCGAAATGCACCAGCTGCGGGAAGTATCGAAAACCGAGAAGATAGTTTTTCCGGTGTCGGTGCTGCTTCTGTGCATCATGTTCATTCCGCAGGCGACGCCGCTGATCGGGGCCATGATGTTCGGCAATCTGCTCAAGGAATCATGTGTGACCGAGCGCCTGGCAAAATGCGCCCAGAATGAGCTCATCAACATCGTGACGATTTTTCTCGGGCTGGCGGTCGGGTCAAAGCTGTCGGCCGAAGAATTTTTGAGTCTGCAGACTATCGGAATCATCATTCTGGGCCTGCTGGCATTTTCGCTGGGAACGGCCGGCGGCATAGTGCTGGCTAAAATAATGAACCGTTTCAGTGCGGTGCCGATAAACCCGTTGATCGGCGCGGCCGGCGTTTCGGCGGTGCCGATGGCGGCCCGGGTAGTGAACAAGGTGGGTCTTGAATACAACAGCAGCAATTATCTGCTGATGCACGCCATGGGCCCAAACGTTTCGGGGGTCATCGGCTCGGCCGTCGCCGCCGGCGTTCTGCTCGCACTGGTCAAATGACAGCGGTAAATTAATGGTTGTGTTTGCGGGGCCGGATTGTGTACCATTGAGAAAAATCATCAAGGAGTATCAATGATGAAGATCTTTGCGAAACTGCTCGTTCTTACAGTATTCGTTCTTTTTACAGGGGTGGCGGCCCGCGCCGAGGTTGATGTTCCGTGGCAATGGATACATCAGCAGCAGATAGACAAAGCCGTCGAACAGTGCCGGCAGCTGCTGGCGCCATTCAGTGCCGAAGCCGGTTTCCCTGGCACATTGCCTGAAGAACTCAAGGGCAAATCATGGCAGGAAATACGCATCAAACTCGCGCAGAACTGCTCTAAATCTGCCAAAATCATGCTCGAGCTTGTCGACAAATACAAACTGCCGGTGCGCCTGCGCCTCGGAGCCATGTATTTCCGCAAGCGTTTCATTCTCGGAACCCATATCTATCCGCACAAAACCGAAACTGACCGCATACATGAATTTCAGTGCCGCGATTTCGCCGGCGCCTGCGACATCGGCCTGAAAGAAATGAAGCTCTGGGCCTCTGCCGAACCAATCTGGACCGGCGACATGCTCTGGGCCAAAACCATAAGAGAAGGGCTCGAACGGGTTAAAAGCATGCTGCCGACTTTCCCGCAGAAAGTTGGCGAAGCTGAAGCCCGCGACATCTGGAGAGAACTGGCCTCAAAAGCTGTTAAGGCCGGAAATGAAGCCGGCATGGTTTCGACCCGGGTCGGCGGTTTCGATTTTCCGGCCTGGCGCCTGAAATTTGCCGTCAAATACTTCAAGGCCGCTGCGAAAGCCGCGGTTGCCGGCAGTTGGTATGCGCGTGAAACCGACCCGCTCTACTGGCAGCAGGCCTGCATCAAACTGCAGAAAGCCGTCGAGCCGCTCGCCGGCGAAATTGACGAACTGCTGAGTTCACTGCCACAATAATCGACCTGATCGACCGACCAGACAGCGCTGCCCTGCGGGCCCGATTCGAACTGCGCGGCAGCGCTGCGCTTTTCCCCGAAACTGATGCTGATGGCAGCGGGGTTTGTGCGAAAGTTTACATTTTGCATATTTGCGGGTATAATCGCTGCAGAAATTTCACGCTCGCACTAAAGAAATTGCAAGGAAAGTCGAATAAGGCAATATAATGAAGGCTGAAGGCGCTTCGTTACACCCATAATTTGTAAGTCAGTCATCAACTTACGGAGGAATGATTCTTCTATGGCAGCAAAAAGTAAACTCGCAGTAGTAGCGGTTGGCGGCAATTCACTGATTCTCGACAGCAAACACCAGACTGTTCCCGATCAGTATGATGCAGCGGCCAGAACCATGGTTCATGTCGCCGACATGATCGAACAGGGTTACAACGTCGTTCTCACCCACGGCAACGGCCCACAGGTCGGTTTCATTCTGCTCCGCAGCGAAATCGCCCGCAGCCAGCTGCACCCGGTGCCGCTCGATTCTTGTGGCGCCGACACCCAGGGCGCGATCGGCTACAATTTTCAGATGGCCCTCGGCAATGAATTCAAAAAACGCGGCATCAAGAAGCCGGTCGTTACCGTAGTTACCCAGGTTCTCGTCGACAAGAACGATCCTTCTTTCAAGAAGCCGAGCAAACCGATCGGACAGTTCTACACTGAAGCCGAAGCCAAAGACCGCATCAAGAACGACGGTTGGGCAATGGTGGAAGATGCCGGCCGTGGCTGGCGCCGTGTTGTCGCCTCACCGCTGCCGCTCGAAATTATCGAAGAAAACGCCATCACCACCCTGGCTGACAATGGCTTCTGCGTTGTCGCAGTCGGTGGCGGCGGGATTCCGGTCATTCGCAATGACAAGGGCAACCTCGAAGGCACTGCCGCTGTCATCGACAAGGACTTCGCCTCGGCTCTGCTCGCTTCTAACATCAAGGCCGACACTTTCATCGTTTCGACCGCTGTTGAAAAAGCCTGCCTGAACTTCGGCAAACCCGACCAGAAGGCCCTCGACAAAGTAACCGTCGCTGAACTCGAACAGTATTGCAAAGAAGGCCATTTCAAGCCGGGTTCGATGCTGCCGAAGTGCGAAGCGATCATCAAATTCATCAAGAATGGCGGCAAACACGCCATCATCACCAACCCCGAGAATCTTGCCAAAGCCGTTAAAGGCGAAGCCGGCACTCACGTATACCCATAAGCAAGGAGCCAGATTGTGCCTAAGTATCTCAGCAAATTCAAACTGCACGTAAACGACGAAGTAATCAAGAATACCGTTAATCGCGCCAAAGAGCGCAATGTCGTTATTCCGACCTTCGCCCAGCAGAAAAACCCCGCCCTGATTCCCGAAAAGATCAAACAGCAGGTCAAGCCGCTCGGTCTGTGGGATGTCAACCCCCGCAACCTGTTCCGCATTTCCTGGAAGAACGATGTAAAAACCGGTCTTTACGGCGATGTCAATTATGTTGAACTGCCAAGCGAACTCACCGGCGTCAAGGCCCGCATCATCGGTCTGGTCGGCAAGTATTTTCCGACCGGCGCCCACAAGGTTGGCGCCGCTTTCAGTTGTCTGGTTCCGCGCCTCGTCAGCGGTGAATTCGACCCGACCAAACAGAAGGCCGTCTGGCCCAGCACCGGCAACTACTGCCGCGGCGGCGCCTATGACTGCGCCCTGCTCGGCTCACCCGCGATCGCCATTCTTCCCCAGGATATGAGCCCTGAGCGCTTTGCCTGGCTGAAGGAAATCGGGACCAGCGAAATTTTCGCCACCCCCGGCTGCGAATCGAACGTCAAAGAAATTTACGACAAATGCTGGGAACTGATCAAAGAACGCGGCAACAACATCGTAATTTTCAATCAGTTCGCCGAAATCGGCAACCCGATCTGGCATTACAACCTGACCGGCAACGCCGCTCTCGAAGTGTTCGAAAAAGTAAAAGGCCCGCGCAGCCGCATGGCGGCCTGGGTATCTGCCACCGGTTCGGCCGGGACCATTGCCGCCGGCGACCGCATCAAGCATGTGCACCCGCACGCCCGCATCGTCGCTTCTGAAGCTCTTCAGTGCCCCACCCTGCTCAACTGCGGCTTTGGTGGTCACCGCATCGAAGGTATCGGCGACAAGCATGTTCCGTGGATTCACAACACCCGCAACACCGACACGGTCGTTGCCGTGGATGATGAAAACTGCATGCGGCTGTTCAGGGTATTCAATACCCCCGAAGGTCAGGCAATGCTGAAAAACGCCGGTGTCAAAGCCGAAGTCATCGAAAAGCTTTCTCTCATGGGCATCAGCGGTGTCAGCAACGTGCTTTCAGCCGTTAAGACCGCCAAGTTCTATGAAATGGACGAAAACGACATTCTGTTCACCTGTCTGACCGACTCGGCCGAAATGTATCAGTCACGCCTCGGCGAACTCGAACATCAGCACGGTAAAATGTGCAATGGTCGCGCCCTGGCCGATTTCGAACGTTTCATGCTCGGCGAAGGCAGCCAGAACATGATGGAACTCAACTATCATGACCGCAAGCGTCTGCACAACTTCAAGTATTACACCTGGGTCGAGCAGCAGGGCAAAACCGTTGAAGAACTCAACGAGCTCTGGGATCCGGAATTCTGGGAAGACGCTTTCAGCGAAGAAGTGATCAAGCACTGGGATGAAATGATCAACGCTTTCAACGAAAAGACCGGCGTTCTCAAGAATCTGTGATTGCCCGCCGGCAATTATAAGTCTTGAATAACCGGAATTGATGTAAAATCAGGTGCAGGGAACGGCGCAAACCGTTTCCTGCACCTTCTGCAAAGTGTTCCATTTGTATTTCTATTGGTAAGCTTCGGCCTATCAGCCGGGTTGCTTTTTCTCCAGCGATTCGCTTCGCTCACAAGCTTCCGAAAAAGCAATCCCGTCTTCTTGCCTCGCAATAATTAAAAGTGTGCCAGCAGTTCTATTGGGCCGGCTAACACTTAAATTTTATATTTATTATTAAAAAAGCTTATAAGCGGTGTCTTTTGATGCGAACAGTTAAAAAGCAGGCGGATGAGAATAACCGGAATCTGCCGTATACTCTGGCTTTCAGGGTACCGGTGAGTTTTCGCGGTTATCTGAGTGCCTGTCAGCAGAAGCTGGTGCAGGTGTGCAATTCGTTCGAAGCGCCAGAGACGGCGCATCTGACCGTCAAGTTTCTCGGGTTTTCATCGGATTTTCTTGATGATGCGCGGATTGTCGAACTGCTGCCCGAGATTCATGCGATTGCGGCGAAATACCTGCCGCTGAAAATCTACATGCGCGGCTTCGAAATGTTCAGGTATGCCGAGGGACGGGCGACGGTCGTTTTTTTAAAAGTACTGCCCTGCCCTGCTCTGATCGATCTGCACAACGAAGTCTGCGATCGTTTCAGGGAATTCGAGGTGTTTCCGCATGCCGATAAAGACAATTACCAGCCGCACATCACTCTGAGCAAAGACCTGAAAGCCGGCTGCGGCGAGCTGCTGCAGCGAATCGTCAACCGTTCGCGCAAAATGGCGAAGCGGCACCTCAAGGTCAGCGACCTGGTGGTGATGAGCCCGAACCGCATGTTTCCGGTAATGGCCGAGGTGCCAGAGCATCTGATCTGCCCGCCGGTTAAGTAGCGATCAGAAAAGCAGCAGCTCAGCCACCCGCTGCAGAACCCGAAGGTTATTTTCCGCCCCAGGAATTATGTAAACCAGACGCTGTTATTTTTTATATCCTGGCGGCAGGAGTCGGCAATTACCAGGCCAGCTCGCCGATTATGCAAACCACTTTCAATCCGCGTTCAACAGTGTACATCCGTGGTCGCTGTGGTTGCTTCTGTTTTTATCTGTGGCCCGAAACAGGCTTAAGCCCCTGCAGATGCCTACGAAAACAGTCTGATGCCGCGGTCGAGCCAGGCGATTTTGTCGTTGAGCTCGTTCTGGGTGTCGGCGTCTTCGGATTCGGCGAGCGTCGCCTTGAGGCGATCACGGGTTTTCAGCATGTGACCGACAAGAGTGCCGAAACTGGGCATTTTCAGCGGTTTGATTTTTTTCTGGGATTTGATCGAGATGACGGTTGCGAAACCACCTTCGTCATCTGGCGGCGTAATCAGCAGGTCGACGCGGGCGCCCTTTTCCACGCCTCTGAGTTCAGAAGGGCTGAAACTGTATTCGCGCCCCGATTTATCGGCAACCACGACGACGCACCTGGCATCGACGCTTTCTACAAGACCTTTCAGACGTTCCATCTGCATGGCAGACCTCCGCACAAACTGGCATTTGACCAATCGCTCAGATAGTTATACCATACCGGCATGAATAATTTAATGCCTGAATTTATCAACCGCCCGCTCAAAGACCTGCCATTCGTCATACTCGACCTCGAAACCACCGGCTTCAAGCCCGAAGAAGCGGGCATTACCGAGATTGCCATCATCACCATGAAAGACGGCAAGGAAGAGACTTTTGAGACCCTTGTCGACCCAGAAATGGCGGTGCCCGCCGAGATCACCCGCATCACCGGCATTACCAACGACATGGTGCGGGGCCAGCCAAAGATGGCTGAGCTGCTGCCATTCATTCAGGAACTTTTCCGCGACAAGATTTTTGTGGCGCACAATGTGCCGTTCGACTGGTCATTTTTCGACTACGCCTACCGGAAACATCTGCGCCAGCCGCTCAAAATGCCCTCTCTGTGTACCCTGCGCCTGGCGCGCAAGTATCTCGGGCTGCAGTCGAACAAGCTCGAAAGCGTCGCGAAGTATTTTAACGTCAGTCTTGTGGGCGCGCACCGCGCGATGAACGATACGCGGGCGGTCAAAGACATTCTCTTCGGCCTGATCGACCAGCTCGAAAGGCGTGGCATCAAAACCGGCGCCGACCTCTACAACCAGAGCCTGATTTTCCCCGAAGTGCCGCCAGCAAGATAAGGCTTACCGACCAGGATTTGTCGCAAGCACGGCGAGCAATACGACAAATTTGTCGCAGTCATCAGATAAAATAAAGCTAGGTTTTCGCTGGTAGTGAGGGTTTCGCGAGTTGGCATGCCGCCTGCTCATTAGAACTCGCCTGCGGTACACTGTCGGCCTTCTGAAATTATTTATTATTATTCGGCCACGGCGGGCGGTATACTGGGGTAATATTATTCGAGGGAGAGCGGCAATGAAAAACTTAAACATCGCAGTCATCGTTATCGTTTTATTGTTCGCGGGCGCCCTGGCTGCCGACGCAGCTTATCTGGTGTTTCAGCAGGGTACTCTGCCGATGGTTCACCAGAAGGTCAACGTCAAAATCAGCAACCAGGTAGCCGTGACCAGGCTGGAAATGGTGTTTTACAATCAGCACGACTTCACCATTCAGCCGAATATCAAGTTTCCGGTGCACGAAAAGGCTTCGGTGCAGAATTTTTCGCTCACCGACAGCCAGGGCCAGACTTATGAAGGCCGCATCGAAGAATCAGCCCAGGCCCAGGAAACCTTCAATGAAGCGAAAGCCGAAGGCATGATGCCGGCAATGGCCGTGCAGAAGCAGCCCGGCGTTTTCGAAACCAGCATCGGCGCCATCGGCCCTAAATCACGCGCCACCGTAATGATCGAATACAGCGAAATTCTGCCGTATACCAAAGGGCATGTAACCTACACGCTGCCCTTTAATGTTGGCGGTTTTCAGACCCAGCCGCTCGAAGCCGTGACTCTGATCGTCGAAGTCAAGGACCAGAAGGAAATCATCGAACTGACCTCGCCGAGCCACGATATTTACGCCGAAAAGGTCGATGCCAACAACTGGAAGATGGTTTTCGAAAAGAATAATTTCCTGTCGAATAACGATTTCAGACTCGACTACGAAGTTAAAGCTGACAAAATGGCTGCCAATTTCCTGGCCACCCGCCCTGACGCTGCTAAAGATGGCTACTTTGTTCTGATGCTCTCGCCCCAGGAAATCGTCGAGCAGAAAGACATCGTTAACCGCGACATCGTTTTCGTCATGGATACTTCCGGTTCGATGTCGGGCAACAAGATCGAGCAGACGAAAAAAGCCTTTGAATTCTTTGTCAGCAAGCTCAACGAAAAAGACCGCTTCGGTATCGTATCATTCTCATCGACCGTTGTGCTCTGGAAACTCGAACTTATGCCGGTCAGTGACGAAAACCGCAGAGTTGCCGGCGAATTCATCGGTCAGCTGCGCGCCTCGGGCGGCACCAATATTTATGATTCTCTGCGCCACGCCCTGACCCTTTTCGATGATACTGAGAACCGCACCAGAACGCTGGTCTTTCTAACCGACGGCGAAGCCAGCAATGGCATTACCGATACCCGCAGAATTACCAACGATTTTCTCAACCTCAACACCCGCCAGGTGCGCACCTTCACTCTCGGCGTCGGTAACAGCGTCAACAAGGAACTGCTCAACAAACTCGCCATCGAAAACCGTGGCGAAGCCATCTATCTTGACGAGCGGAAAGCCAACATCGACGAAGACCTGATTGCCTTCTATCAGAGCATCAGCACCCCGCTGCTCGTCGATCTCGCTCTCGACATGGACGGTATCGAAGTCAGCGATATGTATCCGAAGACTCTGCCAAATATGTATCAGGGCACTCAGCTGGTTGTCACCGGTCGTTACCGCAACACCGGCGACGCACAGGTAAAGCTGAGCGGCAAAATCAATGCGGAAAAATATAATTTCCCGATTCAGGCCGCGTTTCCGGCCAGTTCTACCGAAAATCTGTTTGCCGCCCGCTACTGGGCAAAGGCAAAGGCTGACGACCTGATGCTGCACATGCAGACCTATGGCCAGAACCAGAAAATGAAGGATGAAGTCATCGCTCTCAGCAAAGAATTTCAGTTTTCGACCCCGTTCACCTCTTTCATAGCCGTATCGACCACCCCGGTAGCGCAGGTGCAGCAGGCCGCAGCACCCGGTTCCGCAAAATATTCGGCAACCCTTGCCCGGGTTAACCGCGGCGCGCCGGTTAAACGCACTATCGTTCGCAAAACTGAAGCCAAGAGCGTGTCACTCTGGGGCGCCAGCGGCTTTCTGCCGGTCGTGGCAATTGCGACCCCGAACTTCAGAAAAGCCCGCGAACAGGCCCGTGAAAAAGCCTGCTACGCCAACATGCGCGTTCTGCTTGGCGCCACCGAGATGTATAACATGGACAACACCGAGGTGCTAGATGTGCTGACCGAGAACGAGATTCCTCTGCTCGTCGAAAAGAAATACCTCAAATCGATGATCAGCCGCCCCGAGCAGGGCTGCACCTACGGCACCGTCGGCGACCTGACCAAAGACGGCCAGATGGTCTGCGTGCTGCACGGCACCGTCGAGTCACCCGAAGACCGCGCCGGCCAGCAGGCTGAAGCTTCGCAGGTTACCCGCGAGTCGATTTTCTTCGACCCGCAGACAAACCAGTATGTTTCGTCGGTCGAAATCGTTAACACCAGCGATGAGGTCACCCCCTGGACCACCCGCATCTGGAACAACTACCTCGCCGACATCGTCAGCCTGGCGATCAACATACCGTTGTTTCTTCTCGGCCTGGCATTTACAGCCTGGGTGATTTACATTATAGT
>ERZ795032.2375-NODE-2375-length-10878-cov-4.930056_pt1 | contig 10878 bp, 10 predicted proteins | sample MGYA00375124_ERZ795032 | MGnify/ENA primary metagenome ERZ795032 (study PRJEB30167, sample SAMN05720154) | activated sludge metagenome | isolation source: Anaerobic digester | place: China | collected 2015-12-16 ...
GATCGTTGAACAGGCTGGCATACTGATGTCATTCTGCGAGGTTCCCAAAGCCAATGCCAGAATGACCGAAAAACCGCATTCGACACGTATGGGCCTGACGGCCGTCATCAGAGAAACTCTGATGAAAGCCCAGGACTATTACGCCGCCAAGCAGAGCAAAAAGGTGATCAAAGATCGTGAAATCGACATGGAAGCCCTGATTCCGCTTATCAGAGGCGAAGTGCCGATGCGCGCCTGCGCTCACCGTGCTGAAGACATCATGGCCGCCATCAGAATCGCCGAAGAGTTCAAACTCAAGCTGGTCATTGAACATGGCACCGAAGCACACCTGCTGACTTCGATTCTGGCCGAGAAAAAGATTCCGGTCGTTCTCGGGCCAACCCTGCTGCCGCGCTTCAGAGAAGAACTTAACGAAAAAACCTTTGAAAGCGCCATCATTCTGATGGATGCCGGCGTCGATGTGGCTCTGACCTGTGACTACCCCGGCCTGCCAATCGAAACACTGCGTGTCGCCGCCGCCATGGCAATGCAATACGGTCTCGACGAACGCCGCGCTCTCGCAGCGATTACCGAGATTCCGGCCAAAATTCTTGGTGTCGACGAACGCATCGGCAAAATCAAAAAAGGCTACGATGGCGATCTGGCACTTTTCTCCGGGCACCCGCTCGACATCAGATCAAAACTGGAAGCCCTGGTTGTCGACGGCGATCTGTTCATCTTCTCAAACGATGTAAAGGTCGAAATGGGTTCTTAAAGAGTAAAACCGTAATAAAAAGCCCCTGCAACGGCAGGGGCTTTTTTTTTACGGTTGATCTTTTATAGCTGATCGAAGCAGCTTACAAGGTTTAAAAGTTTTTCGATAACACGAATTTAATGCGAAAATCTTTCAGACCATCAATTTTGCTGGTTCGCGCGCCGGTCGAAAAAGTTATGCGGCGGGCTCTGGTCTTGGCCCGGAAATTTTCAGACCACTGCTTATGCAGCTTGACGAGACCTTCGGGACCGGCCGTGTGTCGACTGGGCGTAGAAGTTACAATATTTTTGGGTAAAGAGGCAAAGCTTATTTTTTTCATGTCTAAAAGCTATCACAGGCCGTAATTTTTTGCAATGCTGTACCTTCTTAACTATATTCGGGTTTTGTGGTATGATTTTGCCGCAAAACTAACAAGGTGAAAAAAAATGAACGAAAAAGAAATACCCTGCCAGAACAAAATTTTTGTCAATCGCACTCTCAACATGAATACAATCAAGCTGATCGGCTTCGATATGGACTACACGATAGTTACCTACAATGTTCCGGCCTTTGAAGCCAAGGCCTATGAGATCCTCAAGGAAAAGCTGATAAAAGAATACAACTACCCCGAGGAAATAAGAAAATTTGAATTCAACAAGGATTTCATTATCCGGGGTCTGGTTATAGATACCGAAAACGGCGACTTTCTCAAGGTTAACCGCTACGGTTTTGTCAGAATCGCTTCGCATGGTTCAAAGTTTTATTCATTCGAAGACCAGAAAGAAAAATTCGGCCCCTACAGCATCGATCTGACCGATTCGCGCTATTATATCGTGCATACGCTGTTCTCCCAGGCAGAAGGCTGGATGTATGCCCAGCTCGTCGATTATTACGACGAACGCAACAGCAAGGTAAACTACCGCAAGCTGTTCACCGAAGTGCGCAAATGCCTAAATGACGCGCACCAGGAAGAAGAGCTCAAGGGCGATGTCGTCAGCAACCCTGCCAAATACCTGATTCAAGACAAACGAATCGTTGACGCACTGCTTAAATTCAAGCGTTTCGGCAAAAAGCTGGCGCTGATTACCAATTCAGACTATGAATACAGCCGCAAAGTCATGGAATACTGCTTTGGGCCGTATCTTGACAAACCGTGGCAGAAGCTCTTCGACCTGGTCATCGTTTCGGCCAATAAACCTGACTATTTCACCGCCAGAAACCGCTATCTCAAGGTTGATCCCAAAACCGGCCTGCTTTCGAACTTCTATGGTTCGATCGAATGGAACGGCATTTACCAGGGTGGCAACGCCGCCATTCTCGAAAAGCACCTCAATCTCAAGCCATCAGAGATCCTTTACCTCGGCGATCACATTCTCGGCGACGTGGTAACCCTTAAAGAAACGATCGGCTGGCGCACCGGCCTGGTTGTCCAGGAACTGGCGGAAGAGGTTCCGGTTCTGGCAGAAACCAGAGCAATTCATCAGAAAATTGCCGAGAAAATGGCCGAAAAAGAAGAACTCGAAGATATTTCTCTTGAATTCAGAGAGAAAATATTCCTGAAAGAGCATGACCGCTCTGAAGCCGGCAAAAAGAAATACGAAGACGTTAAAGAACGCCTGATCAAACTCGATGACGAAATCAGAGACCTGATTTTTGCGAGTCAAAAGGGCTTTAACACCTATTGGGGCGAAGTCATGCGCGCCGGCAACGAAATCTCGCGTTTTGCGACGCTGGTCGAAAGGTATGCCTGCATCTACATGTCGGGTATAGCCAACCTGTATTACTATTCGCCCTTCAAATACTACCGCTCACAGCGCCGTTACCTGGCTCACGACCCACAGTAATCCGGTTAAAGTTTTTCTGTTTTTTACACAGCAGCCTGGCGTCAGTCGGGCTGCTTTTCAGTTCGTAATTACTGCCAGACGGGCTTCAACTGCATCATTTCGCACCAGCGCCTGAGAACCTGAAAATGGTTGCCGGGCACAATTATGTGGTGATTGCCAAGCGGCGAAGCGAAAAAGTAATCGGTGGCCCGGTCGATCTGCAGTCTGATCTGCGTGCGACAGAGACTGGGTGAAGGGCTTATCGGCTGACTTCGACCGGTTGCAAGCGCATACAGCCCGCCGGTGAAGTCGATTTTACAGATGGTGAATTCACCTTCGGCAAAAGTGCCGGCAACAGCAAGCCCCTTGCCCGATTCAAAGTGCGTATCGAGAGAAAAGCTGCTCAAAATTGTCGGCGGGCAGGTGCAATGGGCAAAAGTCACCATATCCGGCTGAATCTGCGACGGATTGGCCATAAAACTGGCTTTGCCGGAAACAGCGCGCGCCACCATCATCGTCAGCATGGCTGGCACATCACCCTCACAGGCTGCCGGAATTCCGTCGTCATTCAGCTTGGCAAGAGCCAGACAGCCGGTTGTCTGATCGCTGGCAAGAATATCGAAGCACCGCAGGGTAAGAGCATCGAGCTTGTTAGCCTTTATCACACGCATCAACCCGCCATAAATGCGCGATGCCCGTGACAGTTCAGCCGTTCGTCCCTTTTCGCTGTTGCGATAAAAGGCTGTGGCAAAGTCTGAAAGCGCCGCTGATTCAACCTTTTCAACGTATTTCTGAAACTGCTGCATCGAGATGGAAACGAATTTCAGACCGAGGCGACGTTCGAGGGTCTCCAGCTCCGGCATGCTTGCAATCAGCCATTCAGAAGGTTCACCAATGATTCCGGCAACTTTGTTCTTGAGTTCAAAAGAAATATGATGCAGAAAAATCTCTTCTTTAAGCTGTTTCGCCGTTTCTTCGGGGCTGCCGTGAATAATTCTCGCTCCAGAACCGGGAAAATGGGCATTCAGCCAGGTGAGAATTTCTATCGATGCGGGCAACGAATTGTCAGACTCGGTTGCAGCAAGCATGAACGGTTTGCCGCAGGCTCTGATCTGGGGTAGAATTTTTAAAAACTGGCTTTCGGTGCCGCCGGTAAGCACCAGAACGATGAGAAAATCGAATTCTCCGGTCTGAACATCGGCGATTTCATGACAGGGAAAAAGCCGCTGCCAGGCGGTGATGTATCTGCCGGCGACGCCGCCGCCGCGTTCCTGGTCATGCAGGAGCGAACGAACGGTAATTATACCGGTTGTGAAGTTTTTCATGCCCTGGTGTCGTCTTCGCTGTCCTGGTATTCTTCTTCGCTGTCCTGATGCTCGTCTTCACTCTTCTGATCGTCTTCATCGACAGACTCGTCAGCATCAGACCAGTCGCTTTCGTCTTCCTGCGCTTCCATTTCTGCAGATTCAGCTTCAGCGGTGCTCTTGTCGGCGCCGGCGGCCAGCAATGAAAGTTGAACGGCTTCATTGTTCAATCTGACAATGTTCAGAACCCAGCCGACACAGACGCCGGTCATTGCCAGCAGAACCCCCACAAGTGCCCAGAAAGCGCCGGTATTGAAGGCAAAAGCATCGCGATAAACATCGAACACCAGCCTGAACCAGCCATCGGAGCCAAGCTCACGGCCAAGCTCGACCGCCTTGTTATCGTAAATAATAATAATTTCGTGGGTCAGAAAAAAGCCGGAAAATACGGCGATAAAAAAGCCGGCGAAATAGTTTCTGAAGAGCATAAAAACGGCGCCGGCGACACATGCAAGCATGACCGGCAGACCAATGCCGCCGGCACGCCATGTCTGGGCAACTACCGGAGTGAAATTGAGAAAAGTCGATGCTACCACTGTCAAAAAGCCGGCAACAGCGACGACCTCAAAAACGCCAGGAAAACCAGAAGAGCTGATATCAGTGTTTTTGCCATATTCAGTTTGCATAATTTTTCCTTTTCAGCTGCTTTCGCCGGATTCAAGAAATCTTCTCAGGCAGGCATTATTCAGCGCCGGACTCGGAGCGCCTTTAATACCGCCATGTTCGTAAGGGATGTCGAGAATCAGCTTCGGCGTTCTGATCGGCGTGACAATGGAATAAAAGGTTGTCTTCTCAGTTTTGTGCATAGAGATGAAGCCTGCTTTGATCAATATCTGAATAGTATCTACAACCACCTTTTCGTCGTAACCAACCCTTTCGGCAATTTCGGTGCGGTCGAGCGGGATCATTCTATCGGCAGGCTTTCCGAGCTCGAAATCGAGTTCGATCATTTTTTTAAGAATTGGCCAGCATTCCGGGCCGTATTTCTGGTTCAGCAGGCGCGGCAGGCCTGAAAACTCGAGCCATTTGGGAAAGCGGAAGCACATTTTCTGAGAATTTTCAGCGTTTTTGACGCCTTTACCCTTCTGACTCACCGGCTCAAGAAAAGGCTGCAGATCAGCGGGGTTCACGCGCCAGTCGCTGCCCACCTTTATCCCGGGCAGTTTGCCATTGCGCAGCCAGCGGCGCAGAACTTCCGTATTGATTTTAAGAATCTGAGAAACTTCTTTTAAATTGAGGAGACCTGATGTTTCGACCATTAAGAACGCCCTTTTGTGATTTGTAACAACTTACCATGCACGCAGAGTAGTATCAAGCAATTTTGCAAACAGGCACTAATTTGCATGGGCGGAACAACAGAGGTATCATGGGGGCATGAATCAGATAGACTGGAAAAACGAGAGCGCCGGTCATTTCGAAAAGCACGCAGAAGAACGCCTGCAGGATGTTTATCCATGGCTGTTGCGTGATTTTATAGAATTTACCGGCTGGCAGATTGCGGGCCGCAAAATTCTCGAAATCGGCTGCGGCCCGGGCTTTATGCTGCAGCAGTTCGCAGCCGGCTCCCCTGCCCTGTTAACCGGAGTCGATGCCTCTTTTTCGATGTTGCACCGGGTTGCTGCAGTCGCCAGGGCGCCGAAAGCCTTTCTGGTTCAGGCCGATGCCTGCAGTCTGCCTTTTGCCGAGGCATCGTTCGACGCGGTTTTCAGCCGGGGTTCGGTATTCTTCTGGGCCGATCTGCCTGCCGCCTTTGCGGGTATCAGTCGTTGTCTGAAGCCGGGTGGCCAGGCTCTTATCGGTGGCGGTTACGGCATCAGCACCCCCCAGGCAATAATTGACGGGGTTCGCAAGGCAAAAGTCGGCGGTAAATGTGGCGTTCCACGTCTCGACCCCGGGCAGCTGGCAGAAATTGCCGCTCGGACTGGCGGCCAGGCCAAAATTTTCCAGGCAGCAGGGCGAGGATTCTGGGTACACTGGAAACTCTAAAACCCCCCTATGCACGCAGCTAAAAGCGTGATAGAATCAGGCCGTCTGCGAGGCGCAGGTCTTTAACGATACACCACAGGAACCATGCATGAAATATCGAGTTCTGCTGTTAAACCCCGATGTAAAAACGATTGAAATCGAAAGCCGCGAGCTTTCATCGCGCGGCATCAATGTTGTTACGGCCAAAAACGTCGAAGAGGCCTGCCGGCTGCTGCGCGAAGACGGGCTGATTCATGTTATTCTCACCGAATGGGAAGTTCCTGTCAGTGACGAAGAAACGAACCTTGGCAGCAAAGTAACGCTCAAAGGCGCTGAGCTGTTTGAAGAGTTCAAGGTCATCCGCTTTGAAGTCACGATTTTTCTGTTCACCAAATCGGCCGACCTGCCATATTTCAATACCGGCGGCGACCTGAGCGGCTATTTTTACAAGGGCGACCACGATTACGACGACATCGTTCGCAAGTTGCGCTCAGAAGTCATTAACAGCAAGAATCGGGCACCGTTTTTTGATGCTCTGCTCGAATATTCACGCAAATCAAAAGATTCGTGGCATACTCCCGGCCATGCATCAGGTTATTCGGTGAAAAACTCGATCTGGACCCGTGATTTTTACGAATTTTTCGGGGCTAATCTTTTCCGGTCTGACGTTTCGGTTTCTGTGCCAATGCTCGATTCTCTGCTGCACCCGAATGGCGTAATCAAGGAAGCGCACGAACTGGCAGCACGGGCTTACAGTTCACGCTACACATTTTTCTCGACCAATGGCACCAGCACCGCCAACAAAATTCTGCTGCAAACCCTTTTGAAGCCAGGTGATGCGATACTTCTCGACCGCAACTGCCACAAATCGGTGCATTACGGCACAATTCTGGCGGGCGCCGAGCCGGTCTATCTCTCACCATCAGTGAATAACCGCTTCGGCATCTTTGGCCCGGTTCCCAAAAAGCGCATCATCTCGACCATGGACAAGGCCATCGCCATGGGCAAAAAGCTCAAAGTGATGATTCTGACCAACTGTACTTACGATGGGCTGATTTACGACATCGCCGATATTGTAAAAGAAGCTCACAAGCGCAATGTCAAGGTGATTGTCGATGAGGCCTGGTATGGTTATGCGCGTTTTCACCCGCATTTTTACCCCTGTGCCATGGAAGCGGGCGCCGATTACGCCACGCAGTCGACCCACAAGACCATGAGTGCCTTCAGCCAGGCTTCGATGATTCACGTCAACGATCCGGAATTTGAAGACATCGAAGATTTTTTCATGGAAAACTTCAACATGCACACCAGCACCTCGCCGCAATACCCGATGATTGCCTCGCTCGACGTGGCGCGCAAGCAGATGGTGATGGAAGGCTATTCGCTGCTTTCTCGCTGCATAGAGCTTTCAGACATGCTCAAAAAAAGCATCAATACCCTCAGCAAATTCAGGGTTCTCGATCTCGAAGACCTGCTTTCAGAAGAAGTTAAAAAAGACGGTATCAAGCTCGACCCGACCAAACTGACGATCGATGTCTCCGGAACCGGCTTTTCAAGCAAAGAGGTCGAACATTACCTGCTCGAAAAGCACAATATTCAGATTGAAAAAACGACTTTCAATACGCTCACGGTTCTGATTACGATAGGTGCCACTCACAGCAAGCTGAATCGCCTGTTTCTCGCACTCGAAAATATCGAAAAAATGAGCGGCACGCGCAAACCGCAGAAATTCGCCGCCCGCAATGACTTTTTTCTCGATCTGTCGCCGATGAAGTTCATGCCGCGCTTTGCCTTTTATTCCGATGGCGAGTCGATTCCGCTGCGCGATGCCATTGACCGAGTTTCGGCCTGCATGGTAACTCCCTATCCGCCTGGAATTCCGCTGCTGGTGCCCGGGCAGACGATCAGCAAAACGGCGATTGAAGCCTTGAATTATTACCGCGACTACCACGTCGAGATTCACGGCATCAAGGAAGGCCGCATCAAGGTGCTGACCGCCGACGAAGAGAAACAGCTCGAAGAATACGGCTACCGCATCAACGATATTACCGAAACCTGACTCTGTTGGCTCACTTCTGGTCGCGGTTTTTCAGATTGAAGAGGCGCACTTTGCGGCCGGAAACATCGGGGAAATCTGAAAAGATACCGTCGACGCCGGCTTTTTCGATAAGGGCGGTCAGAAGAGCTTCACCAGTGACGCCGGGCGGCAGAGAGTCGGCTCTGAAGGTCCAGGGGTGGACTTTAAGGCCAACTCTGTGCGACTGCTCGACAAAGTCAGAAACGGTGAGCCCGCCGTTTGCGTCAACGCCAGTGACGATTCTTTTCAACGAGGGGCCGATGCCATCGGCATAGCTCGCAACTTCGCCGATGTCGAAGTTGTCTTCGTCTTCGACCAGCTGAATCAGGGGCAGCTGGCAGCCAAGTTCGTTTCTGATGCGCTTGAGTTCAGCAAAATCGAAACACTGCAGAAAAACATTGTCGGCAGCTGACTTATAGTCATAATCGGCAAGGGTTTTCAACACGACAGCGGTGATATCGCGGCCCTCGCTGCGATGCCAGGCGGGTTCTTTTATTTCCGGGTAAATGCCGATGTTGCGACCGGTCGAGCGATTGAGGCCCTGGATCATCTCGATCTCTTCGTTGAGGCTGGCAAGCCTGAATTCGGATTTACCGAGCGGAAAACGGCCTGGAAAAACCGCTTTACCGGTTTTCAGATCGATTCTTTCGTTTACTTTCAGCGATTTGATTTCGTCAAAGGTGAAGTCGATCGCGTAAAATCGGCCATCGGCACGTTTGCGTTCAGGAAAACGGCTTGCCACGTCGGTCACGGTATCGAGATGAATATCATGAATTACCAGCGGCACATTGTCTTTGGTGAGGACGACGTCCTGCTCGATGTAGTCGGCTTCCATATTATAGGCCAGTGCTTTAGCCGGAAGGGTGTGTTCAGGCAGATAGGCACTGGCACCACGGTGCGCAATATTGATAACCTTTTCGCCGGCAGAAGCGTTCATTGGGCCTCCAAAAAGAAGAATCGAGCAGATAAGCAGAGCGGCTCTTTTCATAAAAACCTCACAGATTGATTGTGTAGAAAGTATAACAGTCGAAATATTTTAATGCACTCATTTACTTATTTCCAGTCTTGCTCTCTGAGTAAAAAACGTATAGAATCAGGACGTTTTAAGGTAATAACCTTTTTTTACTGGAGAAAAGCAGACAATGAAAAATAACTACAAAATGCCCATCGTAAGGATGGATGACGAAGAGGAAGAACCCGCGTGTGCTGAAGAAAAGGAAAAGGGCACGGAAGTGAATGAAATGGTCGAGCAGAAGCTGCTCGAAAACCGCCAGATCTTTCTGTGGGGTGCTGTCGATGACGATACTGCCAAAGACCTTGTCAGCAAACTCCTCTATCTTGAAGCCACCAAGCCGGGTGAAGAAATCACCTTTTTTGTCAACAGCCCGGGCGGGATTATCTCATCAGGTATGGCAATCATCGATACGATGCACCTGATCTCGTCGCCGGTAAAAACGGTCTGCATGGGTCTCGCAGCTTCGATGGGCTCGCTGATTCTCTCTGCCGGCGCAAAAGGCAAGCGCTACGTTTTTCCCAACGGCAAGGTAATGATTCACCAGCCTAGCGTTGATTATCTCTATGGCCAGGCCAGCGACCTCGAAATTCAGGCCCGCCAGATTCTGCGCACCCGCGAAGCCGTTGCCGCCATGCTCGCCAAGAACTGCGGCAAGTCGAAAGACCGCATTCTCAAAGATCTTGACCGCGACTACTGGATGGATTCAGACGAATCTATCGAATACGGTATTGTCGACGCCGTTTACAAGTTCTGATTGATTGTTCGCGTCGCCAGGCAGGTTCTGGCGGCGCTTTCATTTTAGGAGCCTTTATGGAAAACTATTTTGCCGAGAGCGGCTATGCTGTAACCGTCTGCGACCTAGAAGCGAAGATTCTCTACATGAACCGGCGCGCCAGTAAGACCTTTGAAAAATATGGTGGCGAAAGCCTTATCGGGAAAAGCCTGTTCGACTGCCATGGCGAGCGCTCATCGGCAATGATACGGCAGTTTCTGCAAACCGGCGAGTCAAACGTCTACACAATTGAAAAAGCCGGTGTGAAAAAGCTGATTCACCAGTCCCCCTGGTATAAAGACGGGAAAATTGCTGGTCTGGTTGAGCTTTCGCTGGAGCTGCCGGCCGGGATGCCCCACTACGTTCGCCAGCCCTGAGCCGCCGGGTTTATTTGCGTTTAAAGATACCGCGCCAGCCGGTTGCCTGCTGCATGGTCGGCAATTTCAGCCGTGGCGCCAGGCCGATTGATTCGGTAACGAAGTAAACTTCCTTTTCGTGGCTTCTGGCGATCGCAACAAGCTCTTCAATGTCGCGGCGGCGGCAGGGAATTTCGATTTCCTGCACTTTTCGGTCGCCGTCCATGCCTTCGAACATCATCACATGATAGCCAAGCCTGCGCAGCTCTTCTGCCACCATCTGCCCTTTTTCAAGGAAGATGATTCTCAACAGGGCGTTGCCAATGGCAAATCTTTTCTCGATCATGATTCCGACCACGTTACCCGAAGCATAACCAAGCGCGTAAAAAACCGCGATTATCGGGCTTTCCTTGATTTTATCCATTACCGTTGAAATAACGGTGAGCCAGATGCTGACTTCAATGAAGCCCAGCACAAAAGCGGTCTTGATGCGCCCCTGAACGATGCTGATAATGCGCACCGTGCCCACCGAGACATCAATGATACGTGCGAAAAAAATTGCGATGCAGGTCAGAAGTATCTTTATATCCATATTTTTTGCCTTTGAGCCTTAAGTGCCAATTGTAACAGATTGTGCCCACAATTAACAGTCCCGTTCTACAAAGAATCACCTTCTGCTCCCCTCGCACCAGTTCGCTTGAAGAACGGTCGCACTCGAATTGGAAGTGGCCGTTTACAGGCCTGCCGTTGATTGGTGATTTTATCTCCGTCTG
>ERZ795032.2377-NODE-2377-length-10872-cov-4.726819_pt1 | contig 10872 bp, 3 predicted proteins | sample MGYA00375124_ERZ795032 | MGnify/ENA primary metagenome ERZ795032 (study PRJEB30167, sample SAMN05720154) | activated sludge metagenome | isolation source: Anaerobic digester | place: China | collected 2015-12-16 ...
ATAGACAGTAAACTGATTATAATTTGCCCAAACACTGTAATCCCCATGTCTGAGTAAATAAGGATTAGAGAAGTCGCTCACCATATTCTCACAGTACCTTCTTTTAGTCTTCTCCGCGTCTATGTTATATGAGTCGTCACAATTAGCGGATCGTTTACTCAGGACACACAACCTTGAGGAACCGTGATCTGAAATAATCACTACTTTTTGATATCTCTGGACTGCCTGAAGGATTGAGTCAAGGTTTTTACGAAGGATCTTTAGTTCCGCAACCAAATAATAGGGGACATCTGGCTTATCGCCAGAATATGTTTCGATTCCTTTATGCTTGAGTTGATCTAACTCATGCATCTCTGTCAATTCAACTCCAATTTTGTTCCTGAATTCAGTATTATACTCAGTTTCTGTAGGGACTCTAGCGGTTACGAGTTGTACAGAGAAAGATAACTCATTTTTATCGCAAAAAGTTTCAATAAAACTTAGATACTCCACCCCAAGAGAATCTATAAAATACACAGAAGCATTCTGAAGATCAAGTTTTTCAAAAGCTGCCTCACGGGTTGGGAGATGATAGTACGAACGTTCCCCATTCAGCCCATTTGCTATAGTGTTTACTTCCTCAAAAAACAGGAGATCGAGCCTATTTAGTACTTTTTGCTCTTTATATGCCTGGAAATACTTTGTATAAAGCTCAGAATCAGGGATATCCAGCGGAACTGAGTATTCCTTTAGATAGAACCATAGATCAGGATACGTTAACTCAATAAGTTCCAGGGTCTCCGGATCAAACGCGGATTTTCTGGAAATCCATTCGAGAATAAGTTTTTTCTCAGGATCTGATGTATCAGTGAGATAGTAAATCATCTTCTCACCTAGATGACTGACTTCCTCACAATATTCAATGAGAGTGAGCTTATTATTCAGAGATTTCAGTCCATTTCTCCTCTCATGATAGAATCTTAGATAACGGGGATCATCTGGAGATATGGTAAGTATCGCAAAATAATATTTCTGAATGAGAGCATCAACAGAATCGCTCAGGCTCAACACATACGAAAGATAATCTCCAGAATTGTTGGTAGGGGTTATAATCCTGTTATTTTCGGGGAATAATAGTTTCATCTGAAGCCAAGCATACCATTTCCTTTGAGGGGTTCCAAGATCTTTCCATTCTCCGAAAAGCGATCTTAATGTTTTATCTTTGAAAAGGGATAATAAATATATTTTTACAGACGCAACTCCACCCATCTCTTTTACTAGTGTCTGCCACTCATCTGCAGTTCCAGCCGACTCAGGGATACTCGGTGGGAACTGTTTTCTAGCAACAAGGTATTTATATGCGGATGGAATTAGAGTAACATAAATCATCCGTTCAGCGTTTGAAACTTGCGTAAATTTTGTGACAACGGTAATGTCATTGGCCGGATTAGATTCTACTTCTCGCAAATAGCGGCCATAGCCGTTCAAGATCGTCTCATAACTTGATGTTGTAATCTCGACGGAGTCTGAAACAAAGAATACTTTTCTAGTTGCATCAGATAGAACATCATTTAAGAGGTATATTCTTTCATTTAACCGGAGATCATCGTCAATCTTCTGTGTCAGGACATTTCCCATTTGATAAAACAGAAAAATCACTCTATGTGGTGGAGTCACAGACAACTGAATGCCATGTAATATATTTGACAAGATCTCGCGACGTTCTTTCTCGGAAACCATCATCATGTGTTGTGAAAAACCACATGCAAGAGTAGTATTTTCACTTTTCTCCAGTTTTGCATAGCACTGGAAAAGATCCGGATACTGATCCCCATTGACATAATCACTTAATCGAACATGTTCTATTCCCGAAAAAGAGGTAACAAGATTCTGGTAATTTTCTTGAGTATTAACATTCACGATGATCGTTTGCGATCTTGTTGAGGATCGGGTAATTCTTTCAATGATTTCTTCGCATGTTTGATAATCCATGATATTACACCAGCATTTTCAGGATCATTCCAAGCGCCTGATGATTGCAATACCTACCTGCAGATCGTTTTTGATAAGATCTTTGAGATAATTTTTTGCCTCATCTGGAGACATAGTATCAATTTTTGAGAATGCTTTCGTAAATCCTGAGTGAAGGTAAGACTTTTTCGCATAATCCTCCACTACCGCATCTACTTGAGCTCTTTTATCAGCCCACGAATAGATCTCTTCACCAACCTTGGACTTCAGTTCTGAAATGAGGGAAGGAATGTTTTCTGGTTCAATCACGTACCTGAAATCCCTAAGAATTTTTTTCTCGAACACCTTACGGGCGTAGTCCAGATTTTTGATCTCCGCAAATTCAGGGCTGGTATTGAGGAACGTCGTTGCTTCCTCTATTTTTGACTCATCGTTTGACCCTTTATTTATGAGAATAGAGCAAAGGACTCTGGCTTTTCCCGGCTCCCCGTCAAAAAGATACAGTAGTGGCAGTTCAAATTTGTCAGACCATATTGTTGGATCCACTTCACCAGATATCCTATACCATTCATCTTTCAGATGCTGATACAGTTGGATACAGCGAAGATCTTTGATCTTCGCACTTACATGCTGCTCATACACAAATGTTGACTGATAGATCTGCCCCTTTGGAAGAGAGAAATACAACTCATGAATCTGTTCCATACTGAGATTGACAAATTTTTCAGAGTACCTCTCTTTAAAGATTCTAATTTGAGTATCATCCCCAAAGAATTCATCCAGGTCTGTAGCGTATGACCGTAACGTATCGTTCAGTTCCTCTTTATCTGAACATGAGATTGCTTTCGTCTTACACATGCTAAAGAGTTTGGTGAGTGGATTTCTCAACTGTTCCTCGGAGGACAAGATAATGTCAAAAGGAAGACGAATCTCATTTAATTTATTGCTCCACCCTGTAATTACATCTTGAATCGATGTTTTCGTGCCAATGAAACGACTGCTAGAATCAAAAACCCGGTAATCACTGATAACTTCTATGATTGCATTATTAATGTCATCAGTACACCACAACCAAGTGCTATCTGTGCTGAAGCCGTCCCTAATTGCCTCAAGATAGTTCTTATCATTGAGCGATTTAGCTAATGCAATTAACTCTGGATATGTAGCCTGAACATAGAGATCCATGCCATCTCGAGTGTTTTTCGCCGTGATTATATCCCGAATAGCACTTCTCAAGCCAGTGTGTTGCTGAAATACTCTCCCAATCGTATTGGCTTTTATTTTAACAACCTGTTTTGCATCTGGAGAGCTATTTGAAATAGAACAATAATCATCAATGATACTTTTGATCTCATCCTTTTGCGTAATATGTTGTGAGTCAATGTAATAATTTAATGCCCAAAGTGGGTACTGAAGTCCTTTAATTGCGTTGATAATCTTGTTACGGGTATTTTCAATCGAGGTACACTGAGCTGGAGGAACATTGAATATGAACGCAGAAGCGTTCATAAATTCTTTTTCCTCCTCAGTCAGTTTTACGATATATCGAGAAGGCGACAGGTTTCCATACATGGATTTTACGACATCCTCTACGAGCTCTCCAAGTTTTTTAGGTGACATCGGCTCTGTCGTTGACCCATTGGACCAGGTGTACTGGTCATTTGCATATTCTCGAAGAAGGAAACCAAGAACAAAAGCCGTCAGATCACATGGAAGAAATCCATAAGGCGGACGTGTCAGAAAGCCCCAGATTTCGTATATATCTACCTTTCCGTCGATAAGCTTCTCGTCCATGAAAGTGTTAAGATCACCTTTAATTTGTGATAGTGGATGATCTGGTGTATTCCTCCAATAATTTTTATCAGCCCAAATCTCAGAAAGAGGCTTTGCCAAAGAATTAAACGCTCCTGATGGCTTATCTCCACCGGATGCCGCCAGAACTGCACCATTCTTTGGTGCCCGTATACTGCGCAAGGTCTTCGAGTTGGAAAGACGTTCAATACCTTTCGGGAAACGCTCCTCATTGATCTGCCTTAGTTGCTTGGTAAGTAAGTCAAAGCTATAGACTTTCCGCCCATTCTGGGAACCATCATGGAGAACGAAGACTCCATTTATGAGCTCATCATTCCATTGAGCAATTACATCATTCACCCGGTTTTCATATGCAGTAACTTGTTTTGGGACATTCTTACTCTTCCAGTAATTCACATTTGCCAGATACTCGACAATATCATCATAATTTTTGGATTTGAGCGGAGACAGTGATGTATCTGCAATGAGTATTTCTGAAGCTGGATCTGTTGAAAGGTAAGTACGGATCTTGTCACTAAGGATGCTCGCTTCCTGATCATCCTTAGCAAAGGTAAAAAACAACCGGATTTTGTTTGGAGGTGTATTCACTTTCCGTTTTAGCGTAGCATCAATATTAGTAATGGTTACATATGATGGCTCATATCGCAAATGAAGTTCCTCAGGTAATTCAAATACCTTATCGACATCATTGTTTTTTTGAATAAGTTCCAGTAAGGTGTATTTTTTAGAAATATCCTGTTTAAGCTTATCGATTACCGCAGTGTCACTGTTAGCACGAAGAGCGACAAATTCAGTTTCATCATTTTCACCAGGATGAGCAGACAAAACACCTCTATCTACAAGAATCTCAAGGATTTGTTGTATTTGAACTTTTGTGAGATCAGTTCCTTCAAAGGCATATGTCAAATTCTCCAATGTCGGCTTCAGTATCGGGACATTCCATACGTGATCAGATAACCCCTGGAGAAGCAGAGTTGTTTTTAAGATCAACAACATCTGTGGATCAAATGCCTTGTTATCCTTGTGAATATTGTATGTGTTCAATAGATCCTTGAGTTCCTTATCCAATCTAGACTTATCACTACTGTAGAAGTAATCCCATAGTTTGTCACAAGTAAGATATGGGATTGGAGAAAAGGGTCCAGTTTGGTGAATAAACGACTTGAAACTTACAGACTCAAATTCAATTTCACCACCTTTTATATACTCGAACATACTTCTCTGATTTGAGTTGAAACGAGCAGAAAGATGTTTGAGGATAAGAGCTGCATACGGGTGAAACGGTAAAATTTTCTTGAAATCGTGTTCTGTGACTTTATTATTCGTTGATGCAATAACACGCTTGCTAGAAACAATTACATTACTCCACAGTACACTGCTAATGGTTTCCCATTGTGAGCGGATCTCCGGATTATCCTTTATTGCAAGTGCATTTCCCATAAGTTTAAACGCGGTATTATTAGGAAGACTAATATCTATTGGAGGAAGGAAGCGATCGGAGATCTTCTTATAATCACTTATTGGTAACTGATTTCCGGAAATATGGGTGACCAGCATCAGGATGAATGGCATATTCCCTGTAGATATCGCAATTTTCTGAAAACCAGTGAGTCTATTCTTATTATTTAGGAAAAATTCAGTGAATTCATCCCATATAAACAATATGGCAGTCAAATTATTTTTCTTGATTACTTCACCAATCCATTCAACTAAATCATCCGCTTCAATTGGGTGTGCAGTTCCCTCACTCTTGAGCATATCGAGATGTTTATTGATAAGTTGATTTGCTTTTTTATCATCACAGGCTTTTATTGCCTCAAGAAAGCTTGTAACATCAGAATAGGGCGAAAAGAGATGGCTATACTTTTGCTGCATAAGTTCGTTAACATAGTTGGAATAAATAGCGTCAGTTGTTAACTTATTGATTATTGTATCTTTTAAGGTTAGATTTGAGTCATTTTCAATGCCCTGCTCTTTAAGTGCCTTTATGATACTACTTTGGATCGCAAGGGTTAGAGCTGCTGTTGAGTCGATATTCTCAGATCCATTCCGATATACAGTAAGAACCCGACCTTGCTCTTTTAAGCTGTTAAGACGATTACAGAGTTCCATATCAAGAGCATTCTTCTCAAAATACTCGATCACATCATCTTTTTTCGCCTCAAGCATACATTTTATCGTCAGAACTGCGTGTGATTTACCAGTTCCATATGATCCTGATACCCAGAGAGATTGTTTTTCATAACGAGTGAGCGTATTTACAGTATGCTTAATTAAATCAATAAATTGCTCATGGGGGTAGAATCCTTTCCATTTCCCATCTTCTGATTTTATGAGCTCCTCTGTCATTACTGGGAAATAATTCGGATCGATATCAAAAAAATTTTCATATACTATATCAGTCATCGTTATCCCCACTTTATCGTGATCTGTTCAAGAACATCATCTGAGACCTTTTTCGGATTAAGGACGATATTGTCCAAATCATGGGTAAATGAGGCTGAGACGTATTCTGAGTACTCAATAGATAATCCCCCCAAAATATGTTTGAATGTTTCTCTATCGAGATCAAATATTTGTGAGGGACTTAATCCGGAAACGTCTGGATCCTCTGATAGGAGCCCTGTGAGAGTAAAACGATAGGTAGAATCATCACAAATACTGTCTTTTCCCTGAACATTTGCCTCTGCGTATCTGTAAAGGGCATACAATATGACCCCAGGATTCGGATGTCCCCATTTTTTTCTCTCTAAGGCTTTAACGTTAGAACCGGATTTTAGAGGGTGACCTAGCCCGATCTGGCTTCCAAGGGGTGTTTTTATCATAATATTGCGGTAAGCGCTCACAATATTGCGTTTTACTGTGTCTTTGATATCATCGGGAAGGAGCGCCTTGAGATCCTGCATCGTATAACAGGTGTCAGGAATAATATTTCTTATATACCACCCAATCTGGGGGGTATATGAGAGATTAATTAGAATAATTGCCCATGTAACCTCAGAACTAGAGCCAATAGTTCGAAGTAACTGTCCGATCTTAGTTAGACCAAGATCCTTTGTTTCAGAGATGATACCTGCATCCCGCAAAAATTTTTTGAATACCGGAACCATCTTGCTTCCTAAATCATTACGTTCCCAAAAATGATCAGGATCTTTGAAATATGAATCCAGCCATTCGCTCCGGAATCCAAATGTCATATATCTATCCATTCCAACCATTTTTCCACGCCCTGTACTTAACGGTAATTTAATTGAGGAATATAATAAGCATCCGGAATCTATCTTTAGACATTGAGAACAGTGTTTGCATTTATCGTCTTCAAGCATGAGTGCGTCTGAACTCATATTGATAAACCCAAACTTGCATTCTGCAGCACATACCCCGCATCTTCTACAGTAGGCAGCTTTGTAAAACACATTTTTGAAAAGTGACATGAAATATATCTCGCTTTTTCCTCCCTCAGTAAGTGGCAAGACCACTTCTGTAGACCCTTTTTTATTCTCAGTAACGGTAAAGCGATATGTTGCGTTATTACAGGTTACAAGATAACAATTATCCTCTATTTGACAGAACTCCCCTAGTGCTTTTATCCACTCCTTCCAGTCGTCTACAGGCCCTGTAATAGTAATCTGTAGTTCTTTTTTGGTATTTACCACTTCAACGAGATTTGTATCAAGTGTTAACTCACGTCCAGAGCGACGTACCTTCCATCCTCCATCTTCTATGAAGTGACCCATATCTGATGTTCGATCAAAGGTTTTTGAACTGGTATTCCGAATAATGTCTAGATATTTTATCATCGCATCTGGATAACAAGACATCTTGATGAACTCATGTTTTCCCCCAGACAATGGGCATAACAGACAGCCTACGCGGGCATTCCCTTTTTTATACGCTTCGTTGAGGGGGAGATTATTACCATAGATATACAGGTAAAGCTCTGCAGAATTCCATTGAAGGATCGGATGGCAACTTGCCTGTCCCGGGTGTTTTTTACTAAATTCCACCATATTATACGCGGATCGGGCAATACTTTCCTCTGCTCGGATCCCCGTAAAAGCCATCCCTCTGACGTTTGGTTTGTTAGTTAAAGTACGCAAGTACCGGATTTGTGGAGCAGTCTTATGCACACTGCAGCACCAACGGATTCCACGTGCAGGTGGGCCAAAGATCTTCCAAGACTCAACAGAGGTCATTTCGGCACGAGCCACATGGAAGGGGATATCACTGTAATACTCCCGTATAGTATCCATAAATGAATAGGTATCTGGAAGTTCCATGTCTGTATCTCCAAACAAGGCCAGACATTCTGTCTTGGGGAGAGTACGGTGTACGAGATCTAATACGACAATAGAGTCTTTACCCCCACTAAATGCAACGTAAAAAATATCTACTCTATTCCTGAACTGATGATATGTGGTATAAATCGTAAGAAGTGTATCATGGACAAGAGCATCCATTATAGCACGATTTTTCTTAATCATCAACCGTATATCAACAGGGGTTAGTTCCAGCCTATCCTCGAAAATGTTTAGTGTTGGTCGATTATGGAGACTACCCCCACTTGTTTTACCAACAACTCTCCCCAAATAATAATATATGTTGTTTTCTGCCCAGAGTAGAGGACTTGTATCATCTCTTGGATAAATCCAGTATTTATCAAATCCAAGTATGTCCAATTCAGAAGAGTATACTGGCCGGAGTTCTTTTCCAACAATACTCTCTGAAGTTGTTGTAAGTAGATATCCTCCAGTTTCCGGATCCCAGTCGTATTTATACATTCACATACCAACATTCTAGATCCTAGCGATGGCTTCGGAGTACATCCTTGTGAGTCCATCACGGGGAGCAGTTTCCATATACTTTGTTTCTTTAAGATATTCAATTGCTTCCATCTGATTTTCAAAAGGTTTCTGACGATTCCGTTTACTTAGCACGTCGATTAGGATATCCTCATAGATGTTAAAATCCGAGTTCGCAATAACAATAATGCCTCGGGGCTTTTTGCAGCCATTATAGTACTCAATGAGTTTCAGTGGGCATCTGAATGAGGGGCCATAAATCCTAATAATACTCTCAAGAAGATATGGCGTACACGGATTGGATTCGACATAAGGATATGAGAGGTAATTTTTGATATTGGCAGAACAGACGTACCCTGCCTGCAGTTCATCCATGAGTAAATTCTCAATTTGTTCTAATGTCTCTTCTGGTATAATTAACTGACCGATTGAAACAAACCGATTTTTATCAAGGCGGAAGTATTTTAGTAAGATTGGTTTGAGAACTCCCCGACACGTAACATTATAATGATTTGAATTTATGTACCTCTCCATATCTTGATATGTAAAGGATTCCATCGACATGAGGTGACGTATCACCTTCTCGGTTGAACTGAGAGTAGATCCACCACATTTGATTATTTGTCCAGGCTTATAGGTATATTCTGATGGATAGCAATACTTGAAAATGTCACTAAGGGCTACAATATCAGTTATGATATTTCGATCAAAAAAATCAGGGTTTATTAGCAGATATGCGTCGAAGAGACCCGAAGTAGTTATTTCATTATCTCGCATATTTGCAGTAACCGTTGTACGGAGTAACTCCTTGTCTTGTAACGTGATATCAAAGCAATCGATATGAGTATAGTATCCTCTTTTACCTCGGATAACTTCGGGGGAACGTTTAAGGCAGTCCCGGATTTTCTCCTTTGGGAAATGGGGGAGTGCATGCATGAGCTCCTCAATAGACATTGGCTCAGAGAACTTCAGAAGTGCCGTTAATACCCTGTCAAAAATGTAACCATCTAGGTCTGATATTTCCTGTGAACAGATATAACCATCAATGAAACTGTATTTATCCCTCAAACAGTATCTAACAACATTCTCTAATGTAGTAGAGTTGTAGATATTTGTCTGGAGTAATCTTGACTTAAACCGGAGATAAAGTTCATTGGAAGAAACAATCACTTCCCCAGACTCAAAAAGAGTATGCATCAGAACAAGTATCTCCTCCAGTAGAGAATCAGAAATATTCAACGATGTGACCGATAACCGTGTCGTTTCATCACACGCAACAGTCACTCCTTGAATTTCCTTGAAAATATGATCGTAATCAGTGACCCATTCTTCGTTGTATTTTTCTGAAAAGGCTCTTTGGCATGCCTTTATGTATCTAACAACCTGAAGCAGATTGTTGATATTTATCCCTGATGGGAATTGATTCGTGAGCACTTCCGCATATAATCTCTGTTCACGGGATAATTTATTAAGGGAGAGGATTTTTTTATGTTCGATCTCAATCAGACATTCATTTTTTACGGGTTCCTGTCTCCCCTCAGATGCCTTCTTGAAATAGATTTTTGCCTCCTCTTTGGATTTCGAGACTGAATAATCGGCAGTGTTTTCCTGAGAACCCTCAGTGAGGATTTCTGGCAGCGTAAGGTTACCTGCCGTTGGAGATGGACACTTTAACTGTTCATCTCTGGATTGTAATTCATTCTCTCCGATTTTGATGTAATACTCATTTTTTTCCAATGTAGATTTATCAAAAATCAATACTAACTCATTATTTGTATCCGAAATCAGATCATGAATCTGATCATCAAGTGTTGCATCCCAATATATGCGTGTATATGGAACCTGATGTTCATCTAGATGAGACTCCATCTGGATCCAAGAGTTATATTTTACCCCATTTTCCTTGTGAACCAGCGTAATCTCTATTTTTTCACCAAGACTCAAGGATTCTGCATTAAAAAAAGAACGCATCTCAACCGGCAGTTCCAAACCGTTGTAGCGTAAGACAGATCTGCCGACGTGTTTACTAATCTGAGTCTCCGATAAACAGTCCCAGGAGTAAATTGCCTCCCGAATATCTAACTCCTCATGTTCATTGATAAACGTAACTAAATGCCTCCCCGAGTTTATCCCAAGTATTATTATCAACAACACCATCACATATTGGTTTGCTTATGTGCGCGCCAGATTATAATTCCAAATGGTATCCTGCAGTCAGACCCTCTATGCCTTCCTGAATGATAATTGAGAGTTTCAAAAACCTTTTCACCCCGAGATCCGGCCCGCGTTCCAGACGCTCGTGAAAGCG
>ERZ795032.2381-NODE-2381-length-10841-cov-4.364639_pt1 | contig 10841 bp, 10 predicted proteins | sample MGYA00375124_ERZ795032 | MGnify/ENA primary metagenome ERZ795032 (study PRJEB30167, sample SAMN05720154) | activated sludge metagenome | isolation source: Anaerobic digester | place: China | collected 2015-12-16 ...
ACCAACCCGTGTTGGGCAGCGATGGCTTTCACCGTATATTTCAAGGTCAGCACGTTATCGGCTGTTTTCAGCGCATCGGCAAAGCGAAAGTCAATTTCATGCTGTCCGAGCGCCACCTCATGGTGAGCCACCTCCACCTCCAGCCCCATAGTGTTCAGCGCTTCTACCAGTTCAGCGCGCACCTGGGCTGCAGAGTCGTTTGACGAGAAATCAAAATAACCACCTACATCGTGCGGAACAGGGTGAATGTGGTCATTGTGGAGAAAAAGGAAGAATTCTGGCTCTGGTCCTACATTATAGATCCAGCCCTTTTCATCCAATTTTTTCATCCATTTCTTGAGCACTCCGCGCGGATCACCATCAAAAGGCTCGCCTTCAGGGGTGTAGATATCGCAGAAAAAGCGCGCACGTTTGTGATCATCCGGAGTCCAAGGCAGCACGGCATAAGAATCAACATCCACACGCAAATGCATATCGCTTTCTTGAATGCGCGCAAAACCTTCTACAGATGAGCCATCGAACCAAACGCCATCTTCCAGGGCTTCAGCAAGCCTTTCCAGCGGGGCATCCACGCTTTTCACTTTTCCGGTCACGTCCGAAAATTGATAGCTGACGAATTTCACCCCATCCGCTTTGATCCGTTCAAATAACTCTTTTTTGTCCATGTTTCTCTCCTTTGGCATTGACATTTAAAAAACAAACAGGCATGCCGGGCATGCCTGTTTATCACAAAAAAATATGCAAGCTGCCCTTCCATTTATTAACACAGGATTGACATCCTGACCACCGCGGTCGGCTTCTTACCACCATCACTGGCGGGGTTTCACCTTGCGCTTCTTTCGGAAGGGAGAAAGGAGTCTGTGGCAAAACTCCGAAGGCATCCGCTGATCAATCCGATCTTCCCCGGTTTCCCGGGTTAACCATCCCTCGCGGGATGGAACCTTCACCTCGTGATCTCACCGTTTGAGACCCAGCCGCTATTTCTCCGTTTTTGCAATGTAAGGTTCTTAATTAGACGCATTTTTATCAGAGAATAGGAAGTTTGTCAAGGATTTTCAGTAATTTGTCATAGAGCATGGGAAAAAATTTTCTGACACAGGGATCCGTTCGCATATTCCACGCCAATTATATTGTTTTTGTCATTGCCATGCTACGAAAAGCAACATGTATTGCCTGTTTTCTTTTGTTTTTCTGTTCTATATAATAACAAACGTAGACTAATGCGACAATTGTGAAGAACAAATTTTATGGTTTCTTTAACTACTCGCCAACGTGATATTTTAAGAGTTCTACTAAAAACGAACAATCCCATCCGGACGTATGATCTGGCGATGGAAATCCAACTGACACCTCGTCAGGTGCACTACAGCATGAAAGGGGTGAAAGGTTGGCTAACCACCAAAAGGGTAACCTTGCAAACGACTCCGGGAAGGGGGATTAAACTGGTTTGTCTACCTGAACAGCGAGTTTCTCTGGCAACAGAGTTAGAACGGGACGAGGGTTTACAACTTGTACTTGCACCCGAACAACGCCAACAATTAATTTGTTTTCTACTGCTGATCAAAGCAGAACCAGTTCTTCTCACCCAACTTAGCTTTTACCTGAAGGTCTCTCGCTCAACGATTGTTGAAGACCTGGATAAAGTTGAAAAGTGGCTGGATGAGCGGGGCATATCTTTAACAAGAAAACAAAACTATGGAATTCACATCACCAGCACCGAGAAAAATAAACAACAAGCGTTATTGGCTCTATTATGGGGCAAATGTCCGTTCTATCCCTCAGTCTTTGGAGTATCGTTCCAAGAAGGGTTAACTTTCACATTAGCCGAAGACATTCAGAATACTCCCCTCTTCAAAGAGATCAACGATTTCCTATGCTTACTCAATATGAAGAGAATCTTCAACAAGGTCATTTTTATTGAAGATTCTCTGGGAGGTCGATTCACGGATGAAGCAGTATTGTACTTAGCTTTGGTTTTTTCAGTTTTATCGGCAAGAATCAAAACGGGCAACCACATCCAGGTCACCGATCAGGAGCTCACGGATTTCCTAAAAATGCAGGAGTGGAAAGCTGCCGAGAAGATGATCAAAAATCTCGGTCAAGGTAATATTTCAGATTGGCAACCCGGCGATATTGCCTATGTGGTCATGTATATTCTGTCTTCACCATTGCTCGAAAATTGGATCGGTGATGTAGATAAAACAGGGGGATATAAAGATCTATTTGAAGAATTACTGGAAGCCATCAATTCCTTGTATAAAATCGACGGGTTGAAGGATGACCCCACTTTACGAGACGGAATCATAAACTATCTAATCCCGATCTTCAGCCAGCACTCCTACAATTTGTGGTTTCCCAAGGCAACAGTTGATCTGTCATTCGCTTTCAAGTTTGACGACGACTTATTCCTGGCAGACCAGTTGGTGAGCATCATCCACACACATACTTCCATCACCCTGGACAGAGAAGACGAATATATGCTCGTCGCTTTTATCAGGGCAGCATATATACGATTGCGATCGTATCAGTTCAGCAACGTTCTGCTGGTTTGTCCAAGTGGAATGGCAACCGCGCAACTGCTTACAGCGCGTCTCAAAACGAGATTTCCGCATTTAGGGAAATTAAGCGTGGTTTCCTTTCGTGAATTAAATTCTGAAAGAGTGGCCAGTGCAGATCTGATCATCACTTTAATGCCACTCCCAAATGAGCTAGGCAGAGGAACGCCAATCATTCAGGTATCTCCTCAGCTCTCACCGGCAGATATTGATGCAATCACTTCATTCTTAGGATGAATTCGTTTTATTCGTCAGCGTGCCGACAGCGCTGACGATAAAAAAAGAGACTTCAAAAATAAAAAAAAGGAGAGATAAACATGAAAGAAAAGATACAAAGGTTAGGAGGTTCCATGGCTGGGATGATTATCCCTAACATTGGCGCATTCATTGCCTGGGGTTTAATCACAGCGCTGTTCATTGCAACAGGTTGGATACCGAATGAAAAGTTTGCAGCAAATGTCAGTCCCATTCTCACTTATTTGCTGCCAATTCTCATTGGCTATACCGGCGGGAAAATGGTGCATGGAACAAGAGGTGGCGTGGTCGGCGCTATCGCAACCATGGGCGTTGTAGTGGGTTCGGGCGTTCCAATGTTCCTGGGCGCCATGATCATGGGTCCTTTAGGCGGCTGGTTAATCAAGAAAATTGATGATGTGATCGAAGATAAAATTCCTGTCGGCTTCGAAATGCTCATCAACAACTTCACTGCTGGCATCTTGGGGCTTCTGCTCGTCTTGCTGGGCAATGTGCTCATCGGTCCCGTGGTCGAAAGCGTCAGCAACTGGGCTGGTGGCGTGGTGGATTCGATGATCAATGCAAAGATTCTGCCATTGGTCGCCCTCATCATTGAGCCTGCCAAGGTGTTGTTCATGAACAACGCGTTGAATCACGGCGTTTTAGCCCCCTTGGGTGTTGCTGCAGTAGAACAATCGGGAAGAGCCATTCACTTCTTATTGGAAACAAATCCAGGGCCCGGCCTTGGTCTTTTACTTGCCTATTACGTTGCTGGTAAAGGTTTGTTAAAAGAGTCAGCACCGGGCGCAATGATTATACACTTTCTTGGCGGAATTCACGAGATTTATTTCCCCTACGTTCTTGCCCATCCAATCATGATCCTATCCGTCATTGCAGGCGGACTGGCAGCGAATCTGTGGTTCACCATCATGAATGCCGGTCTTGTTGCAACCCCATCACCGGGTTCCATTTTCGCATACCTGGCAGTGATCCCCAAAGGACAACATTTTGCAGTATTGGTTGGCGTTTTGATCGGTGCGGTCGCTTCTTTCTTAGTCGGGACTCTTATTTTGAAGGCAAATCCATTGCCTGAAGAAAAGCAAGAAGAAGCAGAAGAAACAACCAAAGTTCCCGGACTTTCCAAATAAATAATATCCACGAGAAAAGGTTTCAAGCTATGGAAGTCATTGAAACCTTTTCTCAATTTTGAAAAAGGAAGTTTAAAAATGGCTAAATCGATCAGCACTTCGGAAATTAAGAAAATACTATTTGCCTGTGAAGCAGGCATGGGTTCCAGTTTGATGAGTGTTAACTCCCTGAAAAAGAAAATGAAGAAAGCAAATATTGAAGGTGTTGAAGTATTTCACCTAGCCACACGTGATATTCCTGGCGATGCTCAAGTGGTAATTGTCCATAGAGGTCTTGCAAAAGTTGCCTGTGCAAAAGCTCCTAACGCGGTTATTTTGGCTTTCAATCAGTTTTTAAACGATCCAATTTTCGACAAAATAATCTCCGCCTTCGTTCGAAAAGAAGATATTACCAGCAATGTGGAGTAAATCATGAGCATCCTTTCTAAGGATTGTATACGGCTCAACGTAAAGGCAAAGGACAAACAGGATGCCATCTGCCAATCTGGAAAGCTCCTGGTAGAGGCAGGTTGTGTCAGCCCCAATTATGTAGACGGGATGCTGGCGAGGGAAGAGATTATGTCGACCTATTTAGGCAACGGAGTCGCCATCCCTCACGGACAATTCGACAACCGCAACGATATCTTCAATAGCTGCATTTCCGTTTTGCAGATCCCGGAAGGAGTTGAATGGGATGAAGGGGAGCAGGTATATCTGGTCATTGGAATTGCAGCCTTGCGCAACGAACACGTTACTATTCTAGCCAATCTGGCAGAAGCCATTGACGATGAAGAAATAGCACAAAAGATGAGAACCACACGCAATGTCAACGTAATTTTGGATCATCTCAACAAAGAAAATAAATCATCGACCGAATAAAGAGATCGAATTCGGCGTCAACAGGTCTTTCATGAAGAAACTGAACATCTCTTTAAGTAATCCTACGGGCTTACATGCACGTCCTGCTAAAAATTTCGTGAATCTGGTCAAAGATTATGCAGCAGAAATTTCCGTATTCTACAATGGAAAAAAAGCAAACGGAAAAAGTCTGATATCTCTGCTGACTTTAGGAGCCGAAAGTGGAGCGAACATTCTGGTTGAGATCAACGGCGAAGACGAAGAAACCGTATTTGCAACCCTGAAAGAATGCATCGATAAAGGTTTGTTGGAAGAATGAGATCGTATAAACAAAAAGAGGGAAACAGTCAACTTAAACGGATCCCACCAACTTGACAAATTCTCTGCTCGAAAGAGTGCAGTAGAAAGGAAGTACGTTAATGAAGAATTCCAAATTTGCGGAATATCAAAACGACCTGAAAATACCAGAGTCTACTTTGACCTGGAACCTGTATGGTGCAGGGGTTGAGAATATTGGCAGAGAGGGGAAACCAGAATCTTTCAAAATCCAACCCCCTGATGAAAATCAGCTCCTGGTAAGGGTGGATGCGGTGGGGCTCTGCTTTTCTGATGTAAAACTGATCAAACTGGGCGGTGAGCACCCAAAACTTTCCGGTCGCGATCTATCCGCAGAGCCGACCAGAGTTGGTCATGAAGTGGCATTAACCGTCATCAAGGTTGGGAAAAATCTCGCAGATGAATACCAACCCGGGCAACGATTAGCCATTCAACCGGATATCTATGTAAACCAACATAACACCGCTTACGGCTACACCATACCAGGCGGTTTAACCCAGTACCATTTAATGGGAGCAGAAGTGCTTGACGCAGATGATGGTGCCTATGTGATTCCGGTCGACAACAGGGTGGGGTACGCTGAAGCTGCCCTGACAGAACCCTGGGCATGCGTGGATGCTGCGTATACCCAACGCAGAAGACTGAACCCTAAAACCGGCGGGACCATGTGGATAGTCGGAAACAAGGATGATACAACGCAATATGCTTTCAGCGAAGGACTGGGAGCGCCAAAAACGATCTTTCTCACCAACATTCCAGACAAGTTCAAGGAAATCATCAAAAAGAATGTCGCTACGGAAACACACATCATTGAAACGAAAGAAATTTATCTCGAAGAAATCGCCGATTTTTCTGCCCGCTCAACGAACGGCGAAGGATTCGACGATATTATCCTTCTATCCCCCACCTCAGGAAAATTCGTAGAGGAAATCGCAAAATTCATCGCTTTCAGAGGGGTTCTCAACATTGTAGGGAACAAAGAACTGGATGGAGATTCCCTCATAGACGCAGGGCGCATCCACTACCACTACACAGCCTATGTAGGAACAAGAAGTTCTGATATTTCCGCCGCATATGGAGAGGAGCGGAACCGCTGTGAATTAAGGAAAAATGGAACTGCCCTATTTATAGGAGCGGGTGGTCCGATGGGGCAAATGCACGTACAACGTGCCATTGAAAAAGCAGACGGTCCGGCTATAGTGATCGCAACAGAATTGAATAAAGAAAGGGCTGAGGTTTTAAAGAAGATCATTGAACCCCTGGCTATGAAAAAAAGCAAAGTTTTTAAAATATTCAACTCCAACGAAACAGAACAATCATTACAAGATTTCATTTTCGAGATTTCAGGAGACAGATGCGTTGACGATGCCGTCATCTGCACTCCCGTAGCAAAACTGATGGAAGATACTGCAAAAATCTTAAAGCCTGATGGCATGTTGATACTCTTTGCCGGTGTACCCACCGGCACTTTGATAAACATGAACCTCAGTTCGGTCTTTCTGGGCAATTTGCAATTAACGGGAACTTCCGGGTCAAAGCTTCACGATCAGAAAGTTGTGCTGCAAAAGACGTTGCGGGGAGAGTTGGACCCAAACCGGTCAGTTGCAGCGATTGGTGGAATGCAAGCAGCCCACGAGGGATTGGAAGCGTTGATAAACGGAACGTTCGCTGGCAAAATCATCATTTTTCCCCAGATAAACGAACTTCCGCTAACCGGCTTACAAGACCTAGAAAATAGCTATCCTCAAATTGCTGAAAAGCTTGGAGAGAACTATTTATGGACAATCGAAGCGGAAAAAGCGCTGATCGAGGAACTCTGGAGGGGGAGCGCCCAGTGAAAAGAGGAGAGGGGCTCGCGATTGCAAAATCTGCGCTCGGCGGGGCAACCCTTGGGTTACTGCTTTCGCGTCAACCCCTTCCCTCCGGAGAAATCTGCCAATGATCTATACGGTGACATTAAACCCGGCACTGGACAAGGAATATCGCGTTCCAGAATTGCTACCCAACAAGATCCTGCGAGCATCATCGGTAAAAATTGACTTCGGAGGAAAAGGATTCAACATTGCAAGAATGCTCTCAACATTCGATGCTGATTGTGCAGCACTCGGTTTTATCGGGGGGCACACAGGCAGTATCCTGCGTGAAGGTTTGAAAAGCAATGGCATCAAAACCGATTTTGTAGAAATCAGCGGAGAAACCCGCACCAATATCAGCGCCGTCAGCGATAAAGACAGGAGTTATGTCAAGATCAACGAGGCGGGTCCTGAAATTTTACCTGAAGAGATAGAGCAGTTGCTGCGAAAGGTCGAAGAATTGATCCATCCAGAAGATTGGTGGATCATGTCGGGTAGCCTACCGCGGGGTGTTCCGCATGATATCTATGCACAAATGATCCAACGCATCAACCGAGGCAAGGCACGCGCCATCCTTGATTCGAGCGGTGAAGCCTTGAACTACGGTTGCATGGCAAAACCGTTCCTCATCAAGCCCAATGTAGAAGAACTCACGCACATCACAGACCTGAACGTGCAGGACGCCCTTGCGCTTGAGGAGGCCCTATCCAGAATCCATGCCATGGGAGTGAAAAACATCATCCTATCTGCCGGCAAGGAAAAAGCAATTTGCAGCAATGGCAACCAGCGCTGGGTCGGAATTCCTCCAAAAGTCGATGAAATAAACCCCATCGGTGCGGGAGACGCCATGCTGGCTGCCATCGTATATCGTCTGAGCAGGGAAGATAGTTTACCCGAAGCCTTCCGCTGGGGGCTGGCTGCAGGATCCGTTGCCGCCAGTTTGCCGGGCACCATGATGCCCGGACTGTCGGATGTAGAAAAACTACTGGAGAAAGCGGTCGTTTGTGAGGAGTAAGCAAAATGCCATATGAAAAGGAAACAAGAAGAGAACTCCCATTCCCGTTGGAAGCAGTATATCAATCTGCCGTGCATTGCATCCAACACATGGGTGGAAAGGTGATTAAACAAGATGCAGAAAGAGGAATTCTGCATGCCCAGATGGATAAAAAGCTTTTTGGAGCTTACTTGGGCGATAGAAGCCAACTGGAAATCCAATTCACCGAAATTGAAAATGGGGGAACCAGCATCTACATCTTTGCCTTTCCCTTAAATGCCATCGGACAAAAATTGATGTTTGGGGCAAGGCAGGGGGTGGTCGAAACCATGATGAACGCCTTTTACCAGGAATTAGAAAAACACTTACAAAATACTCAAGCGTCCTGAGCCAGTTTGCTGAGACAAGCTCGGAGAGATCTTTGATAAACGATCAAAAGACAGCAATGAAGAACTTGCTGTCTTTTGATTCTCGTCAGCGTCAGCGCAGCGGACGATTCTGATGGATTCACAACCGATGGTTTTTAATAATCTTTCAAAATAAATGTTACACTAACAAAATACTATGTGCTGCATCATTGCAATAAAAATCTAGCTTTCAATAAGGATTTTTCATCATGAGCATCGAGATCAAAGAGATCACCAGCCTGCGAACGCTAAAACAATTCGTCAATTTCTCCTACCAACTGTATGCAGGCAACCCCTACTGGGTACCAGCCATCCGTTCCAACGTTCTTAAGACTTTGCATTGGGAGCAAAACCCGGCTTTTGAATACTGCAAAGCAAAATACTGGTTAGCATACAAGGGAGGAAAGATCGCCGGTCGTATTGCGGGCATCATCAACCCGCGCTTCGAGGAACGGTTCAAGCGACGGTACGCGCGCCTGGGGTGGTTTGATTTCATCGATGACTACGAAGTATCCGGTGCTTTATTGAATACCGTAGAAGATTGGGCGCGCGCCGAGAAACAGGACGCCATTCACGGTCCGCTGGGCTTCACCAACCTGGATCCCGAAGCCATGCTCGTTGAAGGGTTTAACGAAGTAGCCACCCTGGCAGCCTCGTACCACTATCCCTACTATAAAGACCATATGCAGCGCGCAGGGTACGGTAAGGATACGGATTACGTGGAATTCGAGATCAAAGTACCCCATAAGAAAGTGGAAAAGATCAGCAAGCTGGCTGAAATCGTCGCCAAACGCAGCAACCTGCATCTCCTGGATGCAAAGAACAGAAAAGAACTTCTGCAATACGCTTCCCAGCTCTTTGAACTGATAGAGGAGGCTTACCTGCATTACGGGGTAACCCCCCTCACCCGCAAGCAGGTAGATGCCTACATTGATCAGTACCTGGGGATCATCCCGCCAAAATTCGTGCCGATCGTGCTGGATGAGAACAACCGCATGGTGGCATTTGGGATCGCCATGCCCTCGCTTTCGAAAGCCATGCAGAAAAACAAAGGAAAGCTGTTCCCATTCGGATTCTTGCCGGTGCTGCGTGCATTACGGAACAATGACAAAGCCGATCTATATCTCATCGCCATCCGACCTGCGTACCAGGGCAGGGGAGTGAATGCCATGCTCATGGCAGCCATGTTGGATGTTTTTCATGAAATGGGGATCAAATCAGTCGAATCGAACCCCGAACTGGAAGACAACTATAGAGTTCAATCGCAATGGAAGCATTTTGAAACCCGCCAGCACAAGCGGCGCAGGATTTTCATTAAAAAATTCAATCATTAATCAAAAATTAACCTTCCCTAGTTCCTTTTTTTAATGCAATTTGTTATGATAAAGAGTCTTATGCTTTAAGCGAGCAGAATTATTCTTTTATCCATTTATCATTTTTCGAAGGAATGCAGCCATTATGACCATTACGTTGAAGGAAGTCACAAGCCGCAGAACGCTGCGGAAGTTTGTCAATTTTCCATTTCGTCTCTATAAAAAAAATCCATATTGGGTTCCTGGCGCACTGCGAGGCGACGAGATCCACACACTGCGTTGGGATAAGAACCCTGCCTTCGCCTTCTGCAAAGCCAGATACTGGCTGGCGTATAAAAATGGCAAAATCGTCGGTCGTATCGCCGGCATTATCAACCCGCGCTACCAGGAACGCTGGGGAAATGCTTATGCCCGTTTCGGTTGGATCGATTTCATCGACGATCCCCAGGTATCTCAGTGCCTTCTATCCAAAGTGGAGGAGTGGGCAAAAGAGCAGGGAAAAACTGCCGTACACGGTCCTTTGGGTTTCACCGACCTGGATCCGGAGGCAATGCTGGTAGAAGGTTTTGAAGAAGCGGGAACGCTGGTTGGCATTTACAATTACCCCTATTACCAGGCTCTCTTGGAAAGCGCCGGATATAAAAAAGACATTGATTGGGTGGAATTCGAGATCAAAGTACCTGCCGGCAGAGTGGAAAAGATAAAAAACCTGGCAAAGGTGGTGGCAGAACGCTACCATCTGCATTATCTTGAACCCAAAAACAAAAAAGAATTATTGCAGTATGCGCACCAGCTCTTCGACTTGTTGGAAGAGTCTTACCGACATTTGTACGGCGTAACTCCCCTTTCGCAAGAACAGGTGAATGCCTATATCAGCCAGTATTTCGGATTCATATCGCCAGAATTCATACCTATCGTATTGGACGAAACCAACAAAATGGTGGCTTTCGGCATCGCCATGCCCTCACTCTCGCAAGCGCTACGGCAGGCAAGGGGGAGATTGGTACCGCTTGGATTTCTCTACCTATTGCACGCCCTACGAAAGAACAATAAAGGCGATCTCTATCTGATCGCGATTCGCAAGGATTATCAGGGAAAAGGGGTCAATTCCATGCTGATGGCTCGATTGTTGGATGTCTTTGCAGATATGGGCATCACCTCTGT
>ERZ795032.2384-NODE-2384-length-10834-cov-159.424993_pt1 | contig 10834 bp, 9 predicted proteins | sample MGYA00375124_ERZ795032 | MGnify/ENA primary metagenome ERZ795032 (study PRJEB30167, sample SAMN05720154) | activated sludge metagenome | isolation source: Anaerobic digester | place: China | collected 2015-12-16 ...
AAATGAATGGCTTTAAACATATTTTAATGTAGAATTGAAGCATGGCAAAAGAAAACACAGCACAAAAACTGATCGCCTCCAATAAGACGGCGCGTGTTAACTATGAAATCGGCGATACCTACGAGGCGGGGCTGGTTCTGACCGGCACGGAAGTCAAGGCGCTGCGGAGCGGCAAAGCGAATTTAAAAGACAGCTACGTGGTGGTCAAAGACGACGAAGTATATTTACGGGAAATGCACATCGGTCATTACGACCACGGCAACCGTTTTAACCACAATCCGCTGCGGACGCGCAAACTTCTGCTGCATAAAAGAGAAATCAAAAAACTTTATGGTAAATCGCGGGAGAAGGGGCTGTCGCTGGTACCGCTGAAACTTTATTTTAAAAACGGTAAAGTAAAGGTGGAATTCGGCATCGGTAAGGGCAAAAAAGTGTACGACCGCCGCCAGGATATCAAAGAGCGCGAAGAACGCCGCACGCTGGCGCGGGATTTCAAATCGAAATTGATAAAAATTTAGAAAAGCAACGCGTGTTGCGTAGGCCTTTTAAATTTCTTTTTTGACAAATGCACATTAACTGAATATATTAAATAAAATAAATTTATGGGGGCGTCACGGTTTCGACGGGGACAATTGAAGTTGTAGTTGCGTACCGAGGTTCCTACAGGCCTCGTTAAACAGGTAGGAAACATATAATCGCAGACAACTACGATTACGCATTAGCCGCTTAGACGGCTAACGTTCTACCCGGCTTGCCTGCCGGCTGGACTAGGACGTCATAAAGACAGGATAGCCAAACTTCTTGCCTGGCGGAGTGAGGCGAATACTTACAGGCTAGCGCGGTGACGATCCGGCCTTAGGGAGCAATCCAGCGTGAAGGTTCTAAAACGAAGGCTACGTACGTAGAAGCTGCAGCGGAAGGTTTTCGGACGCGGGTTCGACTCCCGCCGCCTCCACCAAGACATAGTTCAATACAATCCCAAGAAGTGTAAAAACCCGTTAGAAATAGCGGGTTTTTTATTGCCATCCGATCAGCCATTTTTTCTTGCAATGTTTTCGGGAAGTTGTATTATGCTTCGCGTTTAATAATGTGACATTTTAAACTTGTTTTTAATTGCTTATATTGAAACGGAACCTCAACTTAATGACTCTTGCACTGAATAAACAGAAACTGGACAATCTAGCCGAAGAAATCTGGAAATCCGCGCAACGCTTGCGGGGTAAGTTTAAAGCCTACGAGTATCAGAATGTTATTTTGCCGATTATTGTGATTCGCCGTTTGGAGTGTGTGTTGATTAGATGGCGGGAGGAAAAAGCGGCTGAAGTTCTGGCCAAGCGGTCAAATCTTACGGAGAAAGAACTTGCCAAATTGGTGAAAGGGCTGGAAATCAATGGTGCGCCTTTTTCCAATAAGACCGACTGGACGTTGCGTAAGATTTACGAAGAAGATCATACACTTCTTGAAGAACATTTTCGCGCCTATATTAACGGATTTTCCAAAAATGTTGACGATATCATTGAACACTTCAATTACCGGGCCACCATCGGGCAGATGGTAAAGAATAACCGTCTGGCGCCGATTTTAAACCAGTACAAAGAATTGGAACTCGGCCCCGACAAACTGTCTCCACTGGAGATGGGCTACGTATATGAAGAGTTGCTGCGGCGATTCTCTGAACAAAGCGGCGAGGAAGCTGGAGATCATTTTACGCCGCGCGAAGTGATCCGTTTGATGGTCGAGCTTCTTGATATCCCTATCCCCGACAAGCATCTATCCATTTATGACCCGGCCTGTGGAACAGGCGGTATGTTGTCGGTAGCCAAAGAACATCTGCTTGACCGCGCCGCTACGCAAAAAGAGAAGGATAATGTTGAAAAGTTCGTTACCGTGCATGGTCACGAACTATCTCCCACCAACTACGCCGTATGCCAGGCTGACTTGCTGATTAAAAATGACAAGCAGGCCAACGTTTATTATGGAAACTCGCTTATTCCGCACGAACCACACAGCAAAGACCCCGGCGATCAGTTACCCGAATCCAAATGGCATTTTGATTTTATGCTTTCTAATCCGCCATTCGGCGTAACCTGGGGCGGCAAGGACGGCTATGAAACCGAGGCAAGAAAACTGCGAAAGACACGCTATCAGGCAGGAATGCCGCGCGTAAACGATGGCGCCTTGCTTTTCCTGCAAACCATGCTCGCCAAAATGAAAGAACCGGAGAAAGGCGGCAGCCGAATTGCCATCATCTTCAATGGATCGCCCCTTTCCAATGGCGATTGTGGTTCCGGTGAAAGTGAAATCCGCCGCTGGATTCTGGAAAACGACTGGCTCGATGCCATTGTCATGCTGCCCGACCAGCTCTTTTACAACACCGGTATTTTTACCTACATCTGGCTCTTGCGCAACGAAAAGCCGGCTTCGCACGAGGGTCGTGTCATGCTGATTGACGCCCGTAAACAATTTGAAAAAGAACCAAAGTCTTTCGGCAACAAACGTAATCGCATCACCGACGCCCATCGGTCCTGGATAGAGGAACACTACCATAACGGCTGGAAGAAGGGTTTTGCAGATGAACAGGTAAAGATTTTCCGGCGGGAGGATTTTGCTTATCATAAGGTCAGCGTTGTGTTCTGGCAGTTTGATGAAAATGATCAGCCTGCCATCATTACTGAGCCTTATGAAAAGACCTTCAGTGCTGCAAATCTGAAGAAGGAACAGGAATTCTATGCCAGCGAACTTACTTTTCGTGTACGGCTGAAAATTGCCGGCAAAGAGAAAACAGAGACGCTTACCGTTACACCGAAGGACGACTCAGCAAAGAAATTCAAGGCGCTGATGACAGACGAGCCGGAAATCATTTCGGTGGCGTGGACACATCGCCACTATGTTAAGGACGACGAATACATTCCGTACGGCGAGGATATCGAGACATTCCTGAAAAGGGAAATTGCCAAGCCGATTATCCGCTGGGAGGACAGTCCGCAACCGGGTTACGAAATACTCCCCAATAAATATTTTTACCGCTATGAAGCACCGACACCGGCGAAAGAGTTGCTGGCGGAATTCTGGAGATTAGAGAAAGAAGCGGAGAAGTTATTGGAGGAATTGGCTAAATGACATACGTTCAAGCAGACGAACCCTGGCTGTGTAATGTGCCTGCCGACTGGTCTTCAAGCCGCATAAGAAATATCGCAACGCTTTCTCCGAAATATTCTAAAGGCTCTCCTCTACCAGAGGAACCATGCACAGTCGTACCCATGGAGTTTCTATCAGTAGATGGCAAGATCGACGTAACTTCCATGCAGCCATTTGAAGACATTCCTGATGGGCTTACGCTTCTTGAGGCTGGTGATGTCTTGTTCGCAAAAATCACACCGTGCATGGAAAACGGAAAAGGCGCTTTTGTAGAGAGCCTTCCGACGAGATACGCATTTGGCAGCACAGAATTCCATGTCCTACGCCCTAACGGTTTCATCAATCCCAAGTTCCTTTACTACTATACTTACAATTCTATCTATCGCGCCTATGCGGCAGAGAATATGTCTGGGGCTGCGGGGCAAAAGAGGGTTGCTTCGCGCTTTTTGAAAGATACGCGGCTCTTCTTACCGCCGAGCAAAGAGCAAGAGCGGATTGCGGCGTACCTGGATGCAAGCTGCGCGGCAATTGATGCGGCAGTAGCTGTAAAGCGGAAACAACTGGATACGTTACACGCGGTGAGAAAAACAACAATTCATCATGCAGTAACATATGGTTTGAATCCATCAATCTCTATGAAAAAAACGAATATTCAATGGATTCCCGAAACGCCCAAGCACTGGCGGGTGGTACGTCTCAAGGATGTTGTGGAGTTTTTCAATACAGTTCGTATTCCGCTTAGTGCTGCAGAACGCGGTTTGATGACGGAAAAAACTTATGACTATTATGGGGCGTCTGGTGTAATTGACAAGGTTGACTCATATCTTTTCGACGGTACTTACATTCTTATCGCAGAAGACGGTGCAAATCTTTTAGCGCGAACCAAAACACTAGCATTTTTGGCAGCAGGCAAGTTCTGGGTAAACAACCATGCTCACATTCTCAAGCCTCGGTGGAAAGGAGATGTGATATTCTTTGTTAACTTGTTGGAATCACAAGACTATTCCCTTTTTATAACGGGTGCCGCTCAGCCAAAACTTACAATGGAAAATTTGGGTCGATTCAAATTGGCTATACCACCTACTGAGGAACAAAGAGAAATTGCACAGTTTATCCAAATGAAAAATACAGTATATAATGTTGTAGCTTCAAGCATTGAACAACAAATCAAAGTTCTGACTGCCTACCGCAAATCGCTGATCCATGAATGCGTTACTGGTCAGAAACGAATTACTGATGTTGATCTTAGAAAGATGAAAGCTCATGGCTAAGAAGAAGTCCCCGGAACTGAAATTTCAGGAACACATTGCGGCTTTTCTGAACCGCGAACATCAGTATGGTGTGCTTGAGCAGGCCGAAATCACGGATACAGTGCATTACATCGCCGAAGACCATCTCTGGGCTTTCTTGACCGCCACGCAAGCTGAGCAGCTTAAAAAGCTTGCCGATGATTACGGCACGGATGCCCGTGACGAAGTATTTAAAGCACTACACAGGGAATTGGACTACACGCCTTTATGGATGATTTTACGTCATGGTTTAAAAGTGCGCGGCTTGGAATTCCGCCTCTTCTATCCCAAACCCCGCTCCAGTGAAAGCTCAGCGGTGAAAAAGCATGGTGAAAATCGTATCACCTTCCGGCCTCACTTTTATTTTGGCGACACCAATCAGGAAATTGACTTTGTATTCTTCTTGAATGGCCTGCCCATTATCGCCCTGGAGGTGAAGCACGAAAAAAATCAAAGCGTGCATGACGCCGTGATGCAGTTTGCTGCACGCGACCATGCCCACAAAATTTTTCAACATCCCTTTCTCTATCTGGCCGCTGATACCAGCGACGTCATGGCGGCAACCGATCCGCGCCGGATTGAAAACTTCCGCTGGCACAACATGGGATTGGCGAACGAGCCTCTGACCAAAGACGGCAAGGAATACCCTGTCGAGTATCTCTATCGTGAAGTGCTATCTCAAGATCAGTTGCTGGAGATGTTGTCGTTTTTCCTGATTCGTGTTCCCATGCGGGAGTCCGATGAAGATAAACCGGCACAGCCGGCCTTCACCATTTTGCCGCGTTACCACCAAAGCCGTATGGTGCGAAAAGTGGCCGATGATGCCGTGGCGCATTTTTCTGCGGCCGGGAGTATCGATAAAAAGTATCTGATTAATCACTCCGCGGGAAGCGGCAAAACTTTATCCATGTGCTGGTTGGCTGACCGACTGCACAGTCAGTTCAAACCGGACACTAATGATAAACTTGTCGATATTACCTTCATTCTTACCGACCGCACAACATTGGATGAAAACATCCGCAGAGATATTATTAATTTTACTCATTTGAAGGATGTTGTCGGGCTTGCTAATCGTGCCGATGATCTGCCGCGTTTTCTCAAAGAACGTAAACCGATCATTGTTTCAACAATACAGAAGTTTGCGTGGATACTGGAGGAAATCGAGGAAAAACCGGAGCTGAAGAATTTACGTGTGGCCTTTCTGATCGATGAAGCGCACCGTTCACAGGAAGGGCAGATGGGTGTTGCCATCCGCGTGCCTTTTCGCAAGCCGGATGATCCCGATGCCGAAGATGCAATAGATGACGCGAATGACGAAGAAGAGAAGGTCGCCGATATTATCCGGGCGCACGACCAGAATCAGCTTTTTGTGGCCTTTACCGCCACGCCGGCTCCGGCCACAGTGACTCTTTTTGGTGCCCCTTTTGATACCTATTCCGAAGCGGAAGCAATTGCTGAAGGATACATTGTAGATGTAGCAGCCAGCATCATTTCTTATAAAACACTCTATAACCTGCATTGTCCGGTTGTGCCCAAACCGGATGAAGAAAAGCTTTACCCGAAGGGTGTTGTAGCCAAGGCGCTGCAAAACCTGGCCTATCAAGATGAGGGATTAATCCAATATAAAGCAGAAGTAATGCTGCGCATTTTTGAAAAAGACGTAAAGCCGCTCATTGGCGGCCGCGCCAAAGCAATGATCGTCGCCACGTCTCGCATGGCCGGTCTGCTCTATTTCGATATCATCAAGGAGAAGCTTAAGGAACGCGACGCAGATTATAAAGCGCTTTATGCCTTTTCGGATTTTGTGCATACGGAAACCAACAAACCCGTCAGTGAACATGCGGTCAATGAGTTGAAAGATGGCGAATTAATCGAGGATCGCTTTGCAGGTGACGATTATCGGCTAATGATTGTGGCTAACAAGTTCCAGACCGGATTTGATCAGCCGCTGCTTGCCGGAATGTTTCTGGATAAACCGGTGGTTGATCGTAACGCAGTGCAGACGGTATCCCGCCTGAATCGCTGCCATGAAGGTAAGAAGGATGTTGTTGTGGTTGATTTCACAAATAATGCTTCGGCGATTCTGAAGGCTTTTGCCAAATATCGTCAAGGTACACCTTTCGAGCCGTCTGAACCGGACCCTTCGCTGTGCACCAAATTGTATGATCAAATTATCGCGGCAGGTGTTTTCTCACAGGATGATGCGCATGACTTTGTGCAATTGGCTGCCAGGGGAACGGATGCCCAGGTACAATATAAAATTAGCGGCCTGCGGTTGCGGTTTCAAACCAGGCTCTCCTCGCTTGAAGATCGAAAGTCATTTGTTTACCTGCTTGCCCGTCTGGTCAAGAGTTTCCATTTTCTGACCTGCTTCTTTACCTTTACGGATGAAATTAAGGAATTTGTCGCTTTTGCCGAACATGTTGGGCCGCAGTTGATTAAACAGGGCAGCGTATCCGAGTTGATGAAACAGATTCGTCAGACGGAAGTTATCAGGGCGGCGGTTGAATTCCAGGGAGAAGTCAAAAACACAAACGGCGAAGTAAAACTAAGATCGGGCGGCGGCAATAAAGGCGCGGGGCCGCCTCCCGTGAAAGTATCCGTACAAGATATGATCGACGAAATCCGCAGAAAGCATGCCATTAGTGATGAGGAGGCTCTTTACATTCGTCAGGTCACGGAAGAGAAGATAGCGGACCCGGCTATTCGCGATACTGTTCAGAAGAATCGAGAGGATAGCATATTTCTGGAGACTGCTTACCGGGAGCAGGTCAATGACGAAATTCAAATCACTTACAATGATCTTGGACGGTATGATGAGTTGGCGGACGCCAAATACACCGACGCGGGTGGAATCTTTGACAGCATGGCTATTACGGTAATAAAAACAAATTTACTGGCGGCGTAAAACCATGGGTAAACGCATTCAAGATATTCCTGAGAAAGACAGGCCGCGTGAGAAGCTCCTTCGCGATGGCGCAGCGGCGCTTAGCGATCAAGAATTACTCGCGGTGTTGCTCGGCAAAGGCACCCCGGAAATGGACGTGATGACACTGGCGGGCAAACTGGTTAAAGTTATAGACACGAAGGGTCTTGGCATCAAGGCAGAAGACTTGTATGAATTCAACGGGATAGGTGACGCGAAAGCTGCGCTGGTGCTGGCTGCGCTTGAATATGCACGACGTCGCATAAAACCGGAAGGGGCAAAGATTGAAACACCGGCAGACCTTCTTCCCCATGTGCGGCATTATGCAGATCGTAAGCAAGAGCATTTTCTTTGCGCCAGCATCAATGGCGCCAACGAAATATTGAACATTCGAGTTGTGTCCATCGGACTTGTTGATCGTGCGCCTGTTCACCCCCGTGAGGTATTTGCCGACGCTCTGGTGGATCGTGCAGCCGCAGTGATCGTTGCGCACAATCATCCTACGGGTAGTTTGGAACCATCGGCTGCCGATGTTGAGATAACCAGCCAGCTAAGAGCGGCGGGCGTTATATTGGGCATTTCTCTTCTTGACCATATCATTTTTAACCGAACCAACTATTTCAGCTTTCTGGAAGAAGGGCAGCTTAAGGGCTGATGGATTATTATTTAATAGTAATCGGGACAGCAACAATTACTGGGGGGTGAAAAAATGAAAAATGTGGAAATGAAACTGGAAGGAAATATTCTGAATATCAAAGTGGATGTGACGAAGGAATTCGGGCTGTCGGCCTCCGGGAAAACCATTATCATTGCATCAACGGAAGGCAATATTTCGATACCGGAAAAAGATAACGTAAAAATCGGGTTAAACGTTAACCGAAAGAAATAGTGGCAGCAAGATCAATCCGGTATTAAGGCTAAGGCAATCCATAGTCGGGGATAAAATGGTTCCACTTGGTAACGAATAGTGTCAATCTGTATGGATCATTTGCAAAAAGCAATGAAAATCATCTGTTTACGCAAACAATCCATACAATTTAAAAATTTTTTGAATAAAAATAGACTTCTAATTGTCAAAATTCTTAAAAAATAAAAAAAAGAGATCAGATGACTGGACTATCCACAACAAGAAACGTCTTCCGTCAAACGCCGAATGCCTTGCTTACGAGACGTTTCCAATATCTTTAATTCTTTGCTGATTTAATTTTGTGCCCGCGCAAGTACTGGAACCGGTGATGTCTATCCATCGCTGATGGAGCAAGAGTTTTCCCCGGGAAGGCCACACGCCCGGCCGATGGGGCATGAATTGGGCCGCAACCTGTGCGGGTACTTTTTTGTCGGTTCGTCGGGTGGCAACGGTTTCGTCTGCAGCTCTGCCGTAAATTTTCCGGGGCAGGAAAAGTATTTTAGCAATTCCTTGTAAAAAAGAAAAAATGCTATATACTCGCATTATTAAAATAAGTAGAACCTGCCCGGGGATTCTGAAAACCTTGAGGCAGGGGGTGGAAAAAATGGTTAGATTTGAGATAGTAGAATTCTTAAATGAAAAAGGCGAAAAGGATTTTGTTCTTCTGGACAGAATGATCAAAACTGAACAGCCGAAAGCCCGGTGGTTGGATGGAATTACCGACGCCTTCAAAGAAAAATTTGACAAAGGGGAATTAACCTTCAAGGTTGCCGTTTAGACAACGACGGCAAGCCGATCTATATTTGGTTTTTATCAGTATTTACAGACTCGTTTTCGACTACAGATCTATCACAGGTTTTCCTGTGCATCGAAAGCACCGGATCAATTGTTTGCATTCCTTTGTGCGCAGCGTCAGGCTATGGAAAACATCTCTTGACAAGGGTATAAAGCAGAATAAATTAATATTGAAAAGAAAATATCGCGATGCACGAGGAGCCTTAGTACTGGGTGTTAGTGATTTAAAAAGTAGAGGGTCTTTGTGGCGTGCCGCCCGAAATAGACCAAATTCTTTAAAAGTGACTCCAGTTAACAGCGAGACGGCATCGCGGTTTTAATAAGTTTATTTTCTTAGACGAATATTTTTGAATACAGCGATCAGAAAGAGGTTCTTTCCCATTGTGCGTATGGCGGGTAGAAAGTTGGGATGCCTATCGAAACCAGGTAGATGACAGCAACTTTCAGCTCAGAAGCGAAAGGAGGTAGAAAATGGTTACGATTCAATTTACTCAAGAGGAAGCAGCGGAAACCCGTGAATTGCTGAAGGCTGTTATCGAGCCGTTGGAATGGTCGATAGCTAGGACTGATCTGGGGCACAGAGAGTGGCGTGATTTTCTTAAAAAGCGACGAGACTTCGTAGACGAACTGATAAAGCGTCTGGAAACGAATTTGACCATGGAATTGACCGACGATGAAACTGAAGAAAGTATTGCCATGCTCAGTGAAGCTATCCCGGTACTGGAACGGTCCATAGCCAAGACTGATGTGGGACATAGAGAGTTTCGTGATTTTCTGAAAAAACGAAGGGCTCTGGTGGATGCACTGCTGAAGCGCCTGCAGAAATAAAGTGGGTTTGCTATCGAAGAAGAATATCATGTTGACTGTGTTCAGGGGGCGACAAAAAGCCCCCTGAAATTTTCGGGAAGCAATGGCGAGCGTTTATGAAAAAAAGTTCCTGTTGTCTGCCGTAAAAATTTTTGGTGGTTTTTTGAAATTCCGTGCAGTGCGAATTTGCAATCAGCAAATCAATTTTTTAGCGGGCGGAACCTGGTTTCGACTTCCACCGTCCCGAAAAATGATAAATAGAGTAGCCTATCAATATTGATCTCCTTTCCCCGTATCCTGGGGCAAAGTAATTACAGACTGCCGATAAACACCGTATGCAATTGACCGGTAATTACTAATTTTGTGGGTTTGATTATGCACGGCAGACAGCCATAAATTGCCACGCTGATGCATGAAACCGGCCTCAACCATGTTCCAACTGTGATAAAAATTTAACATCAGGGTAAATATTTATGACACCGGACATGTTGACTGTATTGGGAGTGATCATTCTGGCCGTTTTCTTATTCGCCTTCGAAAAGCTGTCCGTTGATCTGACCGCAATTCTCGTTATGGCTATCCTGCTGGTGACAGGCATCGTCACGCCGTTGGAGGGATTATCCGGTTTCAGCAATACCGCCACCGTGACGGTGGCCGCGATGTTTATTCTCAGCGCCGCCCTGCAAAAAACCGGTTCCGTGAATTTTGTCGGAGCGGTTTCCTCGAAGATATTTAAGTTCAATTTTTGGGTTGGACTGATCGGTACCATGATTCTGGTCGGCGTCATTTCAGCGTTTGTCAACAACACGCCGGTTGTCGCCGTTTTTATTCCCATTCTGCTTGGTCTGGCGGCAACAAACAAAATCAGTTCCTCAAGGCTGTTGATGCCGATTTCTTTTGCCTCGATGTTCGGCGGCGTGTGCACCCTTATCGGAACGTCCACAAATATCATTGTCAGCTCCGTGGCCATTG
>ERZ795032.2388-NODE-2388-length-10817-cov-3.531871_pt1 | contig 10817 bp, 4 predicted proteins | sample MGYA00375124_ERZ795032 | MGnify/ENA primary metagenome ERZ795032 (study PRJEB30167, sample SAMN05720154) | activated sludge metagenome | isolation source: Anaerobic digester | place: China | collected 2015-12-16 ...
GAGTTCGTCGAGCCGGTGTATGTTTTCGTCCACTGTCCGCCGTCTGGGGCGATGCCATATTCGTAGTGGCGCGGCACCACACCCGTGCCCGTGATGGACTTGACGTTACCATCTCGGAAGCGGGCCGTTGTCTCGGTGGCACCGCCGGGGCGGGTGGTGGTTTGGGTGCGCTCGCCGTATTCAATCGTAGTGGACAGTCCCGCCTCGTCCCACGACTCTACCAGCCGTCCCGCCAGATCGTAGCGGTTGGAGGTGGAAAGCGACAGCCCCCCGCCCGACAGCGTCTTGCTCAACACCTTCCCCGCCGCGTCATAGACCGTGGCTTCTGCCGGCCCGTCCTCCTTGATGGAATATATGGTCCGTCCCAACATGTCCTGCACATAGGTCCAGGATTGTCCGTCGGGCTTGGTTTCCGATTCTTTGCCGCAGCAGTTCCATGTGGTTTCCGTGGCGAGGCCGTTGGCGTAGCGGCGAACGAGTTCCCGCCCGAATTCGTCCCGAGCGATGGTCTGCCAGTCCATCCGTTCCCACTGGTCGACGCCAGTGCAAACCCAGGTCTCAGTCTGAACTTCACGGCCAAAGGCATCCAGGATGGATACGTTTCGGGTGCTCTTGTACGGCTCCAGCAGGTTCGCCTTCAGGGTCTCAATCACCCGGATGAATTCCCCGTCTTCCTGCTCGGCGAACACGCCGATGCCGGGGCTGGAGACAGTGTAGGTGCCCACGCTGTATTCCCAGGTGTCTTCCGTGCCGTCCGGGTGGATAATGGAAAGCGGCTTTAGGCGCAGCCGGGGATCGGACCCCGGCCCGTTTTCTCGCCGGGTGGTCCGGCGATTGGCAGCATCGCCATAGGCTGATGCTGCATCCTCGGCTTCTTCCTCCACCACGATCCGTTCGATGCCGTCATCGACATAGGCGCGATATGAAGTTGAAACCCACTGGTCGGCCACCATGCGGAGGCGCGTACGCCACCTGCGATCGTTGAAACGGGGCGTCTCGCGTGTATCCACGCAGGTATAGTCGTACAAAGTCACCACCGACTCGGTATCCGGCGCATCCGCGTCCCCATCCAGCCATGGGGTTACCTCCAGAACTTTGCGCCCTTCGAGATCATAGTCATAGCGAACCCACGAACCCCTCTCATCCATTTTCCGGGCAATATTCCCATATCGCCCCTGGTGCCCGGGATCCTCATAGTACTCGATTATCGATGTGGTGATTTCCTCCCCCTCGGCCCCCTTTTGTTCCAAAATCAGCTTATCGCCGAATACATAATGGCGATAGGTCCTTACGATCCTTTCGGCCACCGTATCATCCTCATTGATAACCTGATGGATATCAATGCGATTGCTGATACCGCCATCCAGCCCATAGCTCCAGCTCACTTCATCTTTTCGCAGTCCACCGCCCGTCTTCCAGAGAAGCGAGTTGCCAGAACTCCACTCATACTCCACAAGATTATTGGTTTCCCCATCCATCAGATGAAGAAAGCTCAAACGCTTGTATTCATTCGTTCCTTCATCGGGGTCAAATACCCTCCATATGCTCAAAGGATCTGCAACAGGCTCCGACTCTCCAGATGATTCCAATACACCCGGTTCATAGAATTGAATATTATAAGCATGATCATTGACAATTTTCACATATACGCCCGCCTCGGGAGCAAAGACATGCGATATTTTCTTTTTATTAACCACAGAATTCACACCGGCCTTTGAATCGGCCAGCAGAGAAAGGCACTCCGGAGTCGATGCGTTTTGCATTGGCCCTGATGACCTTACATACAAGTGTCCCGCAGAACGCTTTGAGCCAATGATGCCCCCGAGATTGATCTTAAATACCAATGTCCCGCCTCCATTGGTATTACTCATACTCTTGCTACCTAAGGGGGCAGGTCCGCCGCCGCCACCGCCACCAGAGCCGCCATCTCCGCCGCTTCCCGGGATGCAAATTCCATTTTTACAATCTTCGCAACATTCTTCTTCGCCAACCTCCATTAATTCGCAATAGTTCTCCCCATTAACCGTGTATTCACAGCAAAAATGATCGTCATCTGCCAAACATTCCCAGTCGCAATATTCATATGACCATTCCAACGGACAATCTCCGCCGGGACGATCCGTTGGTTTGCATGGATTGACAAGATCATCTCCGATGGCGGAAATGCTGAATCCAGAAATGCCACCGAACAAACAAGCCAGTTGAATCCATTTATTCATTGAGTCGCATCCTTTATGCCTTCCAACGTCAGACTGGTACGGGTAAATTCGATTGATTTCTGCAGATTTTGCATATTTTGTCTGCTCTCCAACTCCTTCAGATATTCCAAGTCCCGAACATCTCCCAACTTGCCGATGGCTGTCAGAACGGCGCGAAGAACCACCTGATCCCCTGTGTTGATTCCCCATTCGCGGGCAAATGGCAACGCCTCAGTCCAGCCGCGTTCCGCCGCCACAACCAAAAGTGTCGCCCGGTCGGCATTCCGCAGATTCTCTCTTTGCATCGCCTCGAACACGACCGGAGCCAAAGGGCGGGAAAGCGTAATGCCCTTCTTGAGACCCAAATGATGCAACTGCAGGATAGCACAAGTCGACAGAATGGGGTCTTTGGCAGACTTCCAGAGATATTCCTGAACAACATCCCTATTCTCTGACGTGGAATGACACAGATAAAGATGTTGGACAGCATATTCCCGCACTCCGGGGTCCCGGGAAGAATCAGATGCAACCCTCATGAAGGCTTCTTCCAAATCGGAATCCGGAGCCGCTATTTTCCGAAGCTTGTTCATCACCTCGTTCAGAACGGCCCTTTCCTGATTTGGGGAAAGACCAGAGACTGCTTCAGGATTTTCCAGCAAAGCAAACAGTTCCTGGGAACTATATCTCCCTCCTGACACCGCCGACATCTGTTCGGAATATGACGCGGTCGCGGGCAATAATCGGGACGATTCCGGCCCCCCAGCCCATGAAAGAAGAGTTATCCCGCCAATCACAACCAACAACAATATATGAAGTCTTTTCATCGGCTCCCCAGCATGGCTCCATCCTGTGTAGCAAACAGGGAACTACAATTAGCCGACCAGGAATCCGCTGCGAGTAAATAGATGACAGGATAAGGATTGCCCCCCAGAACCGATGCTCCCATTGAAATTGAATTGGTGGTCTCCAGCCAACCGGTATCTGGGTCTAATAATGCTGCACCCGTTGCTGCCACCGTGATGTTGATCACCAAGTCATCCGGCAGGGCATCCGCGGCATCTAGCAAAAGCCCGGTTTCAATGCGGCACGTTCCATCGTCATAATAGTATATTTGTTGGTCCAACATGGTGGAGGACATCTGGGTGAACCCATGAACGCGGGCCGATGCGATGATCGGGGCATCGACGCCTCCCAGGCGCGCCAGGGCGGAATAGGTCTCGGACCGCTCCATCCGGAGCGTGAAGGTGGATCCAGTCGGTGCGGCTGTCCTTGTGACGGCGACCTCCGGATCGAAACCGACCCACATGTTGGTCGGAATGCCTGGGCAATACCATGTTCTCGTCTGCCCCTGCCAGACGGCCGGGTCGCCGGCAAAGGCGGCCTCCACCACGTCCACAGCAACCGTTAACGAGGATATCGGCCCCGCCAGCGCATTGCTCCAGACGCCCGAGACCTGATAGGTGCCCGGGTTGGTGAAGGCGCTCACCCAAGGGGCATTTGTTGCCGAAACATGCGCCAAGGCGCCGTTGGTGAATATCCGGACTTCCCCCTCACCCTGCCCCGCCGGGCGCAGGTTCCACTTCAGGCCGTCGTTTTTCCGCAAGAGCAGGGCGTTCGCGGCTGGATTCAGCAGGTCAAACTCCAGCCACGCGACGGAACCGGTCAGGGAAACGCTGCCGTTGTCCCCGGAAACCTGCACGGTCGTATCGGCCTCCGGGTTCAGGGGCACGTCGAGCACCCAGGCATCGGCCAAGCCACGGAAGGGCACGGGAGAAGTCGGGAATATCTCCGTCGGCACATAGTCGCTCTGGGCCTTGAGGAGGCCGAACTCCGAACTGCGGCCTTCCAGGCAAACCGGGGAGATCAAGCTGTTTGTCGGCCAAACTGTGGCGGTCAAAACGGAATCCCGTCGATGATCCTGCCAGTCCGCCATGCCGTTTTCATCCGCATCAGGCCCGCCCCAATCCTGGGCCACAAGCCGGAGGAGGCGCAGAGATCCACCTGCCGACGGATTATACCGCCAACGGATGGCGATTTCATGGGCCTCGCCGCCCGAAAGCCAAGGCAGCATCCACTGGGCCTCGCCGGTCGTGCCGAAGGGGGCAATCAGTTCCGTTTGCCCCACCGTCATCCCGTCCACGGCCAATTGCAGGAGGAAGGCATCCGCTGGGGATCTTGCATCGAACTGGGTGCCTTCCACCACCAAGGCATACACCCCGCCGGTTGCGACCGTCATAGAATAGCGGATGGTTCCGCCCTGGCTGAGACAGTAGGCGGAGGTGGCATAGTTGGTCCACAGGCCAGTGAAGCCGGTATAGGCCGAACCCCAGTCTGTCCAGACATCGGTGACCGCCCCGTTGAAATCGACCGCCAGCGGGTCGGAACCCGCGTCCAGGACTTCAACGCCATCCAACACTCCATCCCCATCTGAATCCGCGTTGTTGGGGTCGGTGCCGGCCACAATTTCCGCCCAATCGGTCAATCCGTCGCCGTCGGAGTCCGCCGAAAGGTAATCAGTTGACTCCCCGGAGGGATTGGCTCTCCCGGTGATTTCATCGGCGTCGCTGATTCCATCGCCGTCGGAGTCGATAAAGACGCCTGATGCGTTGGGAGTTCGATTGGAGGTTGCAATCCAATCCTGGACGCTATCCGTATCCACACCGCACAGCCGCCGGACAACGCTCTCCCCGCCCTGATTGGCGTAGGCCGGACGGTTCGTCCAATCAATGTACCCGAACTCGTTGGTGGGCAAGTTGTAGGTGTTCGGGTAGGAATACAGCAGGGCATCCACCCGGGTCGTTACCGCGGCGGAGTTGGTGATCATCAGATAGACGCCGCCTGTCTTATCGTCCCAGGCGTCGCCCTGGTTGGCCAGGGCGAAGTTGGTCGCAACGTCCGGGGTAACCTCCATGCTGGGACCGCCTACCAGGATGTGCCGGCCCGGCTGTATCCAGGTGCCAGCCGGGAACGTGCAGATGGTGGTGAGGCTGGAAGGACTGATGCTCAAGGTTCCCTGCAGGAAGAAACCGCCGAGGTCCACCGGCAGGGGGGAACTGCAATACAGCTCCACCCATTCCTTGCCGTCGTCCACGCCGTCGGGATCGTACAGCGTCTCGTTGATCACCACCCCTCGGGCGATATGGGGGGCATCGAGACGGTTGGTCGTGCTGGTCCCTGCCAGGATCTCGTCCGTGTCGCTCCAGCCATCGCCGTCGGAATCTGAGGTGTCGGCCGTTATGACCTGGATGGCGCTGGTGCTGTTGCCGCAGCTGTCGGTGGCCGTCCAGACGCGAGTGATGACGCAGAGGTCGGAAGCCGGAATGAACTCCACCCCGTTCGTGTACGAAAGGGTCATCCTCCCGCCGCCGCAGGGGTCCATGGTCTGACTGGCATTCAGCGCACCGAACGTGTTGGTGGCTTCCCCGGCCCAGGAGAAGTCGGAATACTGGTAGCCGCTTCCCGAAAGCTGGAGGGAGTATCCAACGGGGGTGGAGCTCGATTCGAACTGGCCGATGTCCACGGAGGTCATTCCGTCTGCAGGGCCGTTCGTCGCCTCGAATGTGCCCTCGTAGCTCAAGAACTGCACGACGGAGGCCCCGTCACACAACGCAAGCCCGTCCGGAGCCCCGTTCTGGATTCCGCTGATGGCATAGGCCTGTGCTCCGTATCCGCAACCCTCATCCGTCACAACGCCAGCCAACGGTACGGTCTGGTACATTCCGCCCCCGGAGCCGTTATACAGGACAATGGAGTATCCGCTCACATCTGTGCCCGCAACACCGGCAATTTCGACGGTTTCCCCCTCATCTGTCCCCTCGTTGTCATAGTGAATTTCGTTGATCCACACGGGGAATTCCGGCGTGGGCGCCAGCGTGTCGCAGGCGTCGGTCGCCGTGGCCCAGCCCGTGTGGGCCGGGTTGGTCAGAGCGATATTCCCCACGAAGATGTCCGGCGGCACGGTCAGCAGGGGGGCCTGGGTGTCCTCGACGGACACGATCTGGACCCGGCTAGTGCCTCCGCCGACGCCGTCCTCGGCAAGCCACGTGCGGAAAATCTCAAGGGAATTGGCGCATGTCCCTGTGACAATATTGTCGGAATACGACACCGTCAGCTCCCCGGGGCCCGATGGCGCGAAGATCTGCCCCGTATTCAAGTCGTCGGGGCTGTCGTTCGTTGGACCGCTCCAGGTGAACGAATTCAATTCGCCGCTTAGTTGTAGAGAAAATCCGATCGGGGTTGAACTGGACTCGCTAACACCCACATTAACGGTTCCCGTCCCGTCGGCAGGGCCATCCGTCGCCGTGAATGCCCCTTCGTAGCTGAGAAACTCCAGGACCCCCGTGCTTGAGCACAGGGCGAGGCCGTCCGGGGCCCCGTTCTGGAGGCCGTTCACGGGGTACACGAAGGCCAGGGCACCGAAACCACTCCCCTCGTCGTCAATGGTTCCCGACAGATCCCGCGTATTGTACTGGCCCCCGCCGCTCCCGTTATAGAGGACGATCGAATATCCGCTCAGATCCGTTCCCGCAACCCCCGCGATCTCGATGAACTCGTTTGCGTCAGTCCCCGCGTTGTCATAGTGGAACTCGTTGATCCATATCAGCCGGTCGCTGGCGGGTGGGGTGTTCGTTCTCATGTCATAGGCGGTCGCCTGTCCCGTCACAGAGGGCCCCCTGTCCTCGTCGCAGGAGATGGTGATGTCCGGCGGAAGAATCAGCAGATAGTCGGGCCATTCGGGCACCTCGAAGCTGAAGGTGTTCTTGAGTTGCCCAACGTTGGCCGGCGCGTAATCGTTCGTCTCCGGAGCCCCGGCCCACGGGTAGTCGCCAAAGGAGCCAGCCGCAATCAGTAGGGCGTAGAAGGGTTGGGCCACATACTTCAGTTGCCCGATGTTGACCGGGCTGAAATCCCCGCCGGGCTCCAACTCGGACACCCGGTTGCTCACCGCATCGCAAGCGCCATTCGTCACCCCGGTCTGCAACTCGTAGTAGGCCTGCCACGCCACATGCTTGAGCTGCCCCGCGTTGGCCGGGGCATAGTCGTTGCTGGGCGTGGCGTCGGTCAGGACGCCACAGGTTTCCCACCACTGCGGTCCCTTGGCATCAACCCGACCGGCAAGCCCCGCCAACAGGAAAAGACATGTCCATAGGCAACCCTTGTCTATCCATCCCGACTCCCGCCTGGAACAGGAATTCGTCTTCATGGGAGACCTCCTGTCCTAGCGGTCGGTGAAAATGCCCATCGATATCCCGCCCTGTGCAGGTATGTAGTCGATTTTTGCCCAGCCCACGACTGTCAGGTTGGTCTGGTTTGCGGAGGCATTCACCGTCAGCGGTCCGCTCATGGTGTCGCCGCTTGCATTGACATAGCGGCTGTCTACGCCACCGGCAAGTTTATCAGTTGTTACCGCGCCATCGGCCAGTTGCGGATTCTGAACCGCTCCGTTCATCAACATGGCAGATGACACGGAGTTGCTGGGAATACCAGCCGCCACGAGGGCATAGGGCACCGGAATCAACTGTTCCCGGGGTGTGAGAATGTCGCCATCGGCAATGACCTGAACATATATCTCGCCGCCGGCAAGGGCATTGGACAATGATCCCGAGACGGTATTATCGCCGATTAGCGTTGCATAAAAGCCGTCAACGACCTCTACCGTGTTGGAATCTTCATAGAGACAGATGCCGTTGGTCGGACTCGAATACAATTGCAACTGCAGTTGCACATTGGCCGATACTGGAAATCCATTGGTGTCCGCAAGATAATCCTCATACCAGAATTGCAGAGGCATTTCAGCCAGTGCGGAAACAACCAGTCCCAACCCCATCGCCAAGCTCCAGCATACACTCTGTCTTGATTTCATGATGTCCTCCTAGAATTGTGTTTATTATGAATAGTTTATCTGGCTTGTCTCGTTAATTTACGGTTCAGATTTGTGCGCAATGTTTTGTCGGGATCATAGTTATGCATCTCCGCATCCTGCTCTTTGACGCATTGATAGATGATTTAATCGATGACTAGATTTGGATTATCAATCATGGCGGTTTTATTCTGTTCACGTTATGTTTCGACGGGGAATAAAAACATTCGCTTGAACGCTTTGGTTTCATCTCTGCCGGTTCTGTTCGGTCTCGGGTATTTCTCAACCGCGCTGCATGACCGGCTTCCTGTTCCCGGCTATGACGCTAATCGAATGGATCCCGGCCATCGTGAGGCTCGATTGTCTTGCCACTGAATTCCGCCCCCCTCACCCCCTCTCACTGCGGCCGGGCCAGTTTCCGGCCCATGTCCAGCGTGGCGGGATGGACCGGATCCACCTGAACGGCCCGTTGGTACAGCGCCTCCGCGTCGTGGCGCCTCCCCTGCCGGAGGGCGGTCAACCCGGCCAGATGCAAGGCCTGCAGATTGTCGGGGTCAAGTTTCAGCAGCCGTTCCACCCGTTCGCAAACTTTCGGCCAGTTCCGGTCCTGCTGATGAGCGACGGCGGCCGCCCACAGCAGTTCCGGCGTATCGGGATGGCGCGCCAAGGCCTCTTCGGCCACCGTCCGAACGGCAGCGGCGACGCCGGGCCCGCCGCGCGTCAGATGGGCCTGCACCAGCGTGATCGCCACCTCGGGCGCATTCAGCCGCTCCTCGGCCTGAAGCCTCTCCAGTTCCGCAATGGCCGCCTCGGGTTTCCCCAGGGCCAGCAGGTCCTGCGCCGCCGACAGGCGGGCAAAGCCGGAAGTCTCCTCGCGGATGCCGAAGACATCCATCCGCAGCAGGCCTGTCAGCACCACCGCGGTCAGCGCCAGGACCGCCAGCGGTTTCCACCGCCTGGCCTTCAGATGGTCCCACCCGCGCACCAGGGCGGCAGCCGCGCCCAGCGCCACGAACGGCACCAGGGGCACCCGGTAGCGGCCGGTCACGAAAAACGCCACGATCGTCGCGGCATACACCCCCAGAAACAGCAGGATCAGCACCCGCAGGTCCCGCCGCCCCGGCGGGCCGTCCGGCGGCGCCGGGCCGCGGAAAATCCACCGCGGCAGCGACACCGCGAACAGCGCCAGCAGCAGGCCGAAGCCCAGCGGAACGGCCGACAGCACAACGTACCGCCTTCGCTGGGCCTCATAGGGCGCATTGTTGGGGATTTCCACGTCGCCAACCAGCGCCAGCGCCTTGCGGCCGGTCAGCTTCAGCCACGCCAGCGGCTCGCGGCGAATGAACGCCCAGGCCCGCCCGTACCAGTAGCGGGACACCGCCGACGGCTTGAGCGGCCGCCCCGCCGCCGCCTCGGCGATCGCCACCGTGTCGTCATAGCCGCCCCACCACGTCGCGCGCGTCCCCGGCACCACCGCCTGCATGCCGTTCGATTGCGGATTGTTGCCGATGAAAAAATTCACGCCGCCCTGCGATGCCACCAGCACCCAGTCGCCGCCCGCCACCCGGTTGCGCACCGTGGCCGCCAGCGGCGGCAGGGCGAAACCCGCCGCCAGCAGCCCCGTAAATGCCAGGCGGCGCGCGGACGGCCACGACCGGCCCGCCCAGACGCTCCATGCCGCCAGCACCGGAAAAAATGCCAGGACGTTGGGGCGCGTGACGGCGAACAGACCGAACGCCAGCCCCGCGGCACCCGCCCGTCCCGGCGATGGCCGCTCCAGCGCCAGCGACAGCAGCACGAAGCCGGCCAGCCCCAGAAACACCAGCAGGACCGGCAGCAGGAACTGGCTGTCGAAATACGCCAGGACCCAGTAGCCGGCGCACAACAGCCCGGCCAGCAAACCTTCCCGCGCACCGAACACCCGCCGCCCCAGCACGCCGGCCAGCACGCACGACAGCGACCCCAGGACCGCCTGCGCCCATCGCACCGCCCACAGGTTGCCGTCGAAGACTCTCAGCCACAGGGCCAGGAACATCGAATACAGCGGCGCCCGGAAGTAGGGGCCCTCCTGCAGGCGGTCGTAGGGCGGTTTCCACAGGCCGGTGGCCATGCCCCTGGCCCATTCCAGGTTGTATTCGGGATCCATGTACACCAGTTCGAACTGGGGCTGCCGGGAGGCCTCCGCCAGGAAGGCCGCGCGAAACGCCAGGGCGCACACGAACACCAGCAGGGCGCACAACCCCGGCCGGCGAAGCCACCCCGCCCGGCGCAGCCCCGCCGCCTCCCCCGCCGTCCGTCTGGTCATCCCTCTTGTCACGGCGTTATTCATTTTGTCCAACGCGCGGCCCGAATGCGAGCTTTTTACGAGCTTATCTTGAACGCCGGCACATCTGCGATTAGGTGCATCCACATAGGGTAGTCGGCTGTGTGACTGTCATCCCGAGCGAAGTCGAGGGATCTCGGCTTGGCCCCGCAGGCTGACCATCGGAATTGTGCTCAGTTATTTCGACTCCGACGCTGCCCGCCTACGCGCAATATAACCCCAAGGGTGCACCGAACCGCAGAGGCGTTCCGGCGCGGCAACTTCGGTTTTCCCTTTTCTTTTCGCCGCCATCTGGAACAATCCGCGCCTTCATGCCCACCCCGTTAACCATCCGGAAGCAGCCGTGAACGCCGCGCAGGAAACCGCCCGGCGGCGCACGCTGGCCATCATTTCCCATCCCGACGCGGGCAAGACCACGCTGACGGAAAAGCTTCTG
>ERZ795032.2399-NODE-2399-length-10775-cov-3.819216_pt1 | contig 10775 bp, 9 predicted proteins | sample MGYA00375124_ERZ795032 | MGnify/ENA primary metagenome ERZ795032 (study PRJEB30167, sample SAMN05720154) | activated sludge metagenome | isolation source: Anaerobic digester | place: China | collected 2015-12-16 ...
GTAGCTTCCGTATCTTTGGTGTCCGTATCGGTCATCGACTGAATACGGATTGGATTATCTCCCCCCAGCCGGGTCATCCCCACACTAACCTCCCACGTTCTTTGTCGCTGGTATTTACACAGGTTTTCTATATAATTGAAATTCAAGTTTTTCATATACCTATTCCGCAATGCCTGAAATGCAAATTTAATCCAATGTGTGTAATATAAAAAGAAGTGACTATTTTTGTTTCTCATTATAAATGTATGTCAGTAGAAATTAGGCATATAACAAAATTATTTGGAAAACAGAAGGCGCTTGACGAGGTCAGTTTTACGGTGGAAAGGGGTGAAGTTGTTGGCTTTCTGGGCCCCAATGGTGCAGGAAAATCGACCCTGATGAAGATCATCACCGGCTATCTGCCCGCGTCGGCAGGCGAGGTGTTGGTGAATGGCTGTAAAGTACAGGCCAACAGCACCAACCTCAAGCAGGAGATTGGTTACCTGCCCGAAAACAACCCGCTGTATGCGGATCTGTATGTTAAAGAGTTCCTGGAGATATCGGCCGGATTCTACCGGCTCCCCAACAAAAAACAGCGGGTAACCGAGATGATCGGGTTGACCCGGCTGGAACGCGAGCAGCATAAAAAAATCGGGGCGCTGTCAAAAGGTTACCGCCAGCGGGTGGGGTTGGCCCAGGCGCTGATCCACAATCCGCAGGTGCTCATCCTGGACGAGCCCACCACCGGCCTCGACCCCAACCAGATCGACGAAATCCGGGCTTTGATCCGCGAAATCAGCCGCGAAAAAACGGTAATCCTTTCCTCCCACATCATGCAGGAGATCGAAGCAGTTTGTTCGCGGGCGGTCATCATCAACCTGGGCAAACTGGTTGCCGACGGTGAAATCGGGCAGCTGAAAAGCGGGGTAATCGGGCAGCAGCAGTTGGTGGTTGCCGGCTTCGACCGTCCGGTTACCCGGGCCGAACTGCTGCAGATCGGGGGGGTGGCCGATGCACAACCCGAAGCCGGCAACTGGCTGCTGAAAGCCGCCTCCGAAGAGGATATCCGTCCGGCCCTTTTCCGGTTTGCCGTTGACTCTGGACGTATCCTGCTGACCCTTCACGAAAAACAGCAGAACCTGGAAAATGTCTTCCGGAAATTAACCCGTTCGTAAAACGGGTTATCCAACCGGCATCATTTCCAAAACTACTTCTGCTTTTCTCTTCCTTCAAAGGTCAGAAAGGGCCGCATCAATGTCGGGAAAGACCAGGCAAAATGGTGCTTGTCGTAACAAATCGGACGGGCAGGTTGACTGTAGGCCGAGTAGCGGCTATCGCCGTAAATAGCGCCCATCGCTTCAAAAAGATTTCCGGGCCAGCTGTCGGGCGAACCGGGGCGCGGATCTTTAAACCAGCTCCATTCATCGGGATGCTGGTTATAATAGAAGAGATAATCCAACGCCTTTTTAATCGACTTTCCGTCCTCGGTGACTTCAAAAATATTTTCGCCCCCCGACTGATAAATCACCTGGCAGGCAGCGGTAATCGGCGCCAAGGAAAAGTAGGTGTACCAAATTCCGTTTTTTTCACGCCGGGTCTCTTCGGGCATGTCGCCGTCAGGGGCAATTTTATGAAACAGATCGCTTTTAATCAGCCGGGTATTTTCGGCCATCTCCTGCGGGTTATCAAGCAGATGGGCGCAAAGCACCGACCCCAATCGTCCCCAGTCGGCCCAGTTATTCTTCCGTGTCCGAATCTCTTTACACGCTTTCAGGTAAACATTTTCCACCCACGAAAAAAACTGCTGCCGCTCTTTTTCACTCCATCCCCAGTAGTGATAGAGCAGTTCGCCCGCCATCACCATTGCCGTTCCGGAGTAAGCCATCACCAGCGGCCCGTCGAAATCTGAATATCCGCTATTTTCGTTGGCCCAGGCCATCATAAACCCAAGCGCCCCGCGGGCATACTTCTCCTTTCCCGACAACTGCCAGGCCAGCGCACAGGCATAGGCATCAAACGCATCCGACTGAAAACCGGCTGAGTTTTTCCGGTGCCCCTCCGGATCGGTGTAATATCCCGGGACATTAAAATCGGCCAGCACATGTTTTTCATGGTCAAAGGCCGAATCGGCTTTGGCAAGCAACTGCTGATAAGCCTGAACATAAGGCGCTGTGCGGGTTTTTATCATTTTCTTCACAAACGTAATTTGGGCAGCCGGATGCATCCCACCCGGATGCTGGTAACCGGCAGCTCTTCCCAAAACCGCCAGCAGGACGAAAGACAAAATAAAAAATGGTTTCCGTAACATGGTTTACTCTTTTGATTCAGCCACGAAGTTAACGGAAAGTATCTTTTTTGAAATTTTTGGAAACAAAGAAATAGCCCGAAAACAGCGGTTTTTCGGGTATTCTACCTCATTTCGGAAAAAAACAGGATAAAAAAATCCAAAAAACTCCTTTTTTCTTTCGTGAAAGAAAATTACTTTTGCCCCGCTACGTGGAAGAATTTGTGATTGATTGCAACCACCTGAAAAAATGCTAAAACAATCGGGCAAACAGCTGCTTTTCAATCATTCATCCCACCGCAGAAATAATTGTTAAACGTAGCCGGAACCTCCCGGCTAAAAAAACTTTGGGATAATGAGCTATTTATTCACCAGCGAATCCGTTTCGGAAGGCCATCCCGACAAAGTGGCCGACCAGATTTCCGACGCTTTATTAGATCAGTTTCTGGCCTACGACCCCGACTCGAAAGTGGCCATCGAAACCTTGGTAACGACCGGACAGGTAGTCGTTGCCGGCGAAGTAAAATCCAACACCTATGTCGATGTGCAGGAAGTAACCCGCCAGGTGATTAACCGGATCGGTTACACCAAAGCCGCCTACCGCTTCGACGGCGATTCGTGCGGCATTCTGGTTGCCATCCACGAACAGAGCCCTGACATCAACCGTGGGGTGGAAAAAGCCAACCGCGAAGAGCAGGGCGCCGGCGACCAGGGAATGATGTTCGGTTATGCCTGCAAAGACACCGACGATTACATGCCCTTGTCGCTCGAACTGGCCCACCGCATCCTCATCGAACTCGCGGCCATCCGCCGCGAAGGAAAAATGATGACCTACCTGCGCCCCGACTCCAAATCGCAGGTCACCATCGAATACAACGACGACCACACCCCCCGGCGGGTGCACACCATCGTGGTATCGACCCAGCACGACGAGTTTGACCGCGACGAACCGATGCTGGCCAAAATCAAAAAAGATGTGATCGACCTGCTCATCCCCCGTGTTAAAGAGCAGCTTCCCGAAAGGCTGCAAAAGCTGTTCGACGCCGACATCGTTTACCACGTAAACCCCACCGGAAAATTTGTAATCGGCGGGCCACACGGCGACACCGGTCTCACCGGACGTAAAATCATCGTGGACACCTACGGCGGAAAAGGGGCCCACGGAGGTGGCGCCTTCTCCGGAAAAGACCCGTCGAAAGTAGACCGCTCGGCTGCCTACGCCGCCCGCCACATCGCCAAAAACCTGGTGGCTGCCGGTGTCTCCGACGAAATCCTCGTTCAATTGGCTTATGCCATCGGAGTGGCACAGCCGGTAGGTGTTTACGTCGATACCTACGGAAGAAAAAATGTGGACCTCACCGACGGCCAGATTGCCGAAAAAGTGAAGGAACTGTTTGACCTGCGACCCGCAGCCATCGAAAAAAAGCTGCAACTGCGGAATCCCATCTACCTGGAAACTGCGGCATACGGCCATTTGGGACGCACTCCCAAAACCGTGTCGAAAAAATTCGATTCCTCTTACCACAAATCGAAAAAAGTGGAGGTCAACCTCTTTACCTGGGAAAAACTGGATGAAATCGACCGCATCAAACAGGCATTCGGACTGTAAAAACAATCTTTGTCTTTTCAATAGGGCGGAAACGAAAGTTTTCGCCTTTTTTGTTTCCATTCCCAATTCTTCGTTTGTTTTTTGAAACTTCTTCCGGGAATCGCACGAATACGTTTGTACTTACGACTTTAAAACCGGAATGCCATGAAAAAGAAACTACTGACCATTGCCACCCTTCCGTATGTAAAAGCGCAAGTGCTGAAAACATTACTCGAAACAGAAGGGATTGAATGTATGCTGGAAGAAGTAGATCTGACGGACGGCACTTCGGCGTTGCCCGTCAAGATTGAAATCCTGGAAGAAGAGGTAGAAAAAGCTTTCCCGATCGTGGAAGAATTCCTTGGAAAACCGGTCGTCAAAGCTGCCGTCGAAGACGAGAAGGAACGGCACCTGCTGGTTCCGGTCGATTTTTCGGCTTATTCCATGAAAGCTGCCCAGGTTGCCTTTCACATCGCACAGAAGACCGGCCTCAAAATGGTTTTGTTCCACTCCTACCCCAACCCGGTCGCCTTTTCGGTTCCCTTCAGCGACGTGTACGCTTTTGACACGGGGGTGCTCATCCACCTTGAAAATGCCGAAAAAGCAGCCCAGAAAAGCATGGAGTCATTCCTGAGCGAGCTGATCCAGAAAATCGGAAAGCAGAACTGGGAAAAAGCCGAGACCGAATACATCATCAAAGCTGGTGACGCCCAGGAAGATATCCTTTCGTTTGCCCATAAAAACCATGCGCAGCTGATCGTGATGGGAACCCAGGGCAAAGCCGGAAACCGCAGTGACATCATCGGAAGCGTAACCGCCGAAATCATCTCCTCGGCGCAGATTCCCGTCCTGGTGGTTCCGCCGGGTACGCCCGACAATTTTGCCGTCAGCTTCAGCAAAGTGGTGTATGCCACCAATTTCGACGACAAAGATTTTATGGCTCTCGACAAACTGATGCGCCTGATGCAGCCCTACCAGGCTGAAATTCACTGCATCCATGTAAAAAAAGATGAAAAACCGGAATGGGACCTCGCCCGCCTGAAAGGTATGAAGGAGCTGCTACGCGAAAAATATGGCAACCAATCATTTGAATGCCACCTGCTGGAAGGCGACGACATTCTGGATGCGCTGGAAAAATTTATTGAAGAAAACCGGATGGATGTGCTGTCGCTGACCACACACAAACGCAGCATGCTGGCCCGGGTTTTCAATCCCAGTGTGGCCCGTAAAATGGCTTTTCACACCAACACCCCGCTGTTGGTTTTTCACGCCTGAACGGTGGACCAAGAAGGTCCGGAACAAACAGATTCTGCCGGCAAAACCCTCAGCGACCGTTGTCGCGCAGAAGACAGGAGGCGGTGTGGGCAATCGATTCTGCAACCGGACGGTAAGTAAAACCAAACAGCCGCCTGATCTTTTCCCCGTTGTATGAAGTAAGAACGTTGGCCCCGAAAACCGTTTCGCGTGTAATTTGAGGTGCACGGCCGGTCATCAGCGACCACACCCTGGCTGCGCGCCAGGCCACTCCCAGCATCGGGTTCGAAGCGTAAACCGAAGGACGTTTTTTCCCCAACGCATCGGCAACGCTGCTGAAAAAATCGCGATAGCTCAGGTTTTCAGCATTCAACAAAAACCGCTGCCTCTTTGCCTTTTCAAAATTGCGATCGTCGGTGAGCAGCAGCATGGCCGCCACCACGTCGCGCACATCGACAAAGCCGGTGGTTCCGCGGGTATAAAACATCAATCCTTTTTGCACCTGCCGAAACAGGCGGGCACTCCCGCTCTCCCAGTTTCCGGGTCCTAAAATGATGGACGGATTTACCACCACCACCTCCAGCCCCTCCTCGGCGCCGCGCCAGATTTCGGTTTCCGAGAAAAATTTGCTTTCCGAATACCCGGAATTTTTACGCGCCGGCACCCAGTTGGTATTTTCGTCAACCGAAAAACCGGGGAGCGCACGCCCAAGCGCCGCCACCGAACTCACGTGGCAAATACGCCTGACTCCGCTGACGAGGGCGGCATTCACCAGGTTTGCCGTACCTTCCACATTGTTGTGGATCATCATTTTTCGCTGGCCGCCGTCAAACGAAACCACTGCGGCACAGTGATAAATAAGATCAACGCCCCGCAACAGCGGCTCAAGTGAGCAGAGATCGAGGATATCGCCTTCCACCCATTCGATCCGGCGAAAAAGTTCGTCGGCACCGTTTTCATACCACGAGAACAGCTTACGGACCTGTTCCAGATTACTCGACGGACGCCGGAGCGCCCGGACCTGTTTTCCGCCCTTCACCAATTCGAGCAGCAGATGACTGCCCACCAACCCGGTTCCGCCGGTTACAAAAACCATATCTGCAATGTTTTTAATTTATTTATGAGACGGTCCCCTTCACGCTTGTTCTTCAGAAGAGGTCCACGGGGTAACGGCTTTGGCGCCGAATTTTTTGGCCGAAATTTTCCGGATGGCGACCTTGAAAACGCCCACATTCCGGATTGAAGGTGCGCCAAACTTAAAAGAGCGGTTGCTGTACTGGGCCATCACCTTCTCCATGCAGCGCACTTTTTCGTCAAAATCATCCACCAGTTCGATCTCTCCTTCCACCAGCACCGATTCCGATTTCACCCGGTAGCTGCATCCCACCTGCACATCCTGCCACGCCAGCTCTTCGCCCAGCGTCCAGTTGATGCACACTTTCGGATTTTGCAGCAGGGTTTCCCACATTCGCCCCGACTGTGCCGAATGTAAAATGACAACATCGCCGTCGAGGGCAAAGTTCATGGGCAATACATAGGGCACATCGTTGAGGCTCATCCCCAGGTAGCAGGTTTTGCAGGCCCTGATGATCCGGTCGATCTCCTCCCGTTTTTCAATGAAAATGGTTCGCATGGTAAGTTATTTCAATACATTTCAAAAAATCTCCTGAAAATCAGCTGATCATCGTCCGGTTTCCCAATCGGTCGGCCAGAAATTTTTCAACCTTTTTCAGGTTCATATATTTCGATTGTGCGTCGATTACCTTTTCAAAATCGTCTTCCCCGGTAAGTCCGGCGATCTGCTTCTCGATATCGGCCAGCAGGTATTTCACCTTCCGCAGCTTGTACTCATTCACAATTTTGGGGACCAGCCACTCCAGGATATCCTCCTCTTTTTCGGTGTAAGAGCCGGCTTTGCTCCAGCGTTTGCTTTCCACCCATTTTTCGGCCAGCAGGTCGATGGCCAGCCGACTGATCCGGGCATCGGGATGATGGAAGAAATAGCGGTCGGGCTGAAAATCATCCTCCTCGAGCCGATCGGCCATCTCTTCGATAATCGTTTTAAATTCGGGTTTGTCCGAAACCAGGTCGTCGTTGATCAGCTGGGCAAGAATAAAATACCCGACGGAAATAATTTCTGTTTGCCCCGGCGTTTCCGATTCCTGTTCAAAAAGCGGAGACTTGCAGTATTTCAGCAAAATACGCAGCAACTCCTGTTCTTCGGTATCCAACCCGGCTGGTTGCGGCGTGGGTGGAGCAACCTGCGGTTTGGCTTTGGCGGGCTGGTCGGGAGGAAGCTGAAAGCCGGCTTTCCCCGACCGGTGGCGGAGAATCTTCCGCACTTCGTTATACAGGATCGACTCGTCCACATTCAGCAACTTGCTGCATTCGCGGATATACACCGACCGCATGATGGTATCGGGAATCACGGAGACCGAGCGCAACACGTCGGTAATTAATTTTGCCCGCGCCACCGGATCGTTTTCAGTGGTTTTCAGCAACAACCGCGTTTTAAACTGGATGAAGTCGGTTTCGTTTTCGGCAATATAGTGCAACAGTTCGGTAGCATTGTGTTTCCGGGCAAACGAGTCGGGATCTTCGCCGCCGGGCAGCAGCAGCACTTTTACGTTCAGCCCCTCTTCGAGTACCAGGTCGATCCCGCGCAACGAGGCTTTGATGCCGGCTTCGTCGCCATCGTAAAGAATGGTGACATTGGGGGTAAAGCGCCGGATGAGCCGGATCTGGTCGGGGGTGAGCGCCGTTCCCGACGAGGCCACCACATTCTCAATTCCCGCCTGGTGCAGCGAAAGCACATCGGTGTACCCTTCCACCAGGAAACATTTGTCGGCACGCATTATTTCGCGTTTGGCCTGAAAAATCCCGTAGAGCACCCTGCTTTTGTGGTAGATCTCCGACTCGGGCGAGTTGAGGTATTTGGCGGCGTTGGGATCGTGTTTCAGGATACGTCCGCCAAAAGCGATTACCCTGCCGGCCAGGTTGTGGATCGGGAACATCACCCGTCCGGAAAAACGGTCACGCACCCAGTCGTCGCGTTTGATGGTCAGCCCTGTTTTTTCCAGGAATTCCATGCGGTACCCTTCGCGCTGGGCTGCGTCGGTGAAGGTACTTTTCCCGTCGGGACAGAAGCCCAGCTCAAATTTTTTGACAATGTCCTCGCGAAAACCCCTTTCGCGAAAATAGCCCAGTCCAACGGTCCGCCCTTCCGGCTCTTCCCACAGGAATCGCGAAAAATATTTCTGGGCAAATCCCGAGACGATCATCATACTTTCGCGGTCGTCTTTCTGCTGCCGCTCCTCTTCGCTCTCCTCCTTTTCAACAATCTCGATGTGATACTTGCGCGCCAGCCATTTCAGCGCCTCCGGGTAAGAGAGGCTTTCATGCTCCATGATAAAGTTGACCGCATTTCCTCCCTTTCCGCAGCCAAAACATTTAAAAATTCCTTTGGCGGGCGAAACGGTAAACGAGGGGGTCTTTTCGTTGTGGAACGGGCAGTTCCCCAAATAATTGACGCCCCGCCGCTTCAGGTTTACAAAATCGGAAACTACCTCCACAATTTCCGAAGCATCTAAAATCCGTTCAATGGTAGCCTGTTCGATCATGGATACAAATGTAGAAAATTAGCACCTGCTTTTCGTTGTAATACTCCCAACAACCTCTATTTTTAGACGGAAAACCCGGTGGTTAACGCCATTGTGCAAAAAATAAATTTGGATGAAGAAGAAAAAACTGGTGGTCTTTTCGGGAGCCGGAATGAGCCAGGAGAGCGGACTGAAAACCTTCCGCGACATGGGCGGAGTGTGGGAGCAATACGAGGTAACCGAGGTCGCCAGTCCCGAAGCCTGGGACCGGCATCCCGCACGGGTGCTACAGTTTTACAACGAACGCCGCAAGCAGCTGTGGGAAGCTCGCCCCAACGCAGGCCATCTGGGAATCGCCGCGCTCGAACAACATTTCGAGGTGCAGGTGATCACCCAAAATGTCGATGACCTGCACGAACGGGCGGGGAGCAGCCAGGTGCTCCATCTGCACGGCGAATTGCGCAAAGCCCGCAGCACGGCCGATCCGCGGCTGGTTTACACACTGGAACACTGGGAGCTGAAGCTGGGCGACCGGTGCGAAAAAGGGAGCCAGCTTCGCCCGCACATCGTTTGGTTTGGCGAGGCCGTTCCGGCGATGGCCGAGGCAATTTCCCTGACCCGTCAAGCCGACATTTTTGTGGTCATCGGCACCTCGCTGGCCGTTTATCCGGCAGCCAGCCTCCTCGACGAGGTGCGCAGCGGCGTACCGGTCTTTGTGGTCGACCCCGGCGATCTTCCCCTTTCCGGCAAACAGATCACCTTCATCCGCCAAAAAGCCGGCGAAGGAATCAAAATGTTGACTGAAAAACTTCTACCTTTGAAATAAGCGGCCACCCGGATGAAAAACCGACCGCTTTTTGTTATAACAAATAAACAGATTACCATGAACCTGAAAAAAACAGTCTGCCTGCTCCTCTTTTCGACAGCGGTTTTCGGCGCTGCCGCCCAGCGTTTCGAAGGAGGTGTCCTGGTGGGTTTTAACGGCACCCAGGTGGAAGGCGATACCTACAAGGGATACAACAAACCCGGCCTGCTGGCCGGCGCTTATATCCAAACCGACCTGGCACCCGCTGTTTTCGCCGGCATGGAAATCAAATATTCGCAAAAAGGCGCCCGCAACCGGCAGGATCCCAAAAATCCCAATCCCGAAAAATATATCATGCGGCTCAACTATGTCGACATCCCGTTTTTTGCCGGTTTTCGCACCAGCGAAACCATTTCGGTGATTGGCGGCGCTTCGCTGGGATACCTCATCCGGGCCACCGAGTATAATGAATACGGCGAATTCCCCCCGCAGGACCAAAAACCTTTCAACGATTTTGACCTGCAGCCTTTTGTTGGCTTCCAGTTTGAACTGCTCGACCGGCTGAAGCTGGACCTGCGCATGGCCTACTCGGTACTTCCCGTCCGCGGGAAACCCGAAAACGACCTTTGGTACTGGAGGCAAAACCAATTCAACAACGTTATTTCGCTGGCCCTCTATTACCGTCTCGACCGATGAACAGGACCAAACGTAAAATAGCAGTGGCTGTAACCGGCGCCAGCGGCGCTGTTTATGCCCAAATCCTCCTGCAAAAACTTTTGCACCCGGCTTTTGAACTGGAAGAAGTTGCCGTCATTTTTTCAACAAATGCCCGCGATATCTGGCATTTTGAACTCGAAGAAGAATTTGTACCGGAAGCTCCGCTGAAAGTTTACCGCAAAGACGATTTTTACGCCCCTTTTGCATCGGGCTCCTCCTCGTTTGACACGCTGATTGTCTGCCCCTGCTCCATGGGCACTTTGGGACGGATTGCCGGCGGAATTTCGGACGACCTCATTACCCGCGCCGCCGATGTGATGCTGAAAGAGCGGCGGCGACTCATCCTGGTGCCGCGCGAAACACCTTACAGCCTGATCCATCTCGAAAATATGCAGCGGGTAACCCTGGCCGGCGCCATCATCTGTCCGGCAACACCGTCGTTTTACAACAAACCGGAAAATATCCGCCAACTGGCAGAAACCGTTGTGGACCGTATCCTGCAACTGGCCGGTTTCCCGGTTGACACCTTCCGGTGGGGCGAAAACCCAA
>ERZ795032.2401-NODE-2401-length-10771-cov-4.354610_pt1 | contig 10771 bp, 9 predicted proteins | sample MGYA00375124_ERZ795032 | MGnify/ENA primary metagenome ERZ795032 (study PRJEB30167, sample SAMN05720154) | activated sludge metagenome | isolation source: Anaerobic digester | place: China | collected 2015-12-16 ...
GAACACCTTCACGCCGTGGCCGGACGGGCTGACTTCCGAATAGCTGGCAAGGTCGGCGACGATCTCGGCAGCCCAGCCGGCCAGCGTGTTGCCGTCGTCGATGCAGTCGTCCAGGTCGATGCCGCAGTACGGGTCGCCCTCGGCAAACACGAAGCCCACGCCGGCGTACCCGCCGCCGGCGGCGCACGCCTCAATTGCCTCGTCGAACGTCCCCCACGTCGCCCGGTCGGTGCTGCTGGCCGGCCGGCCGGTCCTGGCGTCGCAGGGAACCTTGCGGAACCTGCCGCCCGGTTCGCTCTCGTAGCGCCAGCAGACCCATTGACGCAACTCGCGCAGCCGCGCCGGCGTGTTCTGGCGGATGAGGTCGAGCGATTCCATCAGTTGCGCCCCTCCTGCCGGTGCTCTTCGCGCCAGCGGCTCAGCAGCCATGCGGCCAGCGCTTCGCCGCGCTCTTCGACCCGCCGGCGAGACTCGCGGCCGTCCTTCGCGCGGACGATCCGAATCTCGTATCCGCCGACGCGCTCGACTGCTTCGCGGGATGTGTCTTCCTTGACGACCATGAGCACCGGGCTTCCTCAGTCGCTTCCTTGCCGCTCTCTCAGAGCTGCGGGATGGCGCGCCGGGCGGCGTCCGCCGCGGCCTCAGCCTTTGACAGCCGATCTTCCGCCTCGCCCAGTTCGCGCCGGGCTTCCTTGAGCCGCGCCTTCAGCGCCGGCTCGCCACGCGGACCCCATACCGTCGCCGGCGCGCTGGCCAGGCGAGCTTCGATGTCGCGGACCTCCGACTGCCAGCGGTTCCGCTCTTCCAGGGCCGCGACCCTGGCCCGATCCGCCCGGCGCGACCGCTCTTCGGCCTCACGCTGCGCGATCAGTCGATGCACCTCTTCCGGCACGCGGTCGGCCGGTAGCAGCCCTTCGTCGTGCAGGACCAGCAGTTGCCGGGCGCTGTTCTCCGCGGCGTACTGCGCCTTGAGCGCGGCATCCGCCTCCGTCCCCGCGGCCTCCATCTCGCCTTCCAGCCGCTCGATCTCGGCCGTCGCGTGGGCGCGGACCTTCTCGAAGCGGGCCTTCCTCGCCGCGGCTTCCTTTCGCAGCGCCGGCAGTCTGCCCGTGTGCTCGATCTGCTCGCGGCCTTGCCGCACCCGCTCGACCAGCCGGTCGGCCTCAAGGCTCGACAGGCCTGCCGCCTCTGCCAGCGGCAGCAGCTTGTCCGGTCCTTCGCCTCTCCAGGCGGCTTCGATCAGGGTCTTGCGGGCCTCGGTCCGGTTCTGCGTCTCTAGTTCAGTCAACATGCTCGATTCCTTTCTCGCCGGTGTCGGCCGGCAGCGTGACGATCCCGCGGCCGTACAAGACCGCGGCGGTTTGAACGATCTGGCCTTCGTGCGCGGCCACGAGGAGCCGCGCCTCGTGGTGAATCCAGTGGAAGCGATTGACCCACCGTTCGGGCTGGTCCTCGATCCAGGCAATGCACCACCGCGCGATGCGCTGCTCGTCGCTGGGCCACTGGCCGAGGTCGCGTTTCAGTTCCGCCGCCAGCTCGGGATACGTTGCCTCCAGCGCCGGCGCGGGCGCTGACTCTGGGGGTGTATACCGATCCGCCAGCGATTCGGCCGCCGGACCCGCGGCGATGGCAAGGACTCGCTCGAAGCCGTCGGTCCCGGTGCGGTCGTTGCCCATGTACGCCGCGCCGCAGCCGTCGTCGAACACCACCGCGCGGGCCGTGTTGCCCAGCAGCACCCGGCCGGCGACGGCGTGGCCGGCTTCGTGCAGGCAGAGCCGCCATCGCGCCAGGCGAGCGGCTTCGGATACGGTCGGGGTGGTTGCGGTGTCAGCGGGCATGTTCGCCCTCCGTGCCGGCGTCCGCCGGCTGGGCCGCCTGCCGGCGCAGCGCCTCGCAGACGGCCGACTCCTCGAACCGCATCCGCCCTCCGACCAGCAGATAGGGAATCACGCCGCGCCGGGCCTGTTCCCGAAGGAACCGCCGCGGCAGTCCTAGCCGCGTCGCCAGTGCGTGAAGCGTGATGAATCGCCTGTCCATGCCCCGATCATAAGGGCGGTTTTGGACTGAACTTGAGGCATGAACGGGCTTGAGCGGACCTGCGCGCAAGATGAGCGCACGATGACCGCACTTGAGCGGACAAACGCGCTTGACAGGGGTTTACTTCTTGCGGGCGAAGAGGCGAGAAAGCTCGGCGCGAGAGAGCAACAGCTTGGCATTCTTCGGCGCGTCGGCCGGCCGGTAGTCGCGCAGTTCGCCGGCCTTGATCTTGCGCCGGATCGTCGCCTCCGAGACGAAGAACTGCTCAACGGCGATTTCGGTGGTCACCAGATCGTCGGGCCTGCTGTCCGCTTGTGCCTTGGCCTGCGCCTCGAAAAGCTTCTGGACCGTCTCGGCCAGCGCCGCCATCGGGCCGGTGTTCACCAGTTCGACCTGGACGGGCTGCGCCGGGGCCGGCCGTGTCTCGATCTTCTCGGCCCGGCCGTAGCCGCGCACGACCTTGCCGGCGAAGACGGGCGCTCGCTTGTGCAGGAAGTCCAGCACCATCCGGGCTTGCCCCGCCTCGACATCCGCCCTCGCCTGCTGGCCTTCCTTCGACAGCCTCGCTTCCTGCGGGCCGAGTGGTTCGCAGTGGAAGGTCGGCTGGTCAGCCGGTCCGCCGGCCTTGCCCCTGAGGTACTCGCCCGCCCATGCCTGCCAGGCAGCCTTCACCACCGGCTCGAAGCCCTCGACCAGGCCATGCTCACCCGTGGCCGTCACCGTCGCCTCAACCGCCATCGCATGGCCGATCAGTCGCAGCCGGACCGAACATCGCCGCTCGACGAGCCCGCCGGCCGTGAGCATCAAGAGCGCCTCCTGCTCCACGGCCGACAGCCCGTCCACGTCCAGCGCCTTCCACGTGAGCGGCAACTTGGCCAAGAGGCCCAGAATCGCGCGATCCAGCGCGTCGGGCGGCTCGGCTCCACGCTTCGCCGGAAGTCGTTTAGAGGTCATAGCTGTCCCCGTGTGCCTCAAGCCACGATTCGATCTGCCGGTACGCGGGGACGGCACGGCCAAGACGTTCGTAGAAGGCGGCGCTGTGGTTGTGTTCGTACAGGTGAACGAGTTCGTGCAGGATCAGGTAGTGGATCACCTTGGGAGGCAGCAGCATGATGCGCCAGTGGAAGTACACGTCGCCGAGTGCGTTGCATGACGCCCAGCGGTACTTGAGGTCGCGGACGACGATGGCTCTTGGCTCGGCTGCCACGCGGTCCTTGAGCTTCTGAACGGCATCGGGAATCCACGCCTCGCCGCGTTGGGTGTACCATCGGATGAAGTGCGACCGGCCCTTCTCGGCAGCGGAGCGGAGCATCCAGAAGCGGCTGTTGCGAAGGCTGAGAGTCGGCGCTTGCGGGGCCTCGGCCGAGTCGATGAGCTTAAGGCGATACTTGCGGCCGAGGTAGTAGAAGCCTTCGCCGGTCACGAACTCCCGCGTGCCCGTGGGCTTGAGCACCGCGTCCTTGTGCTCCAGCTTGCCGTAAATCCACTCCTGCTTCCGGCGGACAATCGCCTCGACCTCCCGCTCGGGCAGCGACTCGGGCACGTTGATGACAAGATCGCCGAACCGGTCAACGATGAGGTCCACCGTTTTCCGGCGCGGGCTGCGCCGCACCTGAACTTCAAGGTCGTCGATTCGCACGATCTCGCTCATGTCACAAGGAACCTGTGCCTGCTCTTTGCCAGGTCCACCAGCCGCGTGGCCAGTTCCTGGACCCGTTCGTTTGGAATCAGCCGGGACCGCCGCAGGCATCGGAACACCCAATTCTCCAGGCGCTGCCGGCTTGGCGGATCGCGCCAGAAGCCCACGTGGCCGATCTCGCTCTTGACGTGATCGACGATCTCCACGGTGAGGCCGACCGCCGACCTCAGTGCACCGCCGTCGAGCTTCTGGCCGGACGCTTCCTCGATGGCCTCTTTCAGCAGGCCGAAGAACGGGGCCTGGACCTTCGGGTCAAGTCCCTCGATCTCCTGCTCGCGGCCCTGCTTGAGTTCCTCTTCGATGAACCGTTGCAGTTCGCGCTCAAGTTCCGTCCAGTTCGACGCCAAGTCCTGAAGAATCTGCTCCAGCTTTTCGCTGAGCTTCGTAAACAGGGCCGGGTCTTCGTGCAGGTGGATGCTGATGTGATGACGTGCCGCGTGAAGCATCCGCGACGCCCGCGCCTTCGCCGACTTGCCGGCCTTCACGTGCTCGGCGAAGTTCACGTCCAGAATCTCGATGGGCGGTATCTTCGGGTCGATGCCGTTGGCGGCGATATATTGGTCGATCAGTTGCTTGACCTTGTGCTTCACGCCGTGCAGGTTCAACTGGTCGTCGTAGTAGAGGTTCGCCGCGACCTTGGCGATGAAGCCGAGAATCTTTGCGTCCGCCAGATAGGGCATGGCCTCAGGCCGTGGCATGACAATGCCAAGGCTTTCGAGGAACAGCCGCAGCTTATTGATGAACTCGGCGCGAATCTTCACGTCGGCCAGAAGGTCCACGCAGGCTTCGATGTCGCGGATGCTGGAAATGCCGCGAGTCAGGAACACGTCCAGCACGCGCTTGTGGCGGTCCCGAAGCTTCGGCACCTCGTCCCGCACGTCGATCATCGGGTCGTGCGTTTCGTCTTCGTAGTCGCCCAGGGCGTCGTGTAGATGGCGGGCCACGCCGATGTAATCGACGATGTAGCCGCAGTCCTTCCCGCGGACTCGCCGATTCACGCGCGCGATCGTCTGGAGCAGCTCGTGCGCCACGATCCTTCGGTCGAGGTAGAGCACCTGCTCCACCGGGGCGTCGAAGCCGGTGGTCAACATGCTCTTGACGCACAGAAACGCCAGCCCGTCCTGTTTGGCCGGGTTGTCGTGGCAAAGCGGCTTCTTGAAACGGGCGATGTTGGCGTCCTGCCTGGCCTTGTCCGTCCACTCGCGCCACGAAGGCGGATCGTTATGGTTGTGCGAGACAATCGCCGCGAACTCCAACCGGCGGATCGTGTCGAGGTGTATTGTCGCGCCGACGAGGAACTGCGTCACCTCGTCCTCGCGCTGAAGTTCTTCATCCGACAGGCGCAGCTTGGCCGGGTCGAGTGACTCGATCTGGCCGACAAGCTCCTTCTTCGCCTCTTCCAGCGCATCGCGGTAGCGGATGGCCGCCTGTCGGGACACCGAAACGACTTGGGCCTTGAAGCCGTTTGGGAGCACGGCGCGGACGTAATGCCGCAGCATGTCCGCCGCCTTCGCCTCGATCAGCTTCGGGGCCTCCAGCACGTCGCCTTCGGCGGCGTACTTGTTCTTGATGATCTGCTTCTCGGCGTCCGAATACTCGCGGAAGAGGTCCTCGAACTTCTCGTCGAGCCGGTCGGTGTGCTCCACCAGGCCGTCGGCGGTCCGGCCCTCGTAGATGATCCGCACCGTCGCCTCGTCTTCGACGGCTTCATCCAGCCGGTACTTGTCGATGAAGTCGCCGAAGATCGACTGCGTAGTCGCTTTCTCGGCTCGCATGATCGGCGTGCCCGTGAAGCCGATCTTGGCGGCGTTGGGCAGCGCCTTCATCAGGTTGGCGTGGAAGGTCTTGGTGTGCGAGCGGTGCGCCTCGTCGATCAGGATCAAGACGTTCGGCGACTCGTTGAGCACCTCGAACTCTTGCTCTCGAACGACCTGCCGCAAGGTCCGCGTCTTCGGCGCGTCGGGGGCAATCTCTTCTTCGCGGTGCTTGGACGGCGGAATGGGCACTTCGTACTCGAAAACCTCCGCCTCGCCCTTGCGCTCCAGGTACTTCTGGATCATGGCGAAGACGATGTCCGGGCTGTCTTCGCGCAGGATGGCCTTCAGCGTGTCAGTAGCCGAGCCGCGCCGCTGGTTGTCCTTGTCGTCCGGCCGGATCACCTCGCCGGTGAGCGCCGCCGTGTCCCGAAGCTGGTTCTCCAGGTCCGTGCGGTCGGTGACGACCACCACCTTGAAAGACCGAAGCGCGGGGATCGTCCGCATCTTGCGGACGAGGTAGACCATCGTGATGCTCTTGCCCGACCCTTGCGTGTGCCACACGATGCCGCCACGGCGGTCCTGGTCCTTCTCGTCCTGCTGCCGCGTCTTGCCGGTGACCAATCGCTCCACGGCCTTATGCACGGCCCGGAACTGCTGGTATCGCGGCGCGATCTTGATGAGCTTGCCGTCCTCGACCTTGAACAGGATGAAGTTCCGCAGGATGTCGATCAGGCGCGCCGGCCTCAGCGCCCCGGCGGCAAGAAGCTCCTGGCTCTTGAGCTTGTCGGGCGACTTGCCCAGTTCGGCGGCAACGTCCTCGCGCGTGAGGGGCGCAACGTCCTTCCACTCCAGATAGTGCTCATGGAACGCGCCTAGCGTGCCGAGCCGGGCCTGATAGAACGCACTGGCCACGATGAGCTGGTTGAACAGGAACAGGTCTTCGACGCCTTCGTCCTCATCCACCCAATAGCGGTTGTTCGAGTAGCGAAGAAGCTGGTCCAGCGCCTCGCCGATGGGGTCGGTAATGCTCGGGCTTTTGCACTCGATCACGACCAGCGGCAGGCCGTTCACGAACAGCACCACGTCGGCGATGATGAACGTGCCGCGGCCGGGCAGGTCCACGCGGAACTGATTGACGGCGAGGAAGTCGTTGCGGTCCTGCTTGGCCGGGTCGAACTCGATGAAGCGAATCCACCGCTGGCGCTGCGCCCCCGGCTCGGTGGACTCGACGCCCACGCCCTTGATAAGCCGCTCGGTCAGCAGCCGGTTCTTCTCCAGCAGCGCCTGCCCGCCCGTGGCCTCCAGAGCGCGGATCGCGCGATCCACCGTCAGGTCGTCCACCGGCCCGTCGGCGGCATTGATCCGCTTGATGGCTTCCCGCAGCCGGCCGTACAGCGCCACCTGCCGGAAGTTCTCGCGTTCTGTCAGGTCGGGCACGTCGATGTCGCCCGCCAGATACCCCCAGCCCATACGGGCCAGTTGCAGGAGCAAGGGACGCTCGACCTCCGACCATTCGGTCGGCGTGCTTGTTGCCGGCCTTAGCTCTGGAACCTCCGCGCTCATTCGACGGCCTCCTTCGCGGCTTCGACTGGCTCCGGCATACCGTAGTGCTGGTGAAGCTTCAGCCGGACGGTCCTGTGGTTGCCTTTGAGGTCCGCCGGCGTCCATGTCGGATACTGAAGAACGCGCAGCGAGTTCGGGCAGGTGTCGATGCACTTGTCAAAGTATCGCTTCTTCTTCTCCGCGTAGTCCAGCCGTCCTTGCGACGAGTTCTTCCGCTGCGTGATCAGAACCAGGTTGCCGAGCTTGTCGGTCCACTCAGCCCGCTCTGAATCCGTGAAGTCGGCCACCCACTGGCTGCCGTCGGCCGGATTCTGGGGAAGGACGTGCTCGACGGAGAGCGTCTCGAAGTGCATCCGATGGTCGTGGTTCTGATACAGATAGTCCAGCTTGAGCAGCAGGTACTTTGCAAACCGCCGGCCGTACACCGGCCCGTCGAGCACCCTCGCGCAGCCGGCGGCGTCGATGTCGAAACACCCGGAAGCGAAGAGGTCGTCCGTCGTTGCCGCATCGTCAATCGCCTGGATGACCTTGTTCATCGCCGCGATGCGGTCTGTCGGCGTCAACTGGCAGATGAGGTCGGCCGAAAACTTGTTGTCCAGGCGTTGCAGAAACTCCAGTAGCCGCGGGTACTTGAACTTGTCGAAGTACCGAAGCAGCGGCGGAATCCAGTCCGTCGCTGGCAGGCCGGCCAGCATGACCCGCACCAGGTTGTCGAACTCAAAGCTGCCGATCTCATCGTAGTTCTGGCTGCCGAGCAGCGTGCGGTAGTGGAGCAGGTACTTCTCGATCAGCGTGAATGTCTCGCGGCCCTTGCGGAGCAGGACCGGCTTCTTCTGGCCCGTCGCCTTGTCCTTCTCCTTCGGCGCGTAAATCTTGTCCTCGAACTCCTGGAGCAGGCTCTGCCGCGCCTTGTCCTTCACGAGGATCGTGCGGACATGGTTGAGGAAGCGGTCGAAGTCGTCGCCGAGTTCACCTTCGGCTTCCTCCCACATCTTGGCGTACTTGACTTTGTCTTCGGCCTTATCGAGCGCGCCGAGATTCATCGACTTGAGGATGTCGCTGTTCCGCAGCGGGATGCCGCGGTCGTTGAGGATCATGAACAGCCGGAAGGCGTCTTCCAGGTCCTCGGTTGAGACGTAGATGAGCAGCACCTTGTTGAGCAGGAAGTGAAGAAGCTCCTCGACCTTCGTGCCCGGATTCTCGCGGAAGAACCGGCGCAATTCGAGAACCGCCTTGGCCATGTTCTGCACGGACAGGCTGTCGTCTCTTTCCGCCAGCTTGGCGATGTCGCTCTCGCGCCCCGTGCCGCCGTCGGTCTTGATGAACTCGTCGATGAACTGCTGCACTTCCTCGCGGATGGCGAAGACCAGCCGTGTCCGCTCGGGAATCTTGCGGTACTGGCTCGCCTGCTGGTAGATGCACTCCTGGCAGTCCTTCCTCGCCTGCGGATCCTCCGCGAGGTCGCGGATCACGCCGAAGAGCATGAGCAGCGTCGCCATGCGCTGCTGCCCGTCGAGCAGATCGTTCTCGTCGAACGTCTGGCCGTCGCCGCCGGCCGGCTTGGACTGGAAAACGAACGAGCCGAGGAAGTACTCGAAGTCCGGCTTCTCGGCCATCGCGAAGGTGAGGTCGTCGAGCAGGTCGTCAATCTCCTCCCGGCCCCAGACATAGGGGCGCTGGTACTCCGGGATGCGAAACCACATCCGGGAAAAGATGTCCTTGACCAGAATCTTCTCGCTCTTGATCTCACCCCTGGACGGCATGTTGTTGCTCCTTGGCTTCCGCCTTCTGCGTCACCCGCACCCGGCCGCTCAGCAAGTCCTGCATCAGGCCCTTCTTGATCGAGCGCAGCTTGCCGAGGTAGACCTCTTCGCTACGGATTCGGTCGTCATGCGTGGCGATGGCCTTCTCGATGCGCTCCTGTTCGTCTTCTTCCGGCGTGGCGACGAGGTACTCGCATAGGTCCGGCCGACGGATATGCACCAGGCCGGAACCGCCGTGGGCCACGCGCTCCACGCGCTGGCGTACATCGTCCAGAGCGTAGTAGAACCAGAGCGTGCGGATGCCTTCCTTCGGAGTGACCTTGAAGATGTGCTGGTTCAAGATGCCCCGCGGGCCGGGCCAGATGAACGGCCCGAACGACGTGCCCCGGTTGCCTGACCAGGAGAAGAGCAGCGTACCGGGGTCGATGTAGTACTTGTCCGCGACGACCCCATCGTAGTAGTTGAATTCCTCACCGCGGTTGAGGTTCTGAATGCGAATGATCGGCAGGCCGGTCCGCGTCCAGTCCGTGGGCTTGAAGGCGATCCCGTTCAGGAGCCCGCACATCTGGCCGAGCCGCTGAAGCGTCCACTGCTTCGGCCGCAGCCCCAGCGGCGTGTCTTGGAAATCGCCCGGGCGCTTCGCCGGATCGCGGAGTTGGCCGTTGGCGTCGAGGCCGCGGGTCAAGAGGTCGTAGAGCAGGCCCGCCTTGATCGCCTTGAGCTTGCCGATCAGCGCCTCCGTCCTCTCAATCGCCTCGTCCGCCGCGTCGAGAATACCGGCTATAGCTCGCTGTTCGGGTTGGGGTGGCTTTTCGACCGCTTGGCGGTATGCGTCGTTGCGATTAAGCCCAGGCACGCCTGTGGAGCTGTCTAGCCGATGAAGCTCCAAGGACTGGAGCAGCCAGTAGCACCAGCGTAGGTCGCAGTCGCCGAGAGTGCGGACATAGTAGCTGGTATCAATCGGCCAGAAGGCGCTGTCGCTCCAAGTAACCTGTCCTACGCTTCCTTTCCTGCCAACGACGATCCCCGGTCCCTCCACGAGGTAACAGGAGTGACGGCCGACCTCGCCGTTGGAACCGAAAACAGGATACCCGCTGCCAGACCTTTGCGGCTCGCGAAGACTGGCCCCATATTCGAGAGCCAAGAGCCGCCCCAGCGATGTCTTTGCCCACTCGCTAGAGGCCATAGCCGAGCCCTCCGACGAGCCTGGCCAGTTGCTTGGCGGCCTTGTCGCGCTGCTTCTCCGTGTCCTGCATCGGCGTGGCGTACTTGTCCCACCAGGTTTCGCCGGCGGCGACGATCTGCTGGCGGTGGGCGATGATGAACCGGTCGAGGTGCCGGGCCATGCCGTCGCGGATGAGGTCGAGGACGACTTCCTTGTCTTCCTTGGCCGACAGCTTCGCCCGCGCTTCCTCCAGCCGCTTGACCAGCGCCGCCTTGAGCGCCTTGTACTTGCGACGGGCGGAGGCGAGGTCCTTCTTGATCTGCTTGTACGGCGCGACGAGCTGCTGGGCCTCCATCATCTCCTCGACGATGGGCTCCAGTTCGGCGATGTTGTCCTGGACCGCCTTGGCCGCGGCCTTGGTCTTGGCCAGGTTCTCCAGGAACTGCGTGGCGCTTACGTCGTCGTCATCGTCGCCGTTGACGGCGGGGATGCGGACGCGGCCGAGCTTCTCGACCAGCCGGCCTTTGAGTTCCTTGATCCGGTCTTCGAGTTCCTTGCCGTAATTGTGTTCCTTGCCGTCGTATTCCTCGTCGCTGTCTTCGAGGTGCTCGCCGCGCTCGAAGGATTCCTTCTCGGCCTTGATCCGCTCGATCTCGGCTTCGGCGTCGGCCAGTTCCGCCAGGTACTCGGGGATGAGCTTGGCGACGATCTTGTGCTCCAGCGGCTTGAAGTCGTCGTCCTGGTTGTCGTCCTCGCCTTCGATGAAGTCCTTGATGGTCTGGACCCA
>ERZ795032.2402-NODE-2402-length-10766-cov-507.837550_pt1 | contig 10766 bp, 6 predicted proteins | sample MGYA00375124_ERZ795032 | MGnify/ENA primary metagenome ERZ795032 (study PRJEB30167, sample SAMN05720154) | activated sludge metagenome | isolation source: Anaerobic digester | place: China | collected 2015-12-16 ...
GATCCCGGCGTCCATGTCGGAGAGGATTGAGACTATGGCGCCCTGCTCGGGAACTGGTGGAAGTGCAAGTTCGAGTTCTGCAATGTGATTCTTTGAAATAGCATATACCGAAATACCCGTGGCGATACGGGTAAGGGCTAACTTAAACGCAGGGATAAATTGTAGATACGCCTTAAACCCCCTAGCCCATTGCTCGGGATTACCCCGACACAAAATGGTGTGAAGGCCGGCAATTACATTTTTCCCCGATATACCCTGAACCTCGACGCTCTTGCCTGTTCCTTCAAGATCTTCAGATGCGTCGACCATAATGAGGTCGCCATCTTCCAGATAGGTGGCATTTCCTATTTTTCCTCGATCAATGTAAGGCAGCACACACACAGTACAATCTAGGACGGGCTTTGTTTGTGCATGGACGTCGCCATAGTGGATGTACTGTATCCCTCCATCGTCATTCAGGTCTGCTCTAGGATTATTGGCTGTTGGTAGGAAAGTGATAGTGTCTCCCAGTCGCTTCGTCTCCCATTTCCCGGTGAACCCCGGCAGCCTCATCTTCCCGGTGAGGAGCTGCTGCATGGCGGCCTGCTTGATGGCCCGCTTCTTCTCGATAAGCGCGTCCAGCGCCCTGATGAGCCCGTCCACATCGGAGAGGGCGGTGGCGATGGTGTATTGCTCGTGGATGTGAGGGAGAGGTATTTTCAGATTCTTGAAATATGGGAGACCGATGGTTTTGATCGTGTTTCCGATTGCAATGCGTTCAAATTCGCCCTTTTTAGATTGAAGCCAGTAGTAGAGGAAGTGATTATTAATATTTGGGCCACATCTCCAAGCCATAAAGTGTTGGCTCACAGCCATCGCTTGACCCATAATAGCGCTCTTGCCGACACCTGCATCGCGGGTTAATACAACTGTTTCGGGGGGATGAATTACAGCAGAAGAGTTTTGGATTCCGGCAGGGGTAATCGTCGAAGTTGTCTCGTAAATGTAACCATTATCAAGCTTTGGTGAATCGGCTAAAGAGATCCATGGTATAGATCCGTCCCAGTACTCTGGATGCTTCTTATCTGGAGTATGGCCACTACCACGTACCGCAATCGAATCAAGGAGTGATACTGACCAATCCTCCGGTATCATTCCCACTTCCGTCCGCTTATACCCCGGCGGCACTTCCTCCACCCCTGCCTGCCGGTCGGTCATTCTCCTTCCTCCTCCTGGTGCTGCACCTCTGCCAGTTCACGCTCGATCTCCTCGACCGTCGGCAGAGCGGATTTGAGATGAGTCGGGAGGGCACGGGTCAACTCGTAGGTCGATATCCCGATGGGCTTGTCGATACCCGATATGCTGTACTCGGCGAGCAGGTTATCCTTGCTCTGGCAGAGGATCAGGCCGATCGTCGGCTGGTCGTCCGGGTGACGGAGCAGGTCGTTCACCACGTTGCAGTAAAAGTTCAACTTCCCCGCATACTCCGGCCTGAACCTCCCCCGCTTCAGATCGATCACGATAAACGCCCGTAGCCGCAGGTGGTAGAACAGCAGGTCGATGTAGAAATCCTCTCCCCCGACATCCAGACGATACTGCCGCCCGACGAATGCAAAGCCCTGCCCCAGTTCGAGCAGAAACTTCTCGAGATGGCAGATGAGCGAAGTTTCGAGCTCGCGCTCGTGGAATGGCTCGTCGAGCGTGAGAAAGTCGAAGATATACGGGTCTTTCAGAGCCTGCTGTGCGAGATCCGACTGCGGAGAAGGCAGGAGTGCGCTGAAATTCGTGACCGCCTTTCCCTGCCGTGCGTGGGCCTCTGTCTCAACCTGTATGGCAAGCACGTTTCTGCTCCAGCCGTGCGCGAGGGTCTGCTCCATATACCAGAACCGGGTCGGGAGGTGCTTGACCTTCTCCATCAGGATAATTTGATGAGCCCAGGGAACCGCCCAGAACACCTCTCGCGGAATGTGCGCCCCCGTTTCCGGCATAGATGATCGCCCCGCCGTTTGTGCCACAGGTGGTGGCACAATTCCACCCCCGCCGAGCTCCGGGTACTCGCGGTAGAAGGCGAGCATCCGCTTGATGTTCCGCTCCGAAAAGCCCTTCACCTCCGGCAGCTCGTTCTTCAGCGCCGAAGAGAGGCGAGGGATGACCGCAGCCCCCCATCCCTCCGAACGCTGCCGCTCGTGAATGATCCGACCAACCTCCCAGTAGAGCCGGACGAGCTCGGCGTTGACCGCCAGAACCGCCCTGGTCCGTGCCGAGAGGATCCGCTCCTTCACGTCGACGAGCAGGCCGGCAAAATTGTCTGGCGTAACGTCCGCTCCATCTCTCATCCCCACTCCAACCCCATCCTCTTCAGGTGCTCCTCGACCTTCTTGCCGAACGCCTCCACCTCACGCTCCAGCTCCGGCAGCGGGCGGGCATACCGCTCGTCGAGTTCCTTCACCCGGCCGGCGAGCCGCTGCGTCAGCCGCTGCACCTCACCCTCGACGGCAGCCCGGATCGAAGCAAACCACTTATCCTCCACCACCAGCGTCCTGATCTCGTCCACTGTGAGGGTCGTGTAGCGGGCCAGCACCCGCTCGTCGAGCGCCGCCCGTGCCTCCTTCACCGCTTTGCCGGCCCGGGACTCGGCCTCGATCAGCGCCATGACCCGCGTGAGGGCGTCGCGCTCCTCGGCAAACTCCGGACTCCTGCCGATCTCCTTCAACCGGTCGTTCACTGCCTTTCTGGTGACGTTCCCCTTCTCGTTTACCGCGTCCTCGAGCAGCCCCTCCTCCCCGGTATGCTCCTCGACGAACTCCTCGAGTTCGCGGGCGGCGGTCTCCTGCCGGGCAGCGAGGTCGTCGATGGCCGCCTGCTCAGCGGCGAAGTAGCGGCTGACGATCAGGGCCGGCGGGATCAGGTCCATCTTATACTTCCGCCGACCGATGACCAGATCCGGCGTCTCCTTGATCTTCTTCTCCTTATCCTCGATGATCCCGCGGGGCTTCGCCCCTGCGACCCACCCCTCGGCGGCGACGAGATCGACGTCGTCCTGCATCCCCCCGGCCCAGTAATCCATCAGGCACTGGTAGGCGTCGTGCTTATCCAGCAGTGGCAGGCCGGCGAACCGCACGACCATATCCTCCGAGAGCGCACGGACGACCTCCCGCGGTTTTGCGCCGGCATCGAGCGCCCAAAGACGCGGCTCGTGCGCCGCCCGCCACTCGTCAAAGACGGCGGCGACCCGGGCCGCGTAGGCCGCAAACTCCGCGTGGGCGAGGATGGTCGCCTTCACCTGCGCCGGCTCGACCTTCGGCTCCAGGTACCCGGGCCGACCGTTCGACCGGAACAACGCATCCCGCAGCGTCGGGAAGACCGACCAGTAGCGCTCCAGGGCGTCGACGTCCCGGCCCGGGATGCCGCCGCTTAAGTGGGCGTCCAGGTCGTGGAGGTCCTCGGGCTCGCTCGAATCGATGTAGCGCGGGATGTTCAGGTTGTAATCGTTCGCACTGCTCGCAATCTCCGCGATGGGGACCATGCGGGAGTAGCGGGGCACCTCGATCCGGTTGTTGAAGACGTCCACGATCTTGCGGATATCCTGCGACCGGAGTCGGTTCTTGTTCCCGTCCTTCTCAAACCCTCGCGAGGCGTCGATCATGAAGATCCCCGTCCGGGAAGAGGCGTTCTCCTTGTCGACGACGATGATGCAGGCCGGGATACCCGTCCCGTAGAAGAGGTTCGGGGGCAGGCCGATGATGCCCTTGATTAGCCCATGCCGGACGAGGTTCCGGCGGATATCGGCCTCCTTATTGCCGCGGAAGAGCACCCCGTGCGGGAGGATGATCGCGCCCTTCCCGGTGCTCTTGAGCGACGTGATCAGGTGGAGGAGAAACGCATAATCGCCGTTCTTCGCCGGCGGGACGCCATACTCAAAGCGTTTGAACTCGTCGTTCTCCGGGTCGAGCCCGTTCGTCCAGGCTTTGGAGGAGAAGGGAGGATTTGCGACCGCGAAGTCGAACTTCTTCAGGCTCCCGTCGGGGTTCTTGAAGTGCGGGTCGGCAAGGGTATTGCCGCGCCAGATCTCCGCCCCCGGATGGCCGTGGAGGATCATATTCATCCGCGACAGCGCCCAGGTGGCGTTATCCATCTCCTGGCCGTAGATCGTGATTCCCCGCGGGGCTTCGTCACTCGCCTTGAGGAGGAGGGACCCCGACCCGCAGGCAGGGTCGTAGAGGGTCTGGTCCTGGCGGGTATCAGGACCGATGCCGACCACACGGGCGATGACCCGCGAGACCTCGGCCGGGGTGTAGAACTGCCCTTTGCTCTTGCCCGACTCGGTGGCGAAATGCCGCATCAGGTACTCGTAGGCATCACCGAGCAGATCGTCGCCCTCGGCGCGGTTTGCCCGGAGGTCCAGGCCGTCGAAGATCGCCACCAGTTTGGAGAGGCGGTCCTGCATCTCTTTCCCGCTCCCGAGCTTCGCCTCATCGTTGAAATCAGCCTGGTCGATGACCCCCTTGAGCCCGTTCGCCTCTGCGAGCCTGCCGATAATCTTGTTGACCTTATCCCCGATCTCCTTGTCGCCCTTCAGCCTCACCATATCGGCGAAGCTTCCTCCTTCAGGCACCTCGATGATCGCGTCCTCCTTCCCCGCGTACTTATCGGAGACGTATTTTACGAAGAGCAGCGTGAGTATGTAATCCTTGTATTGTGAAGCATCCATGCCCCCACGGAGTTCATCGCAACTACTCCAGAGCGAACGATAGAGTTCGGATTTTTTGATTGCCATGGTTTTCCTCCCTTATGTATTCGGTTTTTTGTCCGGTCATTCTTCCACAGATTTTGAATAATCTGACTTCAGGGTATGCGGATCTCTTGAATTTGCCGCAACCCGGGTTAGATTCAATTCGGACTGATGGATGTTAATGTTTTGCACCGGGCAGTCCCGATACGTCGGCGCAAACAGGATGCGACCCTCCGTTCCCGTTGGCCTACCCGGGCCGGCGTCTCCGCCACGAGTGCTCTCGGCACCTTTTTCCGAACACGGAGTACATTGCCAATGTATGACCCACTGGATCGCCTCCTCTAACCGCGACAACGCCAGGATCCTCGATGCGAAGCAGATCTGGGGAGTGCCCAAACGAAACAAAACCCTCATGCAGCGGGTGAAGCCCGGCGACACCATCCTCGTATACGTCCGGCAGGAGAAAGAGGGCGACACGCTCCTCCCCTCCGCGATAACCGGAGCCTACGAAGTCATCTCTGAGCCCTACGAGGACCAGGCGCCCATCTTTGTCACCCCGCCGCAGATGGGCGACGAGGTCTTCCCCTACCGCATGAAGGTCCGACCGATCGCGGTCTTCCCCGAACCCCTTGAGTTCAAGCCACTGATCGGGGATCTCAGATTCATCACGAACAAGACGATGTGGAGCGGCCACCTCAGGATCGCCATGCGCGAGATCCCCGAGGAGGACTACCGGCTCATCCTCAGGCGGGCAGGAGTGGAGGCCTGAACCATGCTCGAGTGAAGACCCCGGCCTTCAGGCCGGGGATGAATGCACCCCCAGATCCGTTCACTTTCACCCCACACGGCTATTCTTTATGCCCAGAAGAGCCCAATATGCCTGTAGAGCCGGGTGGGGCACACCCGGCTCACGCTTGCGGAGATCGGGACCGCTCCACCGCCGGCCCTGGCGATGCACGTCCCGGTCAACGAACCCGGAATCTCCCGGGCTTTAGCCCGGGGAGAGTGTCAAGTAGTATATCCAGATGTTCGGAGCTCGACTTTGAGCAGATCGTCCCGGCTTCGAATAGCCATCCCCCTCCGGTGGCGGCCGGGCCGGTAGGAGAAGGCGTTTCTCCTGACGGATATGAACGAGGAGTGCATCATGAACCGCCATAGAAGATCCGGGGATCACAGAAGAGAAAGCCCGGCGTTCGGCAGGATCTCCACAATATCGTACGAACAGGGGTGGAACTATGAGCGGAGATGAAAAGAAACTGATACGAAACAGCACGGTTGAATTTTTGCTATTTACCTCGGCCGCCGGTGAAGACTCAATCGAGGTCAGGTATGAGGACGAAACCATCTGGTTAAGCCAGAAGATGATGGCGGCGCTCTTCGATGTGACGGTTCCGACAATAAACGTACACCTGAAAAACATCTACGAAAGCGGCGAGTTGACCCGTGATGCAACTATTAGAAAATATCTAACAGTTCAAATCGAGGGTGATCGTGAAGTTTCACGGACTCTTGACTACTACAACCACGGACATATACGCTACAAGCCTCGACTACAACAGGAATGCACCAACAACACGCGAGTTTTTCGCAAACGTTCAGAACAAATTACATTTTGCGATACATGGGAATACTGCGGCTGAACTGATAATGGCACGTGCCGACAGCAGAAAGAAGCATATGGGCCTTAGCACCTGGGAAAAAGCCCCTGACGGGAAGATACTCAAAACCGACGTATCGGTCGCGAAAAACTATCTGAACGCAACAGAACTTGAATCACTCGGAAGAATCGTCAACGCCTGGCTTGACCTTGCTGAAGAGCGTGCCAGAAGAAAGATCCCGATGACTATGGAGGATTGGGCAAAACGCCTTGACCGGTTCCTTGAGTTCGATGATCGCAAACTGCTCGAAGACCGTGGAAAGGTCACAAAAGAGATGGCAAAGGAGTTCGCAGAGAGTGAATTTGAGAAGTACCGGGTTGTTCAGGACAGACTTTTTGAGAGCGATTTCGACCGGATGCTAAAGGAGGCCGCCCCGCCCGAAGGAGAGGAACGGGATAACAAAAACAATGAGACTACTGGAGACCTGAAATAAAATATCCCGTGGTGGGCGGCACCAGACGGGAGGAATACTTGATGGGTTGTATTCTGAGTGCCCGCTTCCGGAAATTAACGTCAGCGATATTGCTGGCGATCTGCATATATCCAGATATCTGCCGGCTTTTCCGTACTTGATGGGTACTTGATCCCGGCCCATGAAATCACCCGCATTCAGTTTCCGGTAAACGTTGCCGAGCGATAGAACAAGGGCATCGATGTTCTCCTCAGCCGGATGGTGAAATCGTATGCCTCGTGTCTCCAGACGTTACGCAGATCTGGATGTCAAATCTTACTCACATGTTCCCCTTTCGGGGTGCCATGGATGGGCAATCTACTCTTCAACAGCGAGGATGCTCACTGTTTCTTCAGGCCTTATTCCCCGGAGATATGAAACACCGTCGACGGTTCCTTCACGCCGGCGGCCGCCCGCCCGTCCGGTCTCCCAGATACCGGACATCGTGGAGGCTGGTTTCCGAAAGAATGAGTTCCCGGTTGGCGATGATGTGACGGTAGTCCCCGGTATAGAGCACCGTGCCGTCGATCGCCGCGGCGACGTCGTGGGCGTCGAGGAGCACCTCGCAGTCGTCGTAGTCGTCGATGACCGCACTGAACCGGTCCCAGATCTCGCGGTAGGGCTCCGTTCGTGCGTGGATGGCCAGCGCCTTCCGGTCGTCGAGGACACAGCGCCGCCGCCGGCAGAGTTCCTCATACCACTCCTTCACCGCGAGGAGCGTCTTGTGGGCCGCTGCCGGCTGCTCGCGACAGAGTTCGGCCACACGCCGGAGAAGCGGGACGGTCTTCCACCCCCGGCTTTCGGCCTCGGCGAGGAGGGTATCTGCCGAACCGTCCCTTTTTAAGTGCGCAACCGCCCGCCGGAACTCGCGGACGAGATTCTGCTGGATGGTGTGGCACCGGCCTCCCGTCCCGTCCCCGAAACACTCGGCCCAGACCCCTGTGCTCGAATGGTTCGGCTCCGGATCCTCGAAGACGTCCGTGGCCTCAGTTCCCCAGGTGTCGGCGACGTGAAAATAGTAGCCGATGAGAACGTTACTGTCGAGGAAATAGGGCAGGTTACCTCCTCCCTGCCGGCGACTCGCTGCACGCGAGATCGCGGGAGATGCGCATTGCCATATCGACGAGAGCCGAGACCTCGCCGTCGGAATCCGGTGGGGGCGAGGGCGGATTATCGCGGGTGATCGCGTCCCGCTCGGCGTTGAAGCGCCGCTCCGCGGTGTCGCAGAACTCCTGCAACTGCTCCTCGCGATACACACCCGGGATCATATCCGTCGCGACGATATGCGAGACGAAGCAGAGGGCATCGCAGCCTTCGGTCGCAAGTGCGGGGGCGTGCGAAGGGTTGTGGCGGAGCGTCGAGCGGTAGGCGTCGTCCCACGCCAGGTATGCGTCGTAGAAGATCTCAAGGGCGGGCAGGGGATACGCCGCGATGAAGCTGTCCAGGACCTCCTCGACGGTGGCAATCCGCTCCGCATTCAGGGGGTGGAGCGCATTGCTAACCTCTGTTGAGAGAGGGAGGATGCCTGTGCAGAACGTGCGCTCAAAGCCGTCGGCATGCAGGCCGGACTGTTCCAGATACATTCTCTCGCGGCGGTTCAACTGGAAGTACTCGAGAGGGATATCTTCTCCATCTGAAAGCTCCTTCCAGAGACGGAAATAGTGGGTAATGTCACTGATGAGATCCGTTTTTTTAAACTTCATCCACTGGAGCACCGACCAGAGGAGGACTCGCTCGTAAGGTGTAAAGATGGTGAGAACTGCCTTGCTCCTGGGTCTGTATTCGTACGACTCGTAGGTATTTCTTCGGGAAAAACCGCCCGGATCTCTTCTTTCCGTATGCGTATTTGCTGTTGGGACCTGCACTTCAAAATATGCGTTCGATTCCGACGTTAATTGGAACGCCGCAGCCTCCGCAGGTCCTTTCGGCATGCGGATGTAAGTCGTCCCGCAGAGCGTTGTCCCTCGCTGGTTGTAGTAGATGAGGTCCACAAAGAAGATGAACTTCAGGAGCTTCGTCCGGCCGATGCGACCGTTCTGCTCCACCGCGTATAGCAACGCATTGATCAACTTCTGCTTCCGCATCCCATCACCTCGAACTTGAGACTACCGCTATAATCGGGAAACAAATCTGTATGTGTGCGTATTACCGGTACTAAAAGATAACCCTTTCTGAACGCAGGGATTAAGGCGCGATTGGCAGCCGGGACGGTAAGAGAACGTGCTCCGGTCATCCCGAGCACAACCGCCGGACCCTGGCGGGGCACGCGTCGTTGCTCGCACCTGGCGGTGCTCGAACTCCTGCCGCTCGCTACGCTCCCGCCAGTCGTTCACCGCACCCCCTCCCTCGCGTTCCCCTCCCGCACCAGCCGGGCATAACACCCCTCGCACCTAACGGTGCTCATGCTCCGGTTCTGCGAACCGTCGCACCTCGCAGAGGCTCGTCTGCGCCTCCCGCGAGCGGTAGACCGCCTTTCCCGTATCGCAGAGATCGCACCGGCCGAGCTCGACCTTCACCCGGAGAAACTCCCGGTGATCGAGGACCCCCGATAGGGGCTCTTGCGGCATGGGCCCTCGCCTTGCATCTCTTTTCAGCGTAGTACAGCCGGCGATGCCAGCCGGAGGGCGACTGAATGGCGTCTGATTGATGTTTCCGCCCCGTGATACCGGTATCCCGGGACCGGTTCCGGCATTGTGGGTTTCACACGCACCCGCAGACGCACTCACCACGGAGCCGGTACCGGGGACTGTGGGTATGTTCTGCTGTACTTCAGTACTGAAAGGGAGACGCCTCTCTCTATCGGTACAAAGATCGGCCAATTCAACGTCGTTTTGAGCCGCTTGATCGTTGCACCCGGTGCTGGAATCCTGCGGTAACCCTGCTGCAATGTCGAAACCGCCAGTGCTCCCGCTCAAGTCTGGTGGCCCCCCCGGGTTATCGGGACCACCATCCCGGTCCCCATCCAGCCAGACCCCGCCGCCATGGGCCCAGCGCCGGTAGACAGCGCAGTCGAAGGAGAAGAGGTGCTCCCGCCGCCGCATCGCGTATCCTTCCACATCCTCGGTGACCATCGTATCGAAGAAACTGACCGCCGGGCATTTCTCAAGGAGACCGGAGTAGGCCGTCCCCCGGCTCGTATAGCCGTGGAGGATACGATAGGTCTGGTGGTAGGAGAGCCCGAGCGCCTCCTGGAGCATCTTGATCGTGAACTGCTCCCAGCCCATCGTCGCCACCGTCGCGAGCGCTGCGGCCTCGTTCTTCGTCGTCTTCGTCTCCTGCCCCCCGGTCTCGCCGTTGATCGCCGCATAGACCCGGGCCGCCGCCGTGAAGTCGTCCAGGTTTGCCCTGATGCCTCCATCATACGCCTCTCTCTGGAAGCGGTGGATGAGGGCGGAGGCCTTGATCAGGTCAAAGAGGATACCCGGGTTGCGACGGTTCGTGGTCGCTGAGAACTGCACGCTCCGGGCATACGGGATAGAGACGTGCGTGCGAATCCCCTTGAGGATCTGCCAGATCTCCCGGCAGATCACGAGATCGGGGTCCTCGCCGTCGCCGCCGTCCTCCCTCACCTCCCGCTCCTTCATGTACCGGAGCACCCGCTCGTCCTGTTCGAGGGAGTCATCGATCCAGACCGTGAGCATCCGGTTCGCCACCTGGTCGTCCCCGGCGTCCTCGACCTTCGCGAGCCACCAGACGCACCGCTCCGGGATGCGGCAGATCTGGAGTTTCCGGTCGGTGGTCACCGTCTGGTGCTCGATGCTCACCCGGAAGTTCGCGGTTGCGGCCTTGAGAACTTCCTGCAGGTCATCAGAGAGCGAGACATCATCAAAGAGGAAGACGGTCCCGGGTTGCAGGCTGCCGTTGTAGTAGAGGGCCTTATCCGAGACCGTGCCGGCGAGGCGGTACTCCTCCGGGACCTGCTGGAGCATGGTGGTGCAGGCGTGGC
>ERZ795032.2406-NODE-2406-length-10748-cov-5.008230_pt1 | contig 10748 bp, 9 predicted proteins | sample MGYA00375124_ERZ795032 | MGnify/ENA primary metagenome ERZ795032 (study PRJEB30167, sample SAMN05720154) | activated sludge metagenome | isolation source: Anaerobic digester | place: China | collected 2015-12-16 ...
AATATTCCGCTGTACGTGAAGTCCTTTGAAAAACCGGAGGAAAAAGGAACCCTGATCCACAGTTTCGAAGATCAGCCGCTGAATACGCCCTGCTATATCGTGAAAAAAGATCAGGTGCTGGTCTCCGTCTCGCCCAACGACTTTTCATTTATCGCCGAAGACGGGCTGCACACCATTTTCGGGCTGCTTTCGCACATGGGCATCCGCATCAACCTGATGCAGAATTCGGCCATCAGTTTTTCCATCTGCATCGACGATCATCCCGACAAGCTGAACCGGCTTTTCAAGGCCCTCAGCGGCGATTTCAGGGTGAAGTACAACCGCGGCCTTGAACTGATCACCATTCGTTACTACAACAAAAAGATCACCGATAAAATCGTGAACAAGCGCCCGGTGCTGCTGGAGCAGAAAAGCCGGCTTACAGTGCAGCTGGTGGTTGAATCCCAAAAATCAAAATAAAAAGCCTCCGGTTTCCGAATAACAAAACGGGAGTCCCGATTCCCGCAGCATTCCGCATGCCGTTAAAGATTAACGGCAAATTCCTATTTTTGCGCATCACTCAAATTTTCAGGCATGAACAGCACCCCTGCGAACAAATCGGGTTTCAAGTCCTTCCCGCGTAATTTCTGGACAGCCATCGTAATGGAGTTTTTCGAAAGAGGTTCCTACTACGGTGTGATGTCGGTACTATCGGTTTACCTCGTCACTACGGTGGGCGATGGCGGACTGGGTTTCAGCAAGGAAGGCGTGGGGGTAATTAAAAGCACCATTACGCCGCTGCTGTACCTGCTGCCCATACTTTCGGGGGCGCTGGCCGACCGCTTCGGTTACCGCCGTACGCTGATGATGGCCTTTACGGTGATGAGCGCCGGCTACTTTTTTACCAGCCTCTCTTCCTCCTACGTTCTTGTATTTATGAGCCTTATCCTGATGGCCATCGGGGCCGGTTTCTTTAAACCGGTGATTTCGGGAACCATCGCCCGCGTGACCGACGAAGGTAATTCAGGCCTGGGATTCGGCATCTTTTACTGGTCGATCAACCTGGGGGCATTTATTTTCCCGCTTATTCTGGTGCCTTTCCTGAAAGGGATAGGATGGAATTATATTTTCATTATGGCTGCCGTGGGCACGGGCTCCATGCTGCTGCTCAACCTGTTCGTTTACAAAGAGCCGCCCCGCCCGGCCAGCACCAAACCCCTCGCGGAAGTGCTGAAAGGCATTCTGCTGGTGCTGAAGGATTATCGCTTTGTGCTGATGATCGTGATATACAGCGGTTTCTGGATCCTCTATTTCCAGATGTTCGATACCATACTCTGGTACCTGACCGATTACATGGACATGACACCGGTAAACAATGCCATCAACAGGTTTCTGGGGCTGTTTGTCAGCAACCCGTCCTGGAAGTTTGAAGCCGAGCATGTAACGGTGGTCAATGCGGGGGCCATTATCGCGTTGCAACTGCTGGTCTCTTCCATTGTAAAGAAAACCCCGGCCCTGCCCACCATGATCACGGGAATCGCGCTGGGGACGCTGGGAATGGGCATACTGGCCATCAGTACCTATGCCTGGGTTTTTGTTGCCGGACTGATTATATTTTCCATAGGCGAGATGACCGCCCACCCGAAATTCATTTCCTACATCGGACTGATTGCCCCGCCCGACAAAAAGGCGCTTTACCTGGGCTACTCTTTCCTTTACGGAGTCATCGGCAGCGGCATTGGCGGCATACTCGGCGCCACGCTTTATGTGAAATTTGTCGACGGTATGGGACGCCCCGGGCTGCTGTGGTTTATCTTCAGTATGATAGGCGTCGCCACCATCATCGGGCTGCTGTTGTATAACCGCTACCTGAAGCCCAGGCAATAGACCTCAACTTTTCTGACAGAAGCTGTCGCAGAAAGTCAACCCTTCAAGGGATCAGGCGGCAAACAACAATCAGGAACCATCACCGGCACACTGAATTAGAGGTATTATATTGTTTCCCAGGCAATTTCAAACAGAATTACCGGAAATTTTATACTGTAATTCACGATGATTCGTTTTACAAATCAGATTATTAGTACCTTTGGAATATGAAGAAGTACAATCGGATTATCCGCATAAGCGCATCTAAAAGATTTGGCAAACCCTGTATCAGGGATACCCGTATCAGTGTGTCTGACGTACTCGGATGGCTGGGATCAGGCATGTCATTCGAAGACATTCTGGCCGATTACCCTGAGTTGACGAAGGAAGACATCAGGGCATGCTTACTGTTTGCTTCCGACAGGGAGCGTAAACTTCAGGTTTCGGAATGAAGCTATTGTTGGATCAGAACATTTCTTTCAGGATAGCCTCAAGGATTCAGGATATTTACCCCGGAACCAGGCAGGTTAAGGAACTTGGATTGGAAAATTCCAAAGATTTGATTATATGGGAGTATGCCAGGCGAAACGGATTCTGCATCCTTACTTTCGACAATGATTTCTATGACATAGGGCTTCTTAAAGGATCGCCGCCCAAAATAATCTGGCTGAGAACCGGAAATACCAAAACCAATAACATTGAACGTATACTCAGAAAAAACCATGATACAATAAAGGCATTTCTGACTGATCCTGCTTATGCCGAGATGGGATGCCTAGAAATTAACAATTTACTTTAGCTTTACTGCATCAGATCTTGCCATACCCTGATTTACTCAGGGCGCGATCAGCAGTTTACCGCCGGTGGTTCCTGAGGGTTCCCGCAATCTGTAGAAATATACGCCAGGCTTTGCCCCTGCCGGCTCCCATACGACTTTTACGCTGTTGGCAGGTATCTCAGCAACCGTTCTTCCGGTAATGTCGGTTATGGTTATTATACGCCCGGGCGATGGCTGGTCAAGTTCGAAAACTACAAATCCGGCGGCAGGATTCGGATAAACCCTGACCTTCTCATTGATTACACTTTCTTCAAATCCCAGACTACAGATGTTGCCCATGGCATCGGTTTTGATTAATCCGGGAAATACCCGGTTGTCATTGGCTTCATGATATGTTGAAAAAAGATAACCCCCATCAGGGGCAACCTTGATATCAGTAACCCAGCTCTTATCATAATCAGGAAAAGGAAATTGTCTTGTCCACAGGCTGTCTCCTTCTATGGAAGCAGCGTGCATATAAATATTTCTATTAAAATCAGCGCAATTAGCTCCAAAAAAAATCAGATTGCCTTCATGATTTTGTACTGGTCTTTGTACGATACAACTACTGTCAACATAAGCCAGATTTTTCACTAAAACCTGCGCGCCATTGAGATCATGGTGCATCAGATAATTGCCTGTTACCGGAACATTTGAAAAATTCAGGTAAGATCCTACACAAATATACCTGTCTTCGTATGGCAAACATTCATATCTGGGCGAGGTTGCAATACTGTCGCGCAGCATACCATCCTTATTGAAAATACGCAGGTAAGGAAAAGTAGGCGGATAGTCAAAATGGAAAACAAGTAAGTAGTCTAACGAATAAACGAATAAGTCGCCGCCGTCAGCTTCTATGACAGAATATGGTTTTGATTCAGATTCCGTTCCATTGGTTTCTCCGCCATACTGTTTATGCCAGATAATGTTAAAATCCGTATCAAGTTTCAATAAATCATTCCCGCAAACAAGCACCAGATGGTTATCGGCAGTATGCGTGATGGCGTAAGTCTGGTAAGTGTCGAAGGTTGGGATGCTTTTTCGCCTTAGTTCATGCCATTCAGGAGAATATTTTACGATAAGGGCTGAATCAGCGCTGCGCGAAACAACAATATAATGATTGCCAACATGATCAGTAATTTCCAGACAAGGGTAGAGTCCATGAAAAAATTGAAAATCAAAATACATTTTTCTGGTTTTAATGGTATCACCAAAAAAATCCAGGTGTAGCACAAAAACAAAGTCGCCATTAATATCCCTGCCTGAGCCGATCATCCTGTAGCCGGTTTCTTCGAAATCTACCCGGGCCGCTTCCGCGTTTCCGAAAAAAGAATACGACTTAATAAAGTTCTGCGAAAAAGCGCCAAAACTTACCATACAAAGCAAAAGGGTAATAAATTTTTTCATAACATTAGTTTTTAAGGTTTTACTCAACCTATTAAATCATTAAAAGTTGAGCTGCCCGATTTATTTTAATTAATTCATAATCAACAGTTTGCCAGAAGCAACCGAAGTTGCCCCTTTAATTCTGTAAAGGTAAACCCCGGTTGGTATTTCGCCTGTTTGCCACACCGTCTTCTCGCCGGTTAAAGCCATGGTTGTTACCAGCCGCCCGGTAATATCACTTATGGTTATGTTACCCACAGGCAATGGTTTTTTTAATTCAAATACTACGTAATCATTGGCAGGGTTGGGGTAAACGCTAACCATACCGGCATCATAGGGTATATGATTGGTACTTACCACTGTGGTATCGCGTAATTGAATAAGCCAGATATCATAGCCACCTATGGGGGTTGTCATGCAGGAAACATCACCGCTATTTGCATTGCCAAACAAGGTAGCTGTTATCACATAACTACCATCGCCATTGTCTATAACGCCATTCCATAGTTTTTCTGAGCCCAAACCACCAAAACATTTTTGCCATAGAATAATATGCAGGGAATCTGTTCGGATAAGCCAAATATCTGAACTGCCATGATAATTCGTAGTTCCATTATCTATATTTAACCCTAAGGCAAGGAAAAATCCGTCAGATGTTTTTGCAACAGTATGATAATGAGTAGTGGTTTCATCTCCTAAACACTGTTGCCATACAATGTTGTAATTTTGTGCGTTAATAATAATAAAGCAGTAGAGGAGGATTATTGTAAATATAATCTTTTTCATCGGAGAAAAGAAAAATGGTTCATCCAGGATGTAACCGGGATGAACCAGATGAAACTATATACGGGAATTTCCGGAAAAGAAATCCTGAAATTTGTACTTGTTTGATTTACAGTTTGATACCCCCCCATTTAATAATTTTCCGGCCCTGATCCTCTTCTTGTTCAGAATGGGAAGCCTGGTTTGAATATGGATAATTTTCCGGTACATTATTTTGAATTAGCTTATCACATTTATAAATTAAAGGCTGTAGTTCATACACTATCTCCCCCGCTAACTGAGCCCGGGCGCCTATGAATATATTGCAACGCAAGATAAGTCAATCTTCCGCTAAAGTCAAGTTTAATTTTATCTAAAGTTAAATTGCTTTTTGCAGAAGTAAGGTAAACCAAAACAGGAGATTTTTTTGAAGTAGTGTCAAAAAACAGGAGAAAACTCATGGTCTCTTTAACTGCTCCGATGGAAGCAGAACCGGGCAGTCATGCGATTGCTGACCAAACGGTGAATGATTCCGGAAATAAAACCACAAATCTTCCTAAATTTGCGCCTGCCTGCATAAAAGGCATAAACAAATCTGTAAAATATAACCCGGCATTAAAATGAAAGGATCAATTGCCATACTGGCAGGCGGTGGCCCCGCACCCGGAATCAACTCAGTAATTGCCTCGGTGGCCAAGGTTTTTCTGAAGGATGGTTACCGCATCATCGGTTTGCACGAAGGATACAAGACCCTGTTTACGGGAAGTCCTAAAACCATCGACATCGATTTTGAGATGGCCGACCGTATCCACAACCAGGGCGGATCATTCCTGATTATGAGCCGGCACAAACCCAAAGATGCCGATTTTAATACAGATTTTTTCGTCAGCAACAACGTGAAGCTGCTGGTCACCATCGGTGGCGACGATACCGCTTCCACCGCCAACCGCATATCGAAATTCCTTGCCGCCAATAATGTGAAGATTCAGAACATCCACGTTCCGAAAACCATCGACAACGACCTGCCCCTGCCCGACGGTATTCCTACCTTCGGCTACCAGAGCGCCAAACAGGAAGGGGTGCGGCTGGCAACCACCGTTTATGAAGATGCGCGCACCAGCGGCAACTGGTTTGTGGTTTCGGCCATGGGCCGCGAAGCCGGCCACCTGGCCTTCGGCATCGGCGCCGCCTGTCATTATCCCATGATCATCATACCTGAGATGTTCAACAAGGCCGAAGTTACCTTCGACCGCATCCTCAGGCTGGTGATTTCCTCCATGATCAAGCGTAAAATCCTGGGCATCAGCTACGGCGTCGCCATCATCAGCGAGGGGGTCTTCCACTTTATGACCGACGATGAAATCACCTCTTCGGGCATTCATTTTACCTTCGACGACCACGGGCACCCGGAACTGGGCAATGTAAGCAAGGCGCATATCTTCAACGAACTCCTGCAGAAAAAAACGAAGGAACTGAAATTAAACGTGAAAAGCCGTCCGGTTGAAATCGGTTACGAGGTACGCTGCGTGCAGCCCATCGCCTTCGATATGCTCTACTGCGCCCTGATGGGCATAGGCGTGAAGCACCTCTTCGACCAGGGCCTTACCAGTTGTATGGTGGTAAGCGGCCCCAACGGCGATATTTCTCCACTTTACCTGAAGGACGTGGAAGATGAAAACGGCAAAGTGAAGCCCCGCCTGGTGAATATGGAAGGACAGAAGTCGAAAATGGTGTTTGAAGACAGCCTGCAGTACATTGAACCGGCCGATTACGAGGCCGCCCGAAAATACGTTCCCGATCCCGAAAATTACGATTTCAGGAAGATACTGAACTGGTAAACCGGGTGGTTAAGAACTGCCTGGTAGCGGAAGCACTATTCGGCCAGGACTTCCTGAAGTACCCGTACCGATTTCATTTCTCCCAATCCGGGAACATGCAGACGATAGTAGTCCAGTAGTCGATCCAGCAACTCATCGCGTACCGTACTATTGATGGCTATTTCGTTAAGCCGGTGAAAACCGGCAGATTGCAACTGCTCCAAAGCAGCTGCAGGCGGGCCGGAAATAAAATAAGCATGCATAGGCTCTGAAGTCATGAAAAGTCCCTCTTCCATATCGAAGACTCCTCCGGCTGCTATTTTGGATATGGCCGGACTGAATCCGAGGTAACGGGTTAGCTTTATCATAAACAGCAGGTGGAATGTCCTGAGTGAAACATCCGGTTCGTTAAGGATTTGCAAAACGGTGAGGATAAAATCAAAAAGGGCCGGATTGGGTTCTTCTTCCTTTATACACCGGTACAACAGCTCGTTGATAAATAAAACCAGCGAACTGCGTCCAATATCCGTACTCAGGGAGGTCAGATTCAGATGTAAACCGGCTTCGCGGATGTAATGCAGGGGTTTATTTTCCTTGCGATCAACAACAAGGTCGAGTATGGAAAGGTGGGAGAACAAAGCTGCACGTGCATTGGATTTACGACTGAACAGCCCTCTGACTATAAACGACTGCAGCCCGAATTTTTCGGTATAGATTTTTACCACAGCCCCTGAATCGCCATAACGGGTTTTGTGAAACACAATTCCTCTTGTAGAGTCAAGCATGTGCTAAAGATAGGCAAAAACAGAAATCCGGTAACGACTTCAATATCTGAAAATCAGCCCCGCATAATCAGTTTACGAACATGATTTTAGTGACTGCGGTTTTACTTCCGTCGGTATTGGTTATATAAACCAGATAAACGCCGGTTTTAACGCGGTCGCCATTAAAATTCCTGCCGTCCCATAATGCCTGACCGCCTTCGCTGATGGTGGAGTACACAATATTCCCGCTGATATCCGTGATTTTAACGCTGGCGTTTTCAACCAGTCCGCCGATTGCAATGGACCCCTGGTAGCTTTCGCGAACGGGATTGGGAAATACAACGATTTCGGTAAGGGTAGGTTTCGGAGTAACCGATTCGCTGCGATAAGATACCACTCCAAGCGTTGTTCCGATAAATACTTCACCTGCATCGGTGATGGTAATATCGGTGATGGAATTGCTGAGCAGCGGACTGTTTTCGGCCGTAAAATGCCGGATTTCCTTTGTTCCGTCGGCCGACATCAGAAACACGCCGGCCCGGTCGGTTCCGAACCATTTACGGTTGGAACCATCTACTGCTATGGCTGTTACTGCTTCAGTACCTAGCAGGTACTGTCCGTATCCATCCTGTTCGATTAATATTTTCTGGGCATCCGAATTCTGACCATTGAAGATATTCTCAGGGGAATAGAAAACAGCTACGCCCTCATTGGTGCCTACCCATACCAGACCTTCGCGGTCAACAGCCAGACTGAGTGTAAAATCGCCGGGCAAAGCGCCGTTGCCAGCAGAAGAAGTCAGTTTCCTGATTTTATCGTCGGCGGTATTGTCGATGGTTCCATTATCGTCAAACACGATCAGGGCGTGATCGCGGGGAACAATCCACTTTTGTCCGAGTTTATCGATATGGATACGGTTCAGGTATATCCCGGAAGCCAGGGGGCCAAGGTCTATGGATTTCCATTCGCCGTTGAATTTTTTCACGGAGATGGCAGATGGGGCATTGGAATTGGTAATCCATAGATTGTTCTTGTCGTCGAACGCCATGCCTCCGATCCCGCACCAGGAATTGCTGAAGGTCGCATATTCAAGGCTGCTGTTCTCAGGCGTATAATGTTGCTGAAGCTCACCGTTAAGATATTCAAGCACCCCATACCCCCAGGTTCCGAAATAAACTCTTTTGTCGTTGGCCGGATCAACTGCAATGGCAAGTACATCACGCAAATCCTGAAGCATGGTATCCTGCTTGTTGTTGATGGTTGTCCATTCCCCGTCGACAAAGCCCGCAAACCGGGCCTGACGGTAAAGTCCGCCGTATGCCGTATTCCGGCCTCCCGGCGCCACCCACACATCGTTGCTTCCCGAAGCCAGTGAATACACCTCGGGGAAGTCGGGGCCGTTGGGCAGAAACTTCGTTACTTCGGCAAGACGGGCCATTCTGACCAAACCCTCCTCTTCATCGCCTATCCACAAATCACCGTCCTTGTCAAGGATGGCATCCCTGGGGAAGATATATCCGGGATTGTAGGAATACAGGTTAAAGACTCTGTTACCTGCTTCATTGTATCCGTCAACTGTAAGGAAATTGCAGACCACCAGCCGGTCGAGATGCACTTCCATGCTGTAGCGGTTCGACGTATTCTGGGGCTCGAACGCCTGCCAGATACCATTGTCCTTAACGAACATGGCATCCGTTGAATAGGCCGGGCCTTTTTTATTAGCGTAAATCCTGTTTCCGAAAGCAGCAATCAGGTTGAACGGTCCCGCAGGCAGTGCCACAGCGTACTCGCGATGCCAATCGGCAAAGTTGGCCAGGTTGGCTTTGTAATAATGCGCCCTGTAGATCCCCTTGTCGGTAGCTGCATACATCATCGAATCCACCGGATTATAGGTAATATCGAACACATTAACGGCACTTCCGTTCAATCCGATGTAATAAATGGGATCGGGAAACTCTTCGCGCTCGGTGTCGAGGGCAATTATTCCGAAACCACATGCCAGATATGCTTTCTTTTCAATAAAGACAACCTTGTTGATCGTTTTGTTCCCAAGAATCGGCTTACGTTTGATGTACGACAGGTTAACGACGGTACCATCCTTGATAAGGTCGATGTTGGTATTTGAGTATGCAACAACCAGGGTTTTAAGCTCCCTGTTGTACCCGATGCTGCTGATGCCAACATCGCTCAGTCCATTAACCTTTGTGAGGCGGTTCAGACTGTTGTCAGCGAGATTGTAATAAAACAGGCTGTAAGGAGTGGCGGCAAATATTTTACCATCGCCCTCCGTAACTCCAATTACATTTCTGTATGGAAGGTGATCGCGCCACTCGCCAATTCCGATGTCCTGCGACTTTAACACACCGGCGGTAACAAGAATCATCGCCACTGAGGCGAGAGCGTAACGTAAAAATCTGATTTTCATTCGTTCACGATAAATGGTAAGTCAGGTGTCCTTTTACCCTTCCGGGATTGATAACACCTGATAAAGAAACCTGTTCACTTCAGGCAGACAATCACCAGACCTCTGATGCAATACATTCATGCCAGTGTAGCTGATTCCGGTGTATAAAACTGCAATTTTACTAAATTATTGTGATGCATGGTCAATCGTGCAACAGGGTATTTCACCGGCTACCGCCGGTGCATCGAAAGTTTTCAGCCGAACGGGTGTCAAACAAGCTGCAATGGGATTAACCATCGGCAGAAAACCAGCAATTGCGTATCTTTATCTTATGGAAACAAACAGCGGACACATCTGGCATACAACAACACTCCATCCGAAAAACATGGTCAGCCAGTGCTGTTTAACACTCATTAAGAGGCTGGTTGAAGAAAACGAAGGTATAGTCGAGCGCATAAAACCGGGAGAACTTGTAATCCGGTTTAATCCTGCCCGGCATAACCGGGAATTCTATATTGACCTTCTTGCGGCTAATGGTTTTGAACCGGTAATGAGTCACGACCGGCTGCTTGTTGAAAAAATCAGGCTTGCCGTTATCGAGCTGGTACATAAAGCAGGGCATGTAAACTCACTAATCCGCAATTCCGATTATCTGGTGGAAAGACTTGGAATGTCGTATGCTTATTTGTCGGCACTTTTTTCAAAATACGAGCATATTACCCTGGAGAAGTACATTATCCTTCATAAAATAGAAAAAGTAAAGGAGCTGCTCGAATACGATGAAATCACCCTGAGCGAGATTGCCGTTCGTCTCGGCTACAGCTCGGTTCAGTACCTTTCGTCGCAGTTCCGGCAGGTGACCGGAATCGCGGTAAGCGAATACCGTAAAGGCGGATACTCCCGCACTCCGCTGGAACTTATCGGAAAAACCGAGCCCGTAACGGACGGTAATA
>ERZ795032.2407-NODE-2407-length-10747-cov-7.469790_pt1 | contig 10747 bp, 11 predicted proteins | sample MGYA00375124_ERZ795032 | MGnify/ENA primary metagenome ERZ795032 (study PRJEB30167, sample SAMN05720154) | activated sludge metagenome | isolation source: Anaerobic digester | place: China | collected 2015-12-16 ...
ATACTACAAACAATGAAAATGCATCACAACTCGTTGTGGAGATGGTACCAGGCCTCGATCTCATCCTTGTAGGCCACGATCATCAAGGCTGTTGAAACTCCATGATAATGTCCCCTAGTGGACTCGATGAAAATTCCCCTTGGTAGAATAGCAGCCAGGAGCGAAGATGCCTGGGAAATTAGCAATGGGACAAAAAGAGCTTATACGGGCGAAAGTGATGGAACAGGTAGTACAAAAGGAGCTTTTACTGAAAGAGGCGGCAGTAAAGCTTAAGGTGTCGTATCGGCAGGCGAAACGGATCTATCGGCGATATCTGGAGGAAGGCGACGAAGGGTTTCTGCACCGTAACCAAAGGAAGGCCTCAGGGAGGGCCTATGATGTGGGGATACGAAAGGCGGCGGTGGCTGCTTGCGGCACGACTATAGGAATAGAAGCGGCAGAGGATGCCATTCGCTATCTCAGGGAAGTCTACCTTCCCAAGATCAACGAGAAGTTTGCGAAGGCAGCCGCACAGCCACAGGATGCTCATGTGCCGCTCACGACACCAACCTCGCTTGAGGACATCTTGTGCTATGAAACGCCTCCTGTGGTGAGCAATGACTATGTCGTCAGCTACAAACGCCGATTGTTGCAGATTACGCGCACTGCACGAGTCCTCCCCAAGCCACGGTCGCAGGTGACTGTCAGAGAACTGCTCGATGGACGGATCAAGCTGCTCTACCAAAACACTCAACTCGAGTATGTCGAACTCGAGCAACTACCACACAAGGAGGAACTGGCCACTTGCTCAGCCTGAGTGAAAAGGGGACATTTTAATCGAGTCTTGACAAGTCAACTTAGAGTTGACAGTTACAAACAATAAGATATAATTTTATTATCACTGTGCAAGAGAGCTTTTTAATGGTGATTATATTGGGGCTAATCCAGAATCTGGGGGTCTTATTTCCGATGATGTCAAGAATTGCTAATGCACGAGGATATGTACTCTTTTCTTTATAGAAATGAGATGCTATCTAACCTATTGATAAAATCCATCGGAGAGTAAACAGCCACCACCAAAGGTAGTGGCTTTAAGAATCCGGGCTCTCAAAGAGCCCATAATCCTTCGAGTTATTCTCCTCTTGTTTCTCCCTATCTTCCTGGTATTTTACATAACGACGAATCTTATCTTCGTCCATCCCGATGGTCGTCACACAATATCCCCTACTCCAGAAATGATTCCCCCAATATGGCTTCTCCTTTAGATTCGTATGCCCCTTGAAAACCGCTATCGCTGTCTTCCACTTTATAATCCCCATCGCGTCTGATATCGATATCCTCGGCGGTATCGTCGCTACCATATGCACATGATCCTTCCTGATGTTGAGCTCCAGTATCTCTATCCCTTTCCATTCACAAACTGTCCTGATCTTGTGCTCCACCATTCTCGCGATATCGCCTTCCAGAATTCGATATCGGTATTTCGGCGTCCATACGATATGATAACTGCATTGATAGATAACATGCGCAAGCTTCTTCCACTTCGGCATACCTCATTGTAGCTCCTGGCTATCTTACGGCATAGCCAGTCAGGACATCACCACCGCCAAAGGCGGTGGTTTTCCAAGGTCCTAATAAATCCTCGTTTGATTATTTTCTACTTTCCATATTGTCTAGTATATGCCTTTTGATTCATATCGAGAATCTTCTGCAAGCCCAGCTTATCTAAGTTAGCAATATAGGCATTCCATTCCTTATCGAGATCCATTGCTCCTACAACAAACTTTACCATGCTCTGGCGAGCGTATCGGGCAAATTCGGTTGTCAATGTAGCCATCTGCTCTTGTCCTGAACTTAGGAAGCGAAATGGCAAAGAAATTTGTTTTTCTGGATGTGCGTGCCGTTTCATAATATTTCTTTGTGGCATCATACAATCGCTTTTCAACACCTTCCAAATACAATCCTGAAGGGCCTCACTCGGCGTTGCGGTATGCTGCGCCGACTTAGGTCATGGGAAAATTAGCAGCTTAGATGGTCCGAAAAGTAGGGAAGGATTACGATCTTCTTTAGAATGTAAGATTGAAAAGATTCAATTATTTGCTTATATGATCTGTATCACAACGATCTATCTATATAATGGAAGCCTGCTGGACTCACGCACCAATAATTCTGGAATAATAAGATGACTACAAGTCTTTCTAGCATTACAATTCACCATATCTAGTAATTCTTTTGCAGCAATTGTCCCCATGGATCCACAAGATTGGGAGATAGTGGTGAGAGGCACTCGGCATAAGCTAGCTAATTTTATATTATCATATCCGATTATTGACACCTGTTCAGGAATTTTAAGTTCTAGCTCATACAGACGATTTATAATACCAATTGCAACATTATCATTGGTTACGAACAAAGTAGATTGCAGTCCCCTCAAATTACAATCGGATAGCAGCTTTGGAACCAGAGCATATCCTTCTTCAAGGGTATTAACTCCTTTGAAATGCTCCACCGGAATTGATGGAGATATTTTATAATTAAAGCCTTTAACTCTATCTTGCATACATTGATCATCAAAACCGGTGATAAGGATAACCTGATCTTGTTTGCAGGAATTTATATATTCTGCCGCCAACTCTCCACCTTTAGTATTGTCACAGGCAACATACGAAACTGAATCATCATCAGGGATACAATTCATAACAATGAAAGGAATCCCAGAGCGCTTCAGAATTTCAATAGACTGAGAATCAGGACGAACAGGTGCAAGCAATACGCCATCCACTCTATTACTGATCAAAGATCTTACCAAGTCTATTTCTCGTTTATAGATCCATCTTGAACTGCTAATCTGCATCGAGTAGTTATTTGGGCTCAATATCTTATCAATCCCTTCAGCAATTTCAATAAAAAAAAAGTTAGCCAATTCATCAATAATTATTCCTATCATGTTGGTTGGAGAGCCACTAAGTCCTCTCGCTAAACGATTTGGAATATAAGAATATTTATCCATCAATTGCAGTATTCGATCACGTGTGGGCTTGCTAACAATCTGAGGATCAGTAAGAACTCGTGATACAGTTGCCTTTGAGACTCCTGCTTCTTTTGCAATATCCATAATTGTTATGTTCTTCATTTTCATTCAATCTTCCAAAGAGTTTTCTCAATGCAATTCATCCAAATTCCAGATAGTATTTTATAATAGATTCCAAAAAATGTCTTCTGAGGTCTGTCTATTCAGATACACCTTATTCAAAAACAAGCGAACCAACAATTGTCTAAGATCTTTGTTGACATCCCAATAATGAGAGCTTATAATTTTGATGTAACCGGTTTCATATATTCATAAAAATATGGCTCTTAGGTAAGAGCTAATTTGTCTTTTTATAGGAGGTCTTTATGAAAGCGAGAGGAATACCATTGATTCTCTCAATACTCCTTCTAGCAGAAGGAATCCTATTTGGAGCATTGAAGGCAGAGGCAGCTCCTGCTTCTAAGGAGGTTACCCTTACTATTTATGCTCGCGCCTATACATTTTCTCAAGATGCTCCTTGGAAACTTGCAGAAGCAGAATTGCAGAAACGGCATCCTGAAATTCACTTCAAATTCATTGAAGAAGGATTTGGATGGGACGATTTGAGGACGAAATTTCTAACATCAAGTGCCGGCAGAAATCCTCCGGATATCATGATGACCGATATTATTTGGTTGGGAGAATTCGCTGAAAACGATCTTTTGCTAGATGTTACAGACAGGGTCTCCAAGTGGCCTGAGTGGAATGATGTTGTTGACACATACAGAGAAGCAACAAAATGGAATGGAAAAGTTTATGGCACTTGGCTAAACACAGATGTTCGAGTTCTTGTATATAATAAGGACCTATTCAAAGCTTCAGGTCTGGATCCTAATAAACCACCAAAGACATGGGATGATTTGAAAGTAATGGCCAAAAAGGCTACTAATCCTCCTTATTATTATGGATTCGGATTTCCAGCGACGCTTGAGGATGAAGGCCCCATGAAATTCTTTGCCAATCTCTATAGCCTTGGTGGACAAATTCTCAATCAAGATAACACAAGAGCTGCTTTTAATTCTCCTGAAGGTGTAGCTGCATTAGAAGCATTAATTGATCTAGTAAGAATAGGAGCGACTCCCACCAGTATTGTCAGTGGGAAATATGGTGATATAGATAATGGGGTATTCCAAGGAAAATTTGCGATGGCCACTATGACAAAAGCTTATGGCTTGGCGCGAGATTTGATCCCCGGCCTGACACCAGCAATATACAAAGAGAAATTTGGAGTAGCTCCGGTACCTCATGCCCCTAATGGTGTACCATCAACAATGGCAGGCGGATATCTTCTGACTATTCCCATGGGTTCAAAGAATCATGACCTGGCTTGGGAATTAATTACGATTGCGGCTGGTGCAGATCTTCAGTTTAAATATACTTCAGCACGTGGCTATGTGCCGACTTTTAAGTCTCTGATGGCTCGCGGTGATGATTATTCATCTGTAGATCCATATTTCTCCATTATTCTTGCTCAATTGCCATATGCACATTTTCGTCCTTCTGTCCCCAAATGGACCGAGATTTCATCAGAAATCCAAAAAGCAATTCAAGCTTGTGTACTTGGACGAATGACTCCAAAAGAAGCTCTGGATTTGGCTGCTGCAAATGTGAATCAAATTCTTTCGGATTAGAACACTAGACTTAGGAATTTAGCATGCCTCTCTTCATTGAATAATAGGAGAGAGGCATGAATAATGAGCATTCAGATTATGGCTAATTTTGGAATAAAATATAGTCTATGAAACATAGAAACGATACAATAAGAGGATTCCTTTTTATCGCTCCTGTTTTGATACTTCTTTTAACCTTTTCGCTTTATCCATTGCTCTGCACGGTATATTACAGCTTTTTTAATATAAGTCTTGCATCAATAAACAAACTAAAACCTGCAGGATGGGGAAATTATATCAAATTGTTCACTAGAACATCTCCAGAATTTTTCTCACAGATACTACCAGCTACTTTTATTTATGTTGCAGGATCGGTTATTGGACAAATTGGATTCGGCCTAATTCTAGCACTGCTGCTCAATCAAAAGTTCCTTAAGGGCCGTGAGATCTTCCGCGCAATTATCATATTACCATGGGTAGTTAGTTCTATCATTATCGCAATATCCTGGAGGTTTATGTATGAGCCACGGCTTGGAATAATAAACCACATTCTCTTGTTGCTGGGGATCAATAGCCCTCCCACCTGGCTCAATGATGAAAAGCTTGTCATGCCTTGTTTGATAGTTGCCAATATCTGGCATGGAATGCCATTCAGCTTCATTATTCAGACCTCAGGTTTGCAGAGTATTTCGGAAGATGTAATTGAGGCTGCAACGGTAGATGGAGCAACAGGTCCCCAGAGATTAAAATACATCACTTTGCCATTGGTAAGGCAATTTCTTGTCCTCAATCTCATATTGACCAGCATAAACACTATTAATTCATTCGATCTCATTTATGCAATGACCAATGGAGGACCCTTATATAGAACCGAAGTCATTTCAGTCTATATGTATCATAGAGCGTTCAATTTCGGATATCTTGGAGAAGGTTCAGCAATCTCTACAATTATTTTCCTAATTAATTTTGTACTTACAATATTCTATATGCAAATCAATAGAAATAGGGAGAGAGAGGAGTAATCATGCACAAGGAAATTTCGATCGCCAAAATCATGACATATCTCTTTATTTTTATTTGGATAATTTTTACAATTTGTCCGTTATATTGGTTGCTCAGTTGCACTTTCAAACCTACATCTGAGGCTCTCGGTTATCCTCCAACTCTATTTCCTAAAAATCCGACCCTTAATAATTTTAAGATCTTATTTACTTCCTCTAGATTCAATTTCCAATCGTATGGCAATAGCCTGATTATAAGCCTTGGAGCGATGCTCATTAGCACTACTTCAGCTGCATTTGCTGGTTATGGCCTCTCCAGGATCGTCTTCAAAGGCAGGAATTTTGTGATGACTGGAATATTGCTATTCCAGATGATCCCTATTCTAGCTACCTTGATTCCGCTTTACCGAATATATTCGCTATATGGTCTTTACAATACGCACTTGGGACTAATGCTAATCTATGCAACTCAGACCGCTCCCATGAATACATGGTTGCTAAAAGGCTATTTTGATACAATCCCTTATGCCATTGAGGAAGCCGCACAGATCGATGGATTGTCCCGAACACAATCATTAATGAAAATCGCATTGCCAATCGCTGCTCCAGGAATATCTGCTTCGGCGATATTTGCGTTTTTTCGAGCTTGGAATGAATATATGGTAGCTATGACTATGACTAGCACGGTGCGTCCATATACAGTCGAATTGTACCGATTTATAGGGGAACATGGAGATGTGGATTGGAGTCTTTTGGGGACCGCAGCTTTCATAGCTGTGTTGCCTGTTTTTATCCTTTTCTCGTTCTTCCAAAAGTACTTCATCATCGGACTCTCAGGCGGTGCGATCAAATCTTGATATTATGCAGTTTTCTTAAGGAAATAGAATAAGATGGATATCTTTCGGAATTCTAATCAGGTCAAAGATATTTCGGTTGCAATCATCGGAGATATATGTCTGGATGTTTTATACCGAGCAAGATTAAGCAATGAAATATCTATAGAAACTGGACTGCCTGTTTACCATGTGGAAAAGTCTTTATTTATTCCCGGAGGAGCTGCAAATATAGCATTGCAATGTAAGCGCTTGGGAATTAATAACGTCGACTTGTTTGGGATTATTGGAGAAGATGCATATGGTGAGAAGCTTGTCAACATTCTAGAGAAGGAGAAAATAGGAGTTGATACGATCTTGGTGCAATCAGATGAATGTAATACCTACGTATATCATAAAATATATATAGAATTGCAGGAGAAATCTCGTTTCGATATCGGATCAAATAATATTATTAATGATGATCTAATCGACCAATTGTTAGCCCTTCTAAGAAAGCGTCTTCCTACATATAGCTGTATCCTAATCAACCAACAAATTCCTAATAGTATCCATTCACCTAAATTGATTCAGGAGCTTCGCAAGCTTATGGACACAACCTTTGAAAGAGTCCATTGGATCGCAGATATTAGAGAACCTCAAGATCTCTATCCGAAAGCGATTCATAAAATGAATTTCAATGAAGCTCGACAATTGGCCAATACGCTGGGATTGTCTGAAAACTCTTCTGAATCAGCAGAGACACTTAGTAGAGCATTCGCTAACTATTGGGGAAATAAGGTAATTATCACTCTTGGGGAAAACGGAGCTGTTGGTTCAGATGGAAATAATACCTTTATAGAACCAGGATTACATATTATTGAGGATGTTGATCCTACAGGTGCAGGAGATGCTTTCCTGGCAGGCATTGCTTATGCTCTTGGATCTGATCTATCTCCCCCAGAGATACTAAAATTCGGTAATTTGACAGCAGGAGTTTTTATCCAAAAGAATCGTTTCCCTAAAGGCATCTCATTTGATGCAGTAAGAATGCTAAATTCTGATATCGACTACCGCTATAATCATGAATTAGCCGGTGATATACGCTTAGCTTCCTATATTCCCGATACCGACATTGAAGTGGTCTACAATAAGCCTTTCAGTGCGAAAAAGAGAGGATATCCAAAGGTAGCAGTTTTTGACCTTGATGGAACTGTCTCAACGCTGAGAGAAGGCTGGGATAGAATAATGTTACAGTGTATGATCAAATTCATTATAGGTTCACATTACGATTCCCTGCCAAAAGAAAAACTCGAACTAATTTCAAATAAAGTAAAGACATTGATTGAGAAGACAGCAGGCGTTCAAACGATAATTCAGATGGTCGAAATGAGGAAGTTGATTGAGGAATTTGGTTATGTTCCTAGAAATCAAATTGAATCAGCCTATGTGTATAAGGAATCATATGCCAATGAAATTAGAAAAATAGCAGAAAAAAAAGTCCAACGTTTTATGGCAGAACAATTGACTTTAGAGGATCTGACCATTAAGGGCGCTATCCCCTTTTTAAAAAGACTCAACGAACAGGGAACAATGATTTATCTAGCCAGTGGTACGGATCAAGTTGATGTACAACGAGAATTGAAAGCTCTAGGCTATGACAAACTTTTCAATGGTGGCATTTTTGGATCAATCAATGATACAGAAAACGACCCGAAAAAATTGGTGATGCAAATTATATGTGAAAAGATATCAGAACTGAATCAGCGGTTATCCTGGGGGGATTGCATAATTTTTGGCGATGGACCAGTCGAAATTCGAGAAGGTCACAAGCACGGTTTCATGACAGTTGGATTGATAAGCGATGAAAAACAACGATTTGGCATGAATATCAATAAGCGGGAAAGATTGATTCTTGCTGGAGCTGATTTTCTGATCCCTGATTATTCATGGATTTTTCAATTATCCCGGTATATCGGTTGGGAATAAATAGAATGAGTTATCCCGAATTCAATCGAAATAAAATAATTTATCGATCTCTCAGCGAGCGTCAGAATAAACTGGCATTGTCCTCAATTAGGATAACTGCAGAAATGGCTATGTCTACTGAGATACCTGATGTCCTCAAAGATAAAAGTGAAATGATTGCAGATAGGATTATCAGGGCTCGCAGAATTGGCTCTTCTATAATATGCGCTTTTGGAGCTCATTCTATTAAGAATGGTTTGGGCAGTCTTCTAGGATTCTTCATCCGCAAGGCTTGGTTTTCTCACCTGGCAACCAATGGAGCTGGGATCATTCACGATTGGGAATTTGCTTATCAAGGTGAGACCAGCGAAGATGTCCGAAATAATGTAAAACATGGCAATTTTGGTACATGGCAGGAAACAGGCATGTATCTCAATCTTGCACTTATAGTAGGTTCATATGAAGGACTTGGGTATGGTGAATCGATTGGTAAATTGATCGCGACGAATGGATTAGACCTACCCTCAAAGGATTCCCTAATGCACTGCATATTGAACGACAAGGATTTTTGGAGGCGTTCTGCAGCCAGTGATCTTTTACAGACGATAGAGGATTTTGAATTGGACACGGGACGCTTAGAAATTTCCCATCCATTTGCCGATTCGAGCGTGCAATCGATTGCTTACAAACTGGGGATCCCATTTACCGGCCACCCAATGTTTGGTCAGGATATTATTTATACTCATAAAATGAGCAAAGGAGCCGCAATTGGCAGAACCGCTGAAAGAGACTTCCTTAGATATGTCCATAGCATTAGTCGATTAGAAGGTGGCGTATATCTCTCTGTAGGATCTTCAATAATGTCGCCAATGATCTTCGAAAAAGCGCTATCTATGGCTCGAAATGTTGCAGAGCAATCAAGAAAAAACATAAGCGATTGCTTAATAGTTGTTGTGGATATCCAGCCTGAAAGCTGGGACTGGAACAAAGGGGAGCCACCTATGGATAACCCTGCATATTATCAGAGATTTATGAAGACATTTAGCCGAATGGGATGCAGTGTCTTATATATCTGCGCAGATAATCGGTTATTTTTTTCCAGCCTTTGCCAATCATTAATGAGACAGGACAGAGCTGGAGAATTTTTATGAGTGATGATTCAATAAAGCATTCCTCAGGTCAAGATCTCTATATTGGTGTTGATATCGGGGGAACAAAAATAGGGGTATGTATCGGCAACTCTGAGGCTCTTATATTTCGAGAAATCAGATTTCCCACTAAGACCCAGCCAAAAGTAGTAATTGAAGATATCTCAAAAGCAATAAGATTTCTTATTTCAGAATATCGCGGTGATTTAAGAGCGATCGGCATCATTTGTGGCGGTCCGTTGGATGCCAATAAAGGCATTATCCAATCGCCACCAAACTTACCAGAATGGATAGATATTCCGATAGTGAAGATCTTGCAGAGAAAATTCAATATTCCGATATACCTGCAAAATGATGCTAATGCTTGCGCGTTAGCTGAATGGAAATGGGGGAATGGACGTGGATGCAAGAACATGATCTTCTTGACCTTCGGAACTGGTTTGGGTGCAGGCTTAATCCTAAATGGAAGATTATATAATGGTCATTCTGGACTGGCAGGAGAAGTTGGCCATATCCGTATTTCTGATCATGGTTCCATTTGCTATGGGAAAAAAGGCTCTTGGGAGAGCTATTGCAGCGGTACCGGTATTAGCAAAATGTACAAGGACCATTTCAATGAACAATTATCCGCTAAAGAGATTTGTAGGCTGGCAGAACAGGGAGATAAAAAAGCCCTGTACATCATCGATATCAGTGCTACCTACTTAGGAAAAGGATTAGCTCTCTTGATGGACATATTGAATCCTGAAAAAATCGTAATTGGGAGTATATTCACTCGCTCAGAATCCTTATTTAGGAGCTCGATGGAAAAAAGTATACATAAAGAGGCTTTGGAACAAACAAGCAGAGACTGCCTAGTGCTTCCTTCTCTTCTAGGAGAAGCCTTGGGAGACATGGCAGCATTAGGTTTAGCAATGAGTAGCAATTTGGATCAAGAGCAATGATAGTGGGTCTTCAAACAAAAACTGAAACTTGGAAGGCAAATTATGTATGAAAAAACTATTGGACATGCAATTAGAGAATCAATCAAAGTGAAAGAATATATCTTGAATGACCAGCAGCTTATTTCCATAATTGATAGAGTTGCTGCAGAAATCATAAATCTCTTCAAAAACGACAAGAAAATCTTGTTATGCGGAAATGGGGGAAGTGCTGCCGA
>ERZ795032.2410-NODE-2410-length-10728-cov-21.839220_pt1 | contig 10728 bp, 7 predicted proteins | sample MGYA00375124_ERZ795032 | MGnify/ENA primary metagenome ERZ795032 (study PRJEB30167, sample SAMN05720154) | activated sludge metagenome | isolation source: Anaerobic digester | place: China | collected 2015-12-16 ...
AAGCGCTCGAGCACACCATCGCGAGAACCCTTGCGTCCTTCATGAACACCCACGGCGGGGTGCTCTTCGTCGGTGTCGATGACGGCGGGAGGGTCGTCGGGCTCGACGGCGACCTGAAACTCTCCCAGCGGAAGAACGAAGACGGCCTGCGGCTCCGGTTCGACGACCTGGTGAAGCAGTACCTCGGCAACCGGTTCCTCCCCGGGATCATGATCCACCCGCTCGAAGATGGCGGGAAGGCATTCTGGGCGGTTGAGGTCAGGGCTTCTAACGAGCCGGTGTTTGTGAAGAACAACGGCGACGACGAGTTCTGGATCAGGGGGACGTCGTCGTCGCGGAAGCTCTCGCTGAGCCAGGCCGTAGAATATATAAAGACTCACTTCGGTACCTCTTCTCAAGGAACGAATCCGGATTCCAAAGGATACTAAGGAGCGAAAAATATGGTGGAGGTTTTTGTAAGATCTGATGGGGTAAAACTTGAAATTCTCTATCCGCCGTACTGTGTGGTGTGCGGCAATCCGATCCCGGACAGTTTTGCGAAGGCTCCTTACTGTGGAGTATGCAAAGATAGTCCGGAGAAGTACGATCCGCCCTTCCGTGTCCGGGCATTCGGGAAGTATCTCTTTGAAGGCGAGTATCCTAATGACAGACTGAGTAAGGATATCCGCAGAATGAAGACAGATTCAACCATTATCCCGCTTCTTCAGGAGTGCTTGTATTACTCTATGGATCACCAGTATCCCGAACTGCGGGAGCTTGATGTCGTAGTCCCGGTAATGGGCGGGTCCAGTGGTAGAGGTTACAATCAGGCAGCACTCCTTGCCCAGGGTATTGCCTCCCGATATAATCTCCCGTGCAGGGATGTGATCTATACGAAGGCGCCTTATCGGCCAATGCACGAAATACATAACCTGGCAGAGAAAGAGAGAGAAATCGCGGGAAAAATTGGATGTAATTACCAATTTGAAGGTGAGTCCATCCTCCTCATCGACGATACATGCATTGATATGGTGACAAAACGTGAGTGTACTCAGGTGCTGCAAGCTCATGGAGCTGGGGATGTCTGGGCACTTGTTCTGGGGCGGATGGTTAACAGGAGACATTTGGGCTTCTTGAGGAGATACAATGGATAATTTCTTCAGACAAGAGACCGCACTGCTCGCCTGCCTCAACGACAACCAATCCTTGAAAAAAAGGGAGAATATTGATTACTTCCGCGATCCGGCATCTATTCGCAACATATTCACCGATATCTTTGAAAATTACTCAAGCGCGCACAGAGACTATCCGGAAGTAATCTTGCCCGTTATTGAAAAAGCTGAAGTTGCCCGGGAAAAGCAGCTCCTCGATCACTATATTGACGTCATCAAGCGATATCGACAGAAAAGCATCCATATTCTGCAAGTGACTGATAGGGATTACCCGCTGAAACTCGCGAGAATCCCTGATCCACCCTTTATGATCTATATAAAGGGCAGGATGGAAAGCCTTTCAAGACCTGCGGTTGCAATTGTCGGTACACGGGATATCAGTCCAGATGGTGCTGAGAAAGTCCAAGAGATTGTCGGATTCTTTGTACAACTCGGATATACAATTGTCAGTGGACTGGCGCTTGGAACGGACGCATGTGCTCATAAAGCCGCACTGGATCTTGGCGGTGAAACCATTGCGGTGCTTCCTGGAGATATTGAAAACGTTGTTCCAAAAGAGAACCAGGAGCTCGCCGAGAGGATATCCAAATCAGGAGCGCTCATTAGCGAGATTACCCTTCTCACGAAAATGCACAGAGGCCGATATATAGAGAGAAACCGTATCACGAGTGCCTTGTCCAAAGCCGTGATCGTGATCGAAACTGGAGAGTCCGGTGGCTCAATCCGGCAGGCTGAAACTGCTTTCAAGCAGGGGACGCCCGTATATGTGGTAAGGCCCGATAACACGAATGAAAGGGCAGTCGCCGGGTTTGATAAATTAGTCTCGGAAGGAGCAACTCCTATCAATAATCTGTATGACTTGTCCGCACACTTCGGAAAAGCGCAGAATACTACTTCACGAATGACAACACTCGCAGATTTTTCATAATTTAGCCCACACCTCCTATTTCAGAGTCCTTTTCTCTCGAAACCCCCCTCACTCACCATATTCCAAAAATCCCTATCCTAATTGGAGTATTTGCGGGTAAAACTGATGAGTGGGGAATCAGGTGGTGCTGGATTTGGATATTAAGGCTTTTCATGCATTATCTTCTGCAGCATCTGATTTACTTCCTGTATCGGGATTAACCCTTTCGAGGTGATATCAAAGGTCAGGAACCCGACCGGAACAATCTGCTGATCGCGGAATGCTTCCTCAAGCCAGAGCAGATCGCTCATATGTCTAATTGCGGCGACATTATCGATGACAATGTAAACTCTTGCAGAATCGCGATTAGATCTGTACTTCGCTATAGTCTCCGACAAATGGGCGATGAGCTCTCTCCCATTTCTATCTCCAGCAAACAGCGTCTCTATCTCGTAATACCCATTGCCTTTCTTATCAAAAACGTCTGGAATGAAGTGTTCGGCACTGAAACTCGAATCTTGGGGTTTTTCAGTAAATATGGCTTCCTCTATCTCCGTAATATTCTTCAACTGATATTTTTCAGAGAGGTATCGGACAACATAGCACTTCATCCGATAGTGTTCATCGGACTCTTTGGATCTCTTTTTTGTTACTATCTGGTATAGCCTATTTTCTGCTTTGGTGAATGAGGAGAATTCTTTCTCATATTCCCCTCTACATATTTTGTTGAAGACTGCGTCTAAGTCATGTGAGGAGATATTCGTCTCTCTTCTTCCCTTATTTCGATTATACTGAATGACTACTCGAGGTTCTTCCTGACCTTGCCTACAATTTCCCCAGAAAACTGATGAAATCCATCTCTTTTCATCTATTGAATGGGAATTGGGCTTAACAACAAGAATGTCCAGGGGATGGCCGTTCTCGTGCGCGAGTTGCTCTTGAATCACTCGCCGGTAAGCCTCAAAATGATCCTCTCTCCGGGACTTGAAAATAATGAACCCATAATCTGCAGCAATTGCTCTCCCTATGAAGTCACGCAGGTTTTTGGGTTTCAACCAATTCTCTACATCCGCCTGATTAAAGTAATCAAAATCCAGCGTGATAAGGTGACGGCCTGGATCTGCCCACTTGTCTAAATAGATCACAATGGTTTCGTCCAGCCTGCTGACAGGCTGTAATCTCGGATCACCGCCTACCTGTTCCCGGTAGATACGTAGACAGCAGGTCTCAAAACTGGCCAGGGTATTATCCTCAGGTCGCTCTTTGTAGAGAATGATCTTTGGCCGCCGGGTCGATAGATCGTCGTTTTTGATCCCAAACAGGTACTGCATGACCTCTGGAGGCTCCTCAGGTATGCCGGTGCCCCCTCCGGGGGGTGAATCTGGCAGGGTTGTTTCCGGGGTTTCCTCTATGTCTTCTCGATTAACTGAAGTCTGCTCACGGAGTGTTGCGTATGTAGTGACCCAGCGCTCCTGAACATCGCTAACACATTCAGTCCAGGTACTATGGAGAACTGGAGCTGACTGTTGAAGACTCACCACAGGGACGTAAAAGCGGACATCTTCTTTTGGTATTGAGGGAATGTGATCGTCCAGCACAACTCTGTTCATGGTGATACTCCCCGGCCGTAAGCGGAGTATCGGCACGCTCAGGTCCAGACTGCTATGCCGGTGGATTTCAGAAATGGTGCAGTCAAATTCAATCTTGGAGAAGTATTCTTTTGCTTGTCCCGGTAACTTGACAATTGGGACGCTAACCGCAATATGTTCGCCTTCAAAATTAGAGAAATCTAATTCCAGCCCGTCATTCCTACCAGATTCTGGTTCCCGCCCGATATCTGCACTTATGCCCGGGGGGTGTCCATCGGGCATCTGCCCGCTGTTCTCTTTATTCACTTCCATGGACATGTAAGAACCACCCTTTACGATTCTTCGGACCTCTCATTAGTCATAATGGGTGAAACAAACGTACAGCGTTGACCGATATCCAACCTCATTTCTCTCGTATATTGTGTGTGGCTGATGACTTATCCCCAGACTCACCAGACCTATGAAGAGATAAGGAGCAGCGATACGGAGGAAATGCTGAAGGCTCATTTCACATGCACGGTAAAAGTTTCTCGAATTTCCGGCATACCCCAGAACATTGAGACCGTTATCAGTGAGGTAGTAACCCCGTGCTTCAAACGCCTCATTCATTGGTTTCAGACCGGGATTACTCGTTTGGACGCTTTTGATGAACTCATCCCGAAGAGATGGAACTTGACCGTCGAATAATGCAAAGGTGGATAACTTATCCCAGCCAATCTGACTCAACTTATAAAGGCTGTCAGCGAATCCCTCTGGTGTATGTCCGATCAAAACCATATCGCCCTGATACGCTGTTTTGTCAACCTCGGGGATATCGGCCACTACTAGCCCTAATACATCTGCCACCGCGTCGAAATGTGTTCTTAACCGCGGATAGGCTTCAAGAAGGAAAAATTTTGGCGTTAGGCGAGTACTCATGGCAAAGAACGTATGATAGTTGTATGTCGCTGAGATCTTGATCAATTGAGAATATATCGTCTCGAATTCGTCTATAATACTCTCTGGTTCCTGAATGAAACCGCTGAGAACATCCTCATCAATTTCAGGAAGATCATGGCCTACCGCTCTGAGCATGTTACCGCTTAAACTGAGAACCTTGCTCAACCCATCAGGGATCAGCGGTTGAGAGAAGTGAACCTCGATATGGTAGAGGGTTTCAGTACCGGGCTCCTTACATAACGAAACCCAGAGATGTGGATCGATGTAGACCCCAATACGTTCTTTATACAACCTGGCTAGGCTATTCTCAGCATATTCACCATCTGGGGTTATTCCCCCGAGAAGTATCTTCTGGATACCCTTATTCTCTAAAAACGCGTCTGTAAAAGAACTCTCCAATTTCCCCTTTAAATATTGAGAGAACTTAGTAATCTTAAGCGCTGCAGTGTGGAGGGGGAGAATCTCCGAGGTGGCAAATTCTTTCCAAGCGCCCTTATCGGTATAATCGAAACCAAGCACTTCATCATACGTGGTCATATCCAGCACCAGACAACCGAGTGGTTGGTGAATAAGGCGATATAACTTCCGTTTACATCTTAAAATACGAATGCGATGTCTTACCTACCTAGGCAACCGGAAAACTGGAGAAAATTCCACCATCACTAAAAATAGTTCCAATATGGAGATTTTCGTTGTGCTGGCCGATTTATTGAGAGGGCGATCGTTCGGACGTCCGGCTGTCCATTTTTTCCTTCAGATCAATATCCGCCCTCCCAACCCAGATGTATCCCGCAATCACGCAGATTGGGAATCACCGCCTGATCTGGAGACTATGCCGATGATATCGTTGATGATCTTCACCATCTCGCCCCTCTTCTCCATCACTTCATCCCTGCTGTAGAACGAGATGTGCGCCGCCCCATTCCGCTCAAGAGAAAGGTCCCGGCACAGTTTACCGAGCTCATTGAGAGTATTCATAGAGAACCCTCTCTCCTGTAGCATATCAGAGAACGCTAGGGTAACCGGGTTTGCCCGGGTCTTCCTGATGTCGTTGCTGAGGTATCCCCACTGGCCAAGGGCAAGCGACTTTTCATCGTTACCAAGCACAGTCTTCAGGGTGAACGGGAGGCGAGGAATCTTCTTTTCATCAAACCCCTTCCAGAACATTGCCCGGACTCCATCATGCGGGTCACTGCAGAACATGTTGTCCGACCGGATCCGTTCACGGATGGGAAGAAGAAGGCTCTCATGAAGCAGTTTCTCAACGCCCTTCCCGTACTGGATAACAACCGGCCCAAGATCGTAGATCCCCCTCTCAGGGCCCTTATACACGCTGAAGAGCAGCCAGTCCCCGGTCCTGAAGATAGAGCGGATCTCCTCCGAACTGATGCGTGGTAGGCCGATGACGTGGGCTGAGAGCATATCGATCTCCCCTTTAAGATCTCGATACGCCTCATTATCAGGATCCAGCTCACATGCCTTGCTGATATCAGCGCTGGCGCGGTCATATTCCATCAGGTAGGTATGGCATTGTGCCATGCCGGCATACGCTTCTGAATACTCCGGTTCAGCCTCCTGCGCGCGCTCGAACCGTTCACAAGCAGCTTGGTGACCCCCCTCCACAAGGAACGACACACCGATCATGCAGAGTATCCGGGCTTTTTCAGACGGAGTTTCAGACCCCTCAAGAGCTGCCTGGAGCCACTGCCGCGCCTCTGTGCTTAAACCGTACCCGAGGAACACTTCCCCGATGAGGAGTGCTGGGTTGCCGGGAAGACCCATCGAGACGAACTCCTCCACAAACACCTGTAAAAATTGGGTTGAGAGAGCAGTGTTATCCCACATTGCTGTCTCATGCACTATCTGTTTCAGGACAACAACATGCACCGGCTCTTCCCCCTTGTAATGCCTTCTGGCGCAACATCGAAGGGCAGCGCGGATCAACTCGATCCCCTCATGGTCAACCTCCCCGTTGACCAATGTACCGAGCAGTGCAGCAGCTATCCAGCAGAGTGCTTCCTGATGGGGAGTATCCGCATGCTCCGCAGCAAGTCGGTAGAACTCGATCGCTGGACTGATCTGCCCTGCATGTCGGCACAGGGCCGCTTTCTCCTGGTACAGCTTCGACGTAGGTCCGAGCGCGAGGAGCCTATCATTCCATCGGTAGGCATCGGCATGCTGAAAAGACCGTACTGCATTTTCATAGCGTCGCTGGTAGATCTCTGATCGCTTTTGTAACTCGATACGCTTGATTCGGCGGAAATCCGGGTCATCGAGTGTCATCGTGAGTAGATTCAGCCGATCAAGGGGTATACTTAAGCTGGTAGTTTCCAGATCTGGCAGAGATGCAAATTCAATCAAGTAGTTATATTCCAGATCATAATGCCCGGTTCGGCGGCAGGCCTCAGCGAGGTTGTATATAATGGATGCACGGATCTCCGCCGGAAGTCGTTTTGCATCTGCCTCGATCTGTGCGATCTCCTTTCGGAAGATCTCACTTCCGCGGACATAGTATCGCATCTCCGCACAGTTCTTACGCTCAATAAACTCCTTGTAAATCTGATTTGCGGGATCAAGCTTCTTCGTTAGTTTCAGGGAGATCTCATACCACTTAAGAGCGGCTTTGTAGTCCTCGAATTCACGATAGCAGGTTGCAACGGCACTGGCAATGAAATATTTTTTGTCCCCCCTCTTCTCATGCGAGTATGCACACTCACCCATCTTTGCGGCATGCTCATAGAGGGTTGCATAAAACAACTGAATCTGTTTGTCCACGCAATACCTGGACATATCCAGACCAAGATCGGCAACTGCAGATAGCATATCCTCTCTTATTGCAAAGGGATAGTCTCCGTTCAGGACTGCCACCTTTTCTCCGCGGGACAGTGTTAAAAACCACTCATACCCTGCGATGGTAGTCAGGTCAACCTCAAACTTCCAGAGGGCCGCAGGGTCCTTGTGCTCGGCATACAGGTCAATTATACTCTCCCCAAATATCGCCTTTTCAAGCGTATGCTGGAATGGGAGCATCCATACAATGCACTCATGAAGGGACATCTCAGGGAGGGCCTGATCACTTGTGGCAAAGTACCTCCCCCGGAACTTGAGGTTCTGGAAGAGGTATCTCTGGGAGGCGAGAAGAATATCTCCGGTGAAGCCAGCCGCTGGAAAAAGAGGGTCATCAGAGCCCATCTGGTGACCATAGTAGCGACCGGTCTTCAGGTCGAGCATCAGGCGGCGTATCGCTATAATCTCCAGGTCATTGTCAACCCTGCTCTCTGCGTCCTCCAGGCGTCCCTGGAGGTATCGCATCTTACTCTCGCGTTCCCGTTCAGTACGGTCCTTGTTGTATTGGTCTATCTCTGCCGGGTCCTTCAAGTAGAGTGCGGCCTCTTCAAACGGGTTTTTACCCTCCCTGATCGCCTTCTGCATGATCTCGGTCGAGCCCTTGGGACCAAGAGGTTCATCATCAGAGTATGAAATCCGGGCAGTCTCTCCGAAGAGAAGGAGAACAATCTCCCGTATTCTCTGCTGAACGGCAGCGTTGCCGTTTACAGCACCCATAACATGTAAAACAAATCCAGGGTCCCTTTTGTAGCGGACCAGCAGCCAGTTATCTAGTGCATGGTCGATAAACCGATCACGCTTCTCTTCATGTGAAATGTCCTGAACTGACCGGAGAAACTCACGATCAGAATAAACGGAGTATGACTCCCAGAGAAAGTCCCTGACTATAGTTGTATTCAGCTCCATTGCAATCCCTTCAGTGTTTTTGACGGGCCGGGAACCACCTCAGTCCTCGATCGCGATTGAAAATGGGGGTACGGGAGATATAAACCCCTACATTCGTGTTCCAGTCAAAGAACCCCCATCACCACGCGTACACTCCCCCTCTGTTAAGATACAGCGTCTCACTGATATACTCCGCAATCCCCACCTGCAAAACGTCTTCAAGGGGATATTTCCGGACCACCCGCCCGGTATCAGTCTTTACACACCCGCCGGGGGTGATCATGAAATATGATCCCTCGATCATGGTGGCTGACTCAAACACCGGCTCGACACCTCTGCGAAGTACAATACCCGCATGACGGTCGTAGAACGCCTGGAACTGCTCATCGGTTACTGCAAGGTCGGCCACCGCATCATCATTTTCGCCCTGTATGTGGAGCATCTGGAGGACCTTCCAGCGATCAGGAGATGTTCTACTGATGAAGTCTGCCATATCCTCCTCCCACGTAAGCCTGGTGACCGTTGTATTGATCTTCAGTCGGATCCCGGCTTCCCTGACGGCATCCGACAGATCAATACAGTGCTGGACATGCTCCCCATAACCGCGCCCGAGGTGTTTCTCGGTAGACTCGGATGCCGAGTCCACTGATAGCGCGATCCAGTCAATACAACTCATATGGTCCTCGATCATCTTCTCTGTGAGCAGTGAGCCGTTTGTGGTGATTGAAACGACCATTCCGGCATCATGGCCCGCACGGCAGTAATCAAAGAGTCGAGGGTGCAGCAGGGGTTCACCGCCCGCAAAGTTGATCTTCTCCATTCCCGCGTCAGCAAGATGTGAGAGGATTGCCAGACCTTCGGAGAAAGATACTGGTTTTTCACCAAGATTTCGGGCAAAACAGAAGCGGCAGGAGTAGTTGCAGGCAGAGATCAGGTGCCAGTTGACGGACCGGATAGCGGAGTGCGCAGGCATGTATTACGACTCTAAAAGGAAAAACTATCACCCTACTTTGAAATTGTTTTTCAAATAGGAAACAAAATATACAACTCCGATACATCTTCTCCGTATGAGCCGTCCGCACCTTCTCTTCATGAGTGCAGGAGAGCGTATCAACCAGACCTTCCCTATCTGTGTGAAAAGCCTCGAAGGAATCACTCATACGTTCATTGTGGTCGAAGAGGGGGTCTATCGCGACCTGCCGGACGACCCTGAACACCTGAGGTCGGTAAAACCACAGATCCGCCAGGCCATCGACAATGTACGAGCAATCTGCGAGCCGATGGCGATCTCATTTGCCGTAATCCGGACACCCGATACTACGATCCATTCCATCCGTGACGCTATCCTCACCACTTCCCGCTATTACCCTGAGGCGCGCTACTCGTTCAATCTGAGTGGAGGGACAAAGATGCTCTCCCTCTCCCTCTTCATCATGGCCCTCTGGCTCGATGCCCGGATCTACCTGACACCCTCAGGTGACCGTATCGAGCAGGTTCTCATACCGAGAATGCACCTCGATGACGTGAGAAGGAACCCGAACTACGTAACTGCCCTTTCAATCCTATCACGTAGAGATACAAACAGTTGGACAACACGACAGGAGTTTGGCAGAGAACTGGAGAAGCAGTATCGACCTTCACGATTTACGGATGACCCCGGGGTTACCCGCAGTCCCAACCGCGGTACAATCACAAAGATCCTCCAACAACTCATTGAGTGGAGCCTCATTGAGGAGTCGTTCTGCCACAATAGTAGAAAAGCAAAACAATACCGGTTGACGCAACATGGTGAGTTTGCCTGGAAGGTGTTACAAGCGGAGGATAGGGATATTGTACGCGAAGAAGGATAGTTGCACAGCCCGGAAACAGTTCCCGGACACTCTCAAGAGGTTTCCATCGAACTCATATGATGGAGGTGAGAGATGTGGGTAAGCAAGGATCGATGAAACCCGGTGCAGCAAGCCGAATCCAGGCATCTGCCGACCGAAGCGGCACCAACCAGGGATTCAAGTCTCGGGCAATGTCCGCCGCCTCAAAGAACTCAAAAAAATAACTCTTTTTCTCTGAAACCCACCTTCCGCAGTAAGATGACCAACTCCTGAATTAATTAATGATGCTGAGTTTATGCAACCTGCGGTGTAATTTTGTGCTTCATCAGCGGTATAAATGTTGCACGCCCTTACATTGGTGACCGATTTCACGAGGATTGTGAGAAAAATGTCGGCCCGGAACTCTTACTGCGGAAAGTCGGATTACGGAGCTCTGATCGAAAAAACCGATGAAAGATTGGCAGAGGGTAAAGATAAATGACTCTCCAGCGGGGTTAAATTCAAATCAAGAGATATTATAAAGATTCTTTAGAGAATTGCGATTAACCCTCTCTTCCATCAAGGATTTGCACTTTCGTTCC
>ERZ795032.2412-NODE-2412-length-10718-cov-5.866267_pt1 | contig 10718 bp, 8 predicted proteins | sample MGYA00375124_ERZ795032 | MGnify/ENA primary metagenome ERZ795032 (study PRJEB30167, sample SAMN05720154) | activated sludge metagenome | isolation source: Anaerobic digester | place: China | collected 2015-12-16 ...
AGGATTGGCAAGCCCAATCCAGCAGTAGTGGGGTTGGATAACCCGGAGGTGTACCATTGGAATTACCATAATTTCATCGGGAACCCGAAGCCCGCTATTTCAATAGCGGTGTAGTTCACAGGTTTGATAATTATCAATTAGTTTTACGGATGGTGAAATTCAAGATATTATCGGACAATATGATTTTTCTAAGGACCATGCAGAATTATATAAAAAACGCGAAGTATTAGATAAAATTTTCTCCTATTATTTTGAGGGCGAGAAATATTTATTATCTGCAACTATTTTTGATATTGATACCGGCGATTACGTTTATAGAAATAATATTCCGAGGGATATCAAAGGTTTGAGAGATTCCCAATGGTTTTTGCATACTTTAGAAAGCAAAGGACACAAGGATACCGAATTGATGTATAGTTATGATGGAGAACACTGGATGCATACTGCCAGAAAATCATTAATGGAGAGAAACTAATCACCTGAGTATGGTTTTAACCAATTAAATTTTTCCGAGATGACGGAATCACTCGAAGATGAAAGATGGCTTATATTTTTAGATGATTCCCCTGAGGAGGTGCTGAAAATGGCTATGGAAAAAGATAATGTGATTGCCAAAGCAGAAGAAACCTTAAAAAAACTTGGAAGCATAAATGAGATACGGGCAGAATGCGAATACAGAGAAAAGGCAATAAGAGACGAGCTATCCAGAATACAGGGAGCTCGGGAAGAGGGTGAGACAATAGGGGTACAAAAAGGAGAGAGAAGAAAAGCTGAGCTTACTGCAAGAAACCTATTAAGCATGAATATTAGTATTGAAATAATATCAAAAGCAACAGGATTATCAATAGAAGAAATAAACAAGTTAAGTGAAGGGGGAATGTAAATAATTTTGTGTATGGCGATTTTATGTAAACATTTCTGCTGAATTATACGAAACACTACAATGCTTATACAGGTTCCATCTATACTGAAAAATGCATATAAAATAGGAATTCAGATGGATTCTGCTATACTATACTCTATATCTGGAACTATCAGATCATATATTGTGTGCCCTCAGAAATCAATATCGGATCCTATACAGTTGGGTGTAGATAGGTAAAAGGAGAAAAATATAAATGTGCACCTAAATAAAAACGAAAAGCAAGGCATATGCAAAATTTTTATAATACAATTAATAAATAATCAGTAGAAAGGTGAGTATTATGGGATTTAAAACATTAAAGTATGAGCATATTTTTGAACCTGAAAAGTATTTTCCACAGTGCCATGCATCTACATTATTAAAATTAAAAAATGGTGATATACTTTCAGCATGGTTTGGCGGGACTCATGAAGATCATGAAGATGTAGCAATCTGGTATTCAAGGAGAAAAGAGGACAAATGGAGTGAACCTGTTAAAGTAGCTGATGAGGAAGGTATTCCGTGCTGGAATCCAGTTTTGTTCAGTGATGAAAAAGACAACATCTATTTGTTTTATAAAGTAGGGAAAAACCCGAGATCCTGGTATACAATGTTAATTATATCTGAAGACATGGGGCACTCCTGGTCGCAACCAAAGGAATTAATTCCAGGGGATGTAGGAGGAAGAGGTCCTGTTAAAAACAAAGCCATAATACTTTCTGATGGTACCTGGCTTGCACCTGCTTCTATAGAGACTGACACTCTTTGGGATGCCTTTGCTGATATTTCCAGGGACGAAGGCAAAACCTGGATAAAAAGTGGGATGGTTCCTTTGGACCATGGCAAACTTCAGGGTAAGGGTGTAATACAGCCGACTTTGTGGGAATCAGAACCAGGGAAAATCCATATGCTGCTAAGAAGCAGTGAAGGCTTTATATATCGCAGTGATTCAAGTGATAACGGATTAACATGGTGTGAAGCATATGCAACAGGAGTTCCAAATAATAATAGCGGTATTGACCTTGTGAAAATGGAAGATGGTAAGCTGGTTCTTATTTATAATCCTATAAGAGGCAACTGGGGAGCAAGGACACCTGTTGTATGCTGCATTTCATCCGACAATGGTGAAACCTGGAGCGAAAACTTTATACTCGACCATAATGAAAACCCTGCAGACAAAGTAGATGGAGAATTCTCATATCCTGCAATAATTGCTGAAGGAAATCGTGTATATATTACATATACATGGAAGCGAAAGACAGTGGCATACTGGGAACTGGAAGTATTATAGATAAAATAATTTGGTTTATACAGCATATTAGCAGATAACAGCATATTAATGGAGGTAATAAAATGTCCAAAATAGTAATGATAGGCGTGGGCAGTATAAGTTTTGGGGCAAAAACAATAGGGGATTTGATACACTTTAAAGATATTTTAAAAGGTTCTATAATTTCTTTGGTGGATATAGATGAAGAAAAACTGAGGCTCATGAAAGGTCTTATTGATAAAATGAACAAAGATGCAGGAATGCCTTTTAAAATAGAAGCAAGTACACAGAGAAGAGATGTACTTACAGGTGCTGATTTTGTGGTAACGTCCCCTGCAATTAAGAGAGAGGAATTATGGAAACAGGATTGGACAATAATAAATAGGGCAGGGATTAAACAAACATATGGAGAGAATGGAGGACCGGGAAGCCTTGCTTTAACTATGCGCAACATTCCTATGATATTATCTATCGCGAAGGATGTAGAGGAACTGGCACCTAATGCATGGCTAATTAATTTTACTAACCCCGAGGCCAGGATATGTATGGCTCTTGACAGATATTCATCTGTAAAGTTTGTAGGGCTATGCCATCAGATTTATGAATCCTATAAAACTATACATACAGTGCTTGGCATTGAATTTAGCGACATAGACGTAAAAGCTGCGGGAACAAACCATTTAACATGGATATATGATATACGAAGAAAATCTACCGGAAGAAGTATATACAAAGAATTCTCTGATAAATTAAAAGAAATGCCGGAAAACTATGAACCAATGTCAAGGAAGCTTTTTTCTATGTTTGGTATGTATCCAACCTCGGGAGATCATCATTTAGCTGAATTCATGCCATTTGGCTGGGAGTATCAGGGGTTACTGGGTAGGGATTTTGAATCAAGAAAGAAAAAAATAGATGATACTATGGAGTGGCTTAGGGGAGTTAATAATGAAACCCGACAAGTAGGGGAAATTGTATCGGGCAAGAGTACGGAAAGTGTTGCCGATATTATTGCAGCTATGACAACAGGAGATAATCATTATGAGGTTTCTCTTGATATTAGAAATAATGGTTGTATACCTAATCTCCCTGATAATGCTATTGTTGAAGTTCCCGGAGTTGTATCAGGGGATAAAGTGCGCGGGCTTAGAATGGATCCACTGCCTGAAGGAATAGTTGAACTAATTCGCCGTCAGATTACTGTACAGTCCCTGTCAGTGGAAGCTGCAATAACAGGAAGCCGGGATAAGGCACTCCAGGCTTTTATCCTTGATCCGGTTGTAGATAATATATCTACAGCAGAAAAAGTGCTGGATGAACTGATTCAAGCAAACAAGGAATATATCCATCAAGGGTTTGTATGTGCTTAAGTTTGCGGCGATAATTCAGGACAATTGCTATAATACGTTTTGCTTATTTAATTGCCAGAAATGAAGCATGAATTTGAAATCAAGAGGAATAAGGAGCTATAGAGATTCCTTAAAAATATTTTCTCAGGATGGGGTTGAACTTACACAAGCTCAGTATTGTATAGTAGACTTGGAAAGGTGGGTTTAAATTAGTAATGCCTGCAAATGACATGGACTACTGGATACCGAAAAATATAACGCCGGAAAGGCAGGATAATATCCGTACATGGCTTAATACTTTTATAGGTAATGCTGAATTAACTCTGGATGCAGGATTCCGCCCGGCTGCAGCAGATATTCCTTCATTTATAGATTATCATTCTAAAGTAAGTGAAGTTGTTGCCAAGATTATTATTGGAGAGCTTCCGGTTAGTGCCTGGGATCAATGCCTTGAAGGATGGTACAAAGCAGGCGGCGAAGAGTACGTAAAACAAATGAATGAATATATAGCAAGCAGAAGGAAATAAGTATGCCCACATTGTATCTACATGATTTGTGTGATGGCGGAAAAATTATAGAAAAATTTAAAGCTTAAAGTGTGCAGCTGGGCTGCACACTTTGCTTTAAGTTCATATCAAGTTTTGGTATAGGGGCTGGCATTGGGGATATAAATAATAAAAACACTGCAGAATGTTTTGAAAATCTTAAAAAAATATATAGACCGGATAATATAATTAATGGCTATAATCGTCCATATCTTTTGCCAAACCTCTGGATATCTGACAAAATAACATCAAATACTTCCCAATATATTGATTTGCTATTTGATGATAGAAAAGAAATAAATGAAATTATCATATTTTTCAATTCAAACCTTAATATTGAGAGAAACAATCTCAGACCTGGCTTATGGAGGAAAAGTGATTGTGAGATGCCGCGGGAACTGGTAAAAGAATATAAAATATTCACGTTGAATGATGATGCACAGCCATCTCAGCTGTTGATACACGAAAAAAACAACAAGGGCAGATATGTTAAGCACAAGATAGAATACTGCAATAACAGTGGCTTGAATTGTACTGTTAAAGCAAACGGAATAAGAATTGAGGTTATTGATACCTGGGGGAATCCCTATGCAGAGATATTTGAGGTAAGGATATATTAAGAGAGGGCTGCAGTGTTATTTACAATTTATACAAGTTTGGCATTATTTTAAGATAAATTATTATTTAAGAAGCTTACTGTAAACAAGTACTGTGTAGGGGAATATTGGTAATGGAACATGAAATATTATTCCATCGGAATGGGATGGTACCTGAGTTTTGAACAGGAGCTGAGCATTTTCGGAGCTAAAATAACTTCTATTGAGGCGGAACTGGTTGTTTCTTTAAACACCCGAGACAGCCCTGCGCATAGTGGTGATGGTTTCCTCTACCGAGTAAAATCATTTTTTGCCTTATATATATTATGGCTGAGGAGAGTGAAAAAAATATAGTTTTTTCACTAATAACACACCAGCTATACAGACCACAATAAGTGTAAGCGAATAAAGAGCGATTGAGGTGACCACCAGCGCCCAAACCCAGCCTGCTGGCTCAATTGCTCCTGATGCAAGTCCGCTGATTACAGCAATGACCTGACCGCCAACAAGAAATGTTACCATAGCGCCTAAACTCCAGGTGATGAGTTTCCAATGTAAATGTGCACGTTTTGCAGCCCAGATAAGCAGCAGGGCACCGATCAGGGCAATAGGAAAGAGCTCAGCCGGCATCAGATAGTCGAACCGAAAAATGTGTGCAGATATCGTTCCTATTACGGATGTCAGAATGGTAAACAGAATCGGAAGCCATACAAGTACTGTGCCTGCTATGGCTAAAACCTTAGTGAAAATATCCTTCTTCTTCATTCTCAAAACCTCCTCAGCACTTAAAAGAATCAATCAAACAACCACTCAAAACAACCACTCAAAAGAATCAATCAAGTCAACAATTCATTCTATATAGAACAGGTTTTAAAACATTTAAAACCTGCTTCTGTTACCTTGATGTAACTTACGATTTGCAAATTCTTCATTAGTTCTTTCAAATCGTAAATTATATAGAGTATTTCTTACTTCCATATTATCACTTATCTTTAACACTTACAATAATATTTGTCGAAGCTACAGTATCTCTTGATTCACCTATCTATACTTGTTACGTTAATCACTTCTCATATTTCACAAGCATATATTGTATAGATATAAGAGTTTTTTGTTAATCAAAAAACAATTTCTAATATATAGAGAGATGTTATATATGAGAGGTGTTAAGAATGAGTTTTAATGATAATTTGGTACCTCAATACAGCTTAAGCCCTAAAGCTGCAAAGAATTTGTCTCACAGTACAATATCTGTACCTATGATGGAAGCTATTACCCCGCGATGGCTTCTTACATTTCTTCCCTGGGTTTCCGTAGAAGCGGGCGTTTACCGTTTGAATAAGATGAAAAAATGTAATGAAATAAGGGATGGAGAGGACGATTACCGCGAAAAACTGCCGGAGCTATGTTCGTCTCATTTAGGAGAACACGAAATTCCGCAAACCTTTCCGGATTATGAAGAAAAACCAAGAGAATACACATTGAGTTTAGTACAGACAATTTTAAGGGTAAATGGCCAGGTTACAGACATTTTCAATTCACCCATTAATCAGCTCCAGCAGCAGATGAGACTTACCATAGAAGCAATGAAAGAGCAGCAGGAATGGGAAATTGTAAATAACAAGGATTTTGGACTGATCAATTCAGTCACACCGTCCATGAGGGTACTATCAAGAAGGGGGACACCTACTCCCGATGATATGGATGAATTGCTTGCTAAAGTATGGAAGAAACCTGCATTCTTTTTAGCACACCCGAGAGCAATAGCTGCTTTTGGCCGGGAATGTACCTGTAGAGGAGTCCCGCCTGCAACAGTCAACCTCTATGGTTCACCCTTTATCACCTGGAGGGGAGTTCCCATAGTTCCTTGCGATAAATTGCTGGTTGATGGCAAATCCTGCAATCACTCCAGTACTGGAAAGACGAATATCCTATTAATGAGGGTCGGCGAAAAAGACCAGGGTGTTATAGGGTTGCATCAACCAGGAATTCAAGATGAATCCGCTGTTCCAAGTTTATCGGTTCGATTTGCCGGAATTGACAATAGAGGGATTGTGTCCTATGTTATTACCTTGTATTTCGGGGCAGCTGTTTTAACATATGACTCATTAGGTATGCTGGAAAATGTAGAGGTGGGAAGATACCATGAATATGAATAAACCGGAAGATATTAAAAGATCATTTTTTAAGACTAAAGAGTATTTCCCAGGTTATGCGAACTCAGGTTATCTGAATTCAGGTTATACAAATTCAGGTCATACCGGAGATAATTCATTTTACTTTTTACCGGATTATCAATCAGCTCCTTATACTCCTTATACTTCCAATACTCATACAAACCAAATGAGTACCTTTTATTACAAACCTGGTCTTGATGTGTACTCTATCCGAAAAGACTTTCCGATTCTGCAAAGAAGGATTAACGGAAAGCCACTGGTGTGGCTTGATAATGCTGCAACAACCCAGAAACCTATATGCGTGATGAGTGCATTAAACCGGTATTATAGTGAGTACAATTCCAACATTCACAGGGGTGCTCATACATTAGCAAAGCTTGCGACCAATGCCTATGAAAATGCCAGACAAAAAATACAAAACTTTATTGGGGCATCGTCTACTGAAGAAATTATTTTTGTACGCGGAACAACAGAGGCAATCAACCTTGTAGCTGATAGTTTTGGAGGAATGAATATACAAACAGGTGATGAGATCGTACTGTCGATGATGGAACATCACTCCAACATTGTACCCTGGCAAAAGCTGCAGCAGGCCAAAGGAGCTGTTATTAAAGTTATTCCTATCAATGACCGCGGGGAGGTCATACTGGATGAATACGAGAAACTTTTAACACCCCGTACCCGGATTGTGTCTATTACGCATGTGTCCAATGTCCTCGGAACGATAAATCCTGTATGTAAGATGATTGAGATGGCACATAAACATGGAGCTTATGTTCTTATTGACGGAGCACAATCTGTCCCTCATATGGGTGTTGATGTAAGAGCACTGGATGCAGATTTTTATGCTTTTTCAGGGCATAAGATCTATGGTCCCACAGGAATTGGTGTATTATATGGAAAGAAAGTTTTACTGGAGGAAATGCCGCCGTGGCAAAGAGGCGGTGGTATGATAAAAAATGTAAGCTTCAATAAAACTACTTATAACAGCCTGCCCTATAAGTTTGAAGCTGGTACTGGCAACATTGCAGATGCAGTAGGTTTGGGTGCAGCTATTGATTATATTCAAGGAATTGGAATGGATAATGTCGAAAGGCATGAGAAGGGATTAACGGTTTACGCTATGGAAAAATTGTACCAAATACCGGGTTTGCATATTATCGGTACAGCTCCGGAAAAAACAGGAGTAATTTCATTTGTGATTAACGGTGTATTACCGGAAAATGCTGCACAGTATCTAAACCTTGATGGAATAGCTGTCCGGTCAGGCCATCACTGTGCTCAGCCTGCCCTGCACAGATATGGCTTAACCAGTTCTATCCGCGCATCTTTCGGTGTGTATAACACTATGGAAGAAGTTGACTGCTTGGTAAGTTCCGTTCTTAAAATAGCAAAATATTACAATTAGTGGTGCTTAACTTGTTGAATAATGCAATAAGAAATCATCTGGAATATCTTACCTTAACCTGCGCCAGCTACTTGTTCAAAAATCCATTTAAATTATCAAGCATAACCGCCATTTCATTGAAGGTGATATTATCTTTTGCACCAAAGCGCCCGTCAGGATAACCATTCATGATTTTAAGCGCAGAAATTTCATATATGGCAGAACCAGACCATGAGCTGAATTTATCCTTATCGGCAAAGTTCTTACCAGTAGCTGGTATGGATAAACTGCTTCCCAATTTCTTCTTTAACCCTCGCATAACCATTACAGCCATCTGTTCTCGTGTTACAGGGTCACCGGGACCGAATTTTTCGGGACTGTAGCCGTTGATTATCCCATAGGACACGGCGGCGTTTATTTCGGGAATATACGGATTTGCCGGTACAATATCGAGGAATACAGGCTTTTTCATATCCGACATTATTCCAAAAACATGGACAAGATAGGCTGCGCACTCGCTTCGGGTCACTGTGCCGGATTTAAACACCTGACCTGAGCTTAGGTCCATAATTCCAGCATCAACCATTTTTTGAGCTGCCTGACTTGACCATGAAGGAAGCATTCCGATATTGGATATGCCGCCTGTTCTGTTCATTTCGTCAGGCATGGGAAACACAAGACTGCCGCCCATTTTTTCCATATAGTGGTTAAGCATGCCTTCTATGTCTTTGTTCAACCATTCCGCTGAAAGCGTTTCGAATTTGGAATCGGCGTTGCTACCCCTGCGGTCATCTTTGATTTCTAAAATGATTTGAGCACCTTCATAAGTGATGGCAATCTTATCATCCCACTTTATTGTCTGAGTGCCATCTGTTTGCTCACTGTAGTTTTCCAATTTGCTTGTATAGTTATTGTAATAATTGTAATCATCATACTTGTCAAAATTATCATCGTAGCTCAGTGTAAATGAATGTTGCGGCAAACTTGGCAGGTACTTACTTAAATCGGGATCTATGGGCCGAATTGGAATAATATTTAAGGTTCCAGGTTCAACATTAGTATTAGTAGTTGAAGATGGTGCCGGCATATTAGTAATATTAGTAGTTGAAGATGGTGCCAGCAAATTAGTAGCATTAGTAGTTGAAGCCGGTGCTGGTAAATTAGTAGTATTAGTAGTTGACGATGGTGCTACTAAATTGGGATTAACCTGAGTAACCCCGAATCTTGTAATCGATGAAGGCATTTGGTCCACCTTCGGATCCAGCAACTGCCTAGTCTTCTGATCTGGTATCTGTTCATTCATAGAATCTAAGAGCTGCCCAGTCTTTGGATCCAGTATCTGCTCCGGCTTCGACTCCGGCAGCTGCTCTATATCCGGTTCTTGTATCTGTATCTGCCCAGGTTTCGGCTCCCAAAGCCATTTCTTTATTATGGTATTGGTAAAATAGGATGCACCAAAACTGCCTTCTTCTGCACCTTGCACGGCATATAGCTTCACCAGCTGTGTTTGTGTGGGAAGCCCCATAGCTTGCATAATAGGCAGACCTGTTTTTGGGTTGATTAAATAGCATACGGTTGCAGCCTGTGTATAACCGCTGACGGTAAATGCAGCATCCTCCGTATATACTTTTGAACCTCTATTGTTTGTAATGATGACTGTCTCATTAAGTTTTGACACATCTGCAGGTTTGCTGTTTTCGAGTATCCTCTCATATGAAACCGGAAGTCTTATTGAATGTGCACCAAAATCAACTGTAGGTTTTACGGGACTTGATTTCACAATCCAGCCCTCGAATGCAAGCTCACAGGAATACGAATCCTGAGGTAGTACATTGGTTCCTGTTAAATTGAAAAAACCTTTGCTGTCCAGAGTTACCGGCACTCCGTTTACCTTTAGGGAGCTGTTCAGACTTTTTTTGAGGTCAAACACAATTTCCTTCTGCTGCTCGGATTGTTGCTCAGACTGAGTGGTATTCCAGTCCTTTACTATTGCGGAAGGTACATAGCCTTTGATATAGTCATTAAAAAAGTCAGCTTCCAACACAATTACCTTATCAAAAGGGAATGTAGGGTATGTTATTGCTGATTTTACATAATTAGTCTTGCCTCTCTCCTGCAGACGGATAAATACTTCATCATCTTTTTGTAAATCGACACCAGATAAATGAAAGTTACCCCTTTCATCTGTTTTTGAAGGATAGCTCTTTTCATTGACAATGGTATCGGTTGAACCGCTTTTTATTCTTCTGACAATCAGAGTGATGCCTTTACCAGGCTCCGGTACAATGCCATTTATTCCTGCATCATACTGCAAAGTGCCCCAAACCTCATCCCGGTAACCGCAAACCTCCTTGAAGGTCACAATATACCCTCCTGAATTTACCTGCCTTTTATGCAGTATATTAGGTCTAAAGTTTATAATATTTTTTTGCTTGCCAATAAACTTGATATATGCTTGAATTATACCATACAAATTTGCTTCTATATATT
>ERZ795032.2415-NODE-2415-length-10707-cov-20.560458_pt1 | contig 10707 bp, 12 predicted proteins | sample MGYA00375124_ERZ795032 | MGnify/ENA primary metagenome ERZ795032 (study PRJEB30167, sample SAMN05720154) | activated sludge metagenome | isolation source: Anaerobic digester | place: China | collected 2015-12-16 ...
GCCTCCCTTCGGTCGTGGCGTCTGCCTGATATTCTCTTCCTATCCCGGAATCTCTGACGACCATGACCGGCTCGACCCTCGCCGGTCATCGTCTGCTGAAAAGTGCTCGTCACGCCGTGCTCCGCACCGCGCTCCTCGCACGGAGGGGTGGCCTTGCGCCACCCCTCAAACGACCCCCACCACCCGGCGCTCCGCGCCTCCTCCCGCCCCCTCAGGAGGCGGGCAGTGCAGGGCGATAGGCCGTGGATGAGAGAAGAAACTGACCGGGCCAGATCGAGCAATCTGATACGCTCGCAATAGAGGGGGTGGCCCTTCGGGACTACCGCCTTCCGCGCGGAGCACGGTGCGGAGCGCGCACACCTGCAGGCGGCGGCCGGTGAGAGCCGAGTCGGTCGCGGTCGTCAACGTACCCCGGCAGGAAGAGGAGATCAGGCAGACGCCACGAGCGGAGGGAGGCCTCAGCCGACCGAGCGAGTGTGGTCTGCCGGTCAGGATCCCCGCTGACCGACTGCCACGCCAAAGAAAGATCCGCGGTTCAGGTTTACTGGAACTGCAGGCACCTTGGAGAGGCAGTCTCACGCTCAAGTCCCGGCGGCACTCTGCATACCGCATATCTGCACCACCTTCTCCGGCTCATAGCGCAGGACGACCTCGCTCGTCCTCCCTCCGGCCTGCACCCGGATCAGGTCGATCAGCCGCAGGGAGTCGAGCTTCTGCAGCCGCTTGAAGAAGGCCGTGTAACTGATCTTCGGCTTACCCTCCTCTGCGATATAGATCGCGCCAGGGACCAGCGGTTCGGTCTGTTCCTGCGACAACTTCGCGATTCTCCGAAGTAGCAGCCGCTCGTCTGCCGAGAGCGTCCTAATCGTGTAGGCGAGGTGGACATGCTCCGCCTGCTCATAGGCGGCCGCGACATTCTCCTCGACGACTTCGGTGCGGGCGGCGCACTCCGCATTCAACACCGTCCGTTTCACCTGATCCAGCCCCCCGCACATCGCCCGACTCCATCGTCTGCTCGACGATGCGATCCAGCATCGGTGCTGAAAACACACCCGGATACAGACCAATCCTGATCAGATCCTGAAGGATGTCCCGGGTCTCTTCGGCGTCGTAAGGCGGGAAGTAAATGTCCGATGGGCGGAACGGTGAGATGATCCCTTTACTCAGTTCAGTGCGAGGTCAAGATCCATGTCGCTGGCCGTCGCAAAGATCGCGACCCGGGCACTGGGATAGTCTTGGTGCAGCTGGAGCAGGGAGTTGACGACGTTACCCAGCGTGTTGTTGTAGTGGAACAGGTTCGCGTCGTCCAAGCAGACAATCCGGCTCTTCTCCTGCCGCTGCAGGGCGTCCCCGATCGCATCCATCACCGAGATATGAATATGAATATTATTTCACCATAGCATAACTAGAAGAAGATTTATATGCGGATACAATTTAATTAAACATTATGCGATGTATATACAAAAGCAATGTATATACAAAAGCAACACAGGTGGTAAAATGTCATACGAGAAGCCAGAAATCTTTGTTTATGAAAAAGAAAATGCACTCATGTGGGCAACGCCGAAAACGGGTTGTGCTCCTCTTGGATTATTAGAAATAATCCGCAACGGGTCTGTTGATAGTGCGGTTTGCAAGGGGAGTAGTTGCAAGTGTACAAATAGCCAATCGAAAGCGTAGTACTGAATTAGTAAAATTGTGCTTAAAATGCTACCACTTATTTTGAAAAGATTCATGACCATCGTTATCATTTGAGAATGAATTATGCATAATATAGGGGAATACACTTACGATCCCGATAGATTCATATTTTACAAAAATAGTTTTGAAACAGAGGTAGTCGAAAAAATTTGTAATCATCTAGAGAAAAACAGCGACTACGAAGAATTAAAAGAAAAGTTAGAGAATTATGATGCCCATGAAGTGAATATAAAAGCGGGTGCAGTAAGCAGAGCTGGCGTTTGTTTAACGAATAATTGTAATCTTAGATGTAATTATTGTAGCGATACCTCATCAGAAGGGAATAAGGAATCGCTTGAATTAGAAGATGTCCTAACTTTTGTCATTGATGTTATGAAAAGATGGACTATGACTAAATTCATCACTGGAAAAGAAGAGCCCTTGAGTTTATATTTTACAGGCGGAGGCGAGCCTACCTACAACTGGAGTTTGTTTGAAAAAATAATCCCAACGATTAAAAAAAAGTGTAAAGAAAATGGCATCCCTCTTTCTTTAGGTATTACAACAAATGGTATGTTGGATGACTCCCAACGGGAATTTATAGCCGAGCACTTTGATACAATAATGGTATCATATGATGGTCTGCCGGAAATTCAAAACAAAAACCGGCATTCTACGTTGCATTCACATACTGCAGAAGTGGTTGAGAAAACTATTAAGTTTTTTTCTAATAATAAACCGTCTTTGACCATTAGAACAACCATATGGCAAGATGATTTTGAGCATATGAAAGATATGGCCGATTATATTTTTGACAAATTCGGCAATTCCATTGAATGGAGTATTTTGCCAGTTATCCCAACGGGTCGTGCTTTAAAGAGGATTCGCACAGAACAAAAAAATCTCAGAGAATATAACTTTTTAAATTTCTATCTTGAAACTATCGAGTATATCAAACTTAAACGCGGTTCTCTCAATATCAGCACTCCGATTTTTCCTAACTCCATAATCTCTCTTTATTGTGGGGCCATATCTATTTTTTGTAGTTGCCTGTGGCTGTTGCCAAACAAGACAATTGTAACTTGCATAGAATCACGTGATCTAAAGACTACAATCGGCCGAATAGAAAAAAATAAAGTAGAATATTTCGATAAGTGTTCAGATCATCTTTTAAGAGTATATCAACAAAAATTCAGTGAATGCAGAAATTGTATCGCATATCGATTCTGTAAAGGTGGATGTCCTGCCAGGCATTTAATGAATAAAAATTTGAAAACTGAAATGGATGATTGGGAGTGTTCTATGATACAAAAATATTGGACATATGTATTCCGTCATATTTTATCTGGCGAAAAATGTTTCGGATGGCATGTTGTTCCTGTCGAGATTGATGAAATAAAAGACTATAATGTTTTAAAATTGGATAGGACTGAATAGGGGTTTTTATGAAAATCAACAGTATTGAAGTGTCGATTCAAAAGTTGGAGATTGAACAGGTTGAGGGAACACTGATAATGTATGATTCTATTTCGAAAAAAATAATTGTGTTCAACGAAACAGCGTCTTTTGTTTGGAATATTGTTACTGAATCTGAGAGAACTAATGACAATATCAACACATGTGAGATTGTTGATAAAATCTCACAGAAGTATAATGTGTCCGAAATAGAACAAACTAAGATCCGCAATGATGTTGAAGAAATCCTCAAGAAATTTTTTGATTCAGGGCTGTTTCAACCGATATATTAGAATGAACTCATCCCATAATTCTCAGATCATAATGGCACATGTCAGGTGATCAACCCGATGGATGAGTGCTGATAACATTCAAACTGGGGAGCAATCTTCTTGAACGCCTCGATTCAGCTGAAGAATCGTTCAACAGCGTTGCGCTTCTTGTAGAGTTCTGGATCAAACCGGAATGGTCTTCCTCGCTTTGGGTTTCCGGTGGACCGTTGATTTCGTACCGTAGTTCGCCGGTACGTCGTGCCAAGTGCAGGTAATCAGGACGTGCAGGACATCGTTGATCAACCCGTGGGGTCCCGCCGAGGTCGGCTGATGTGCGGCTTTGTCGGAGGGAGGTAGTTCCGAATAATTTCCCAGAGAGATTGTCATCAATTTCACGGAAGGCCATGACCCGAGCATTATCTAAAGTGATTTATAAATTTGGGATGACCTCGACATCTAAATTCAAGTGGCAAGTGCCACATGATCTAGAAGTATCCAGTAAGTAATAAAAGTTGTATTACCCGCCGAGTATCTTCACCAGCACCGCCACCACCCCGCCGACGACCCCGCCGGCCCCCGCGCTGACCGTCGAGAACCGCCGCTCCTCTCCTGCCTTCTCAGCCCGCCAGCCCTCCAGCGCCCGGATCCGGGCTTCAAATTCCTCGTCCTGCGTCTCCATTCGCCGGAGCGCCCGGCAGATCCACTTTACATCCCGGTTCGTCTCGTAGACGAGTTCCCGGGTGGTTTTTTCCCCGGTCATCCTGGTAACCCTCCCGGAGGACTATGGGTAATCAGACCCCAAAATACTGACTGTAAAGGATATACACGGAAATCTCGGCCGATTTTACGCCCCAGGATAAAGTCAAGCTAATATTACCTTGAAACATATCCTACGATTGTCTGTCATATTCCCGGGAGCATGCAGGCGAAGGAGAACAACCCATGGCAGACTTCGTGCAGAAAACCGTGAACAAGACGGCGATCCGGGATCTTACGACCCCGATCGCTGACGTAACGTCGTTCAACAACCTCGTCGAGAGCGTCATTGACGACAACCCCTTCGGGTGCGTCGGGTATACCGGCTCCGACGGCCAGCCCGTGGCCGCGGTCGTCCGGAGCCGCGAACACTACACCGCGAAGGTGAACTTCATCGACGAGGAGACCGGAAAAAGGGTCGGGAACGTCTCGCTCCAGTCCCCGACGATCGCCGCGTTCCAGGCAAACGCCGCCGCAGTGATGGGCAACGCGGCCCTCGCGGCCGCGATGGGTGGGGAGGCCGTCCGGAACTTCCCTGGCGAGACCTACTACGCTCAACTCAGGTGCCACGACCCGTCGGGTGACGACTACTACGTCACCTTCACTCGCAAGAGTGTCCGGATCTCGTCCTACCAGGACGATGCTATCCGCGATGTGGTCGAGGACTGGACCGACGCCGTCCCCGCTCTGGCATGAGAGGGAGGTTCTTTACCTCCCTTTCCTTCCAAAGATAGTGGGGTATTAGCAATTGAGATGCAGCGAGGAGGAAACACTCAACCCCGATCACGGTCGACCGCTTGCCGGCTTCGATGAAGGTCCTTTTTATCTGCCTCTTCTGAAAATATGGGTTTCGAACCTCGTGAGACCCGGTTCACCTACTGGTGTAATCGCCATGAGCACCGCGAATGAGGATACTCACCTATTGTTGCCCACACCCTAGAACAGTTTTTGATAATGCCCACGGGACTATCTCTCCGACGACCTTGATCCTACTGTTGCACGAGTCTCAAAATGTGAAACATTCATCAATGATGTATGCCTTATAGTTATTGCGCGATTTCGATGAGATGGTCCATCTCGCTTCATACAACTTTCCGGCGTTGTCAAAAACAGTTTTTCTTTCAGCACCTCATGGCATCTCATAATGCACATGATCCCCTCCGGCGTGAGGCACATATCCTTCGCCAGCTCAAGCCATTGGCCATGTGGAGAGGGAGCCTCGTACATGATATGCTTAACCGATACTTTGTGCCTTCATTAAAGAGTGGATCTTTAATCGCAGAAAGAGACATGTTGCAGCGAACGCTCACACTAGCTGACCAACAGTTTGCTTTCTCAAAGGAACGACGTTATCGGAGCGGCATTTCCAAGTCAAAAGCTGGTGAACAGTTCTGCGCTCTCCTCGAACACGATTTTGGGCAAGAGATAGTTTCTGACGATATAAGTCGTCTCAAGGAAGAGACAACCCGCTGCTATGCAAACCTTTACCAAAACAAATCGCTTCAAGACACCTTGCGCCAAGGTACCTGGTATAGTAGCGAGATCAATGTGCCCTTTTCACTGGAGGGCGTGACTGTCGCAGCGATCCTAGATCTTGTATTTTTCACAAAGGATGCGCTCCATGTTGTAGACTGGAAGATCGGGGAGAGTGCATCATCGGACTATGCACCGCAAATGTTAATCTATGCCCTCGCCACAGTCAATAAATGGAATAGATCTCTGGAAACTATCAAACTCTGGGAAGTAAATTTGCTCAAGGATTGCATTACCGAACATACAGTCACAGAAGATAAACTTGATTCGGCCGAAGATTTCATCTACCGAAGTGTTTCAGATATTCTGTCACTAACGGAGGACCGGTCCTACACAGAACTTGACTTCCATGATTTTGACTGTGCAAACACATCCAACACTTGTGCGTATTGTAAATTCCGATCTCTTTGCCTGAAGATGCTTCATGAGTGACGCTTACCTGAACTTGTATGAACTCACGGATCCCGGCGACTTCCATTGTACCTATCGCCTCTACACCGTGGAAGGTTTACCCAAAACAGAGGAATTGGGACGTAATCTCGACCAGCTGCGCAGAAAGTTAATATACGAGATCTATCAGCCCGTAACTATCATTTCCCACGGAGGCAGTCATGCATTGGCTATTCCAGCTACTGGACCAAAACCGGAATTAGAGCAGCAGTTGACACCCGCCGTTGTAACATTAGTACCTAGAGGGGAGTATGATCTCAGTCTGGATACCGTAACATCATCCACAAGGGGTATTCTTACTGATTTCGTGGAATTCTTCATCAAATCGCCCCTCAGAGCCAATCGTGATCTCTGGTCGACACAAGGCAGGAACTTCTTCTGGAAGCGGCCAGTGAATGACAGAGATGAGAAGAGGGACGTTGATATCTTTGAAGGATTCTCATATAACATCCACCATATAGGGGATAGACTATACCTTAGCCTTGATGTAACAAACAGATACGTTGACCGCTATTCCCTCAATGAGCGGCTAGCAGGCTCAGATCCCACCTCATTCAAGTGGAAAAACTATCTCTACCACTTTGGTCACCAGCTTTATGAGGTGCAGCTTGTCAAGGTTCTAGATCGGGGTATCAGGGAGTTTAAATTTCCTGATACCAATGGTAACACTCACAATATCTATGACTATACGCGAGACCGATGTGCTCAGCCTTGGCCAGCATATATCCGCAATCTCGATCCAAGCAGTCCAACTATTGCATATCGTTATCCAGGAAATCGTCAAGAGAGATTTGGAGCCGCCGCTCTCTGTAAGCGCATCTTTAAAACCGATGATCCGGAGATTTATACGCTTCACACGCAGTCAATTAAAAAGCCGCAGGATCGCTTCACCGCTATTAGGAAATCCCTCGATGACGCATTTTCCAGAGCCCGTTGCGGATTATTCGATATCAACATCGGTAGAGAACCGCTTCGCATACCCACGCGGTCCTTCGCTGTGCCGGACCACCTCTTCGGGAACGGGAAGATACTCCACGTTCAACACCATGTTGGTGATTCTGGGATACAATTATCTCAATTGGGCCGTGAACGGTTACATCTCTTGCGCGATGGCGAGGCAGGGCCCTATACCAAAAGCCCCTTCCTTCCCCAGTATATAGTTGTCCCGCAGACCCTGCCGAGGCAGGTATATGACGACTTTAAACAACAGTTCATCCGAAAAATCCAGCAGTTCACCACATATCCTGGAAATCCTACAACCGTACTCTACGACGATCGGCATGCATCCAGCCTTAGGAAACAGAAGCAGGCAATTCTCGATGCCCTTAGCAAAAGTGGGATCGTCAACGGATATGCTCTCATGATCCTACCGGGACATGCCGATGCTGACCTGCACAACTACCTCAAACGGGAGTTATGGCCACAGTTCCAGTTCCAGTGCGCGATGGCGAACAAGATCATGGGTTTCTACGACCGTGGAGGGAACACAATCCGTGTGAAAAACCATCTTGCATCGAGGTATCAGTCTTATCTCGAGAATGTGGCTCTGGGCCTACTTCAGGTGAACCGGAAGTGGCCATGGGTCCTTGAGGCCTCTCTCCACTATGACGCCTATGTGGGTATTGATGTTAAAAACCATACCCTCGGGGTCTCCTTTGTTTATCAAAACGGCAAACAAGTAATAGTCCGTTCTGAGCGTTCCCAGCAGAAAGAAAAACTGCTTAGCAAGATGATGCGAACCTTGATTAATGAACACGTAGCGACGGATATTCAAAATCATAGCCTAAACATCTCTTCTCTGGTGTTGCATCGCGATGGGCGGACATATCCGGAAGAAATTCGAGGATTTAAGCAGGGTATCGATGATCTTATCGATCAAGGACTAGTTAATGGTAATATCCAGGCCGGGATTGCGGAAATCCCAAAAAAAACCAGCAGAGGATTGCGATTGGTTTACCAGAACAAATCTGGACAATTTGAAAATCCAACGGTGGGATCGTACTCCGTTCTCAACGAGAGGGAAGGTCTGGTATGCAATACGGGCAATCCCTTCCACATGCCTGGAACCGTCATTCCACTACACGCCCGTATTGTCTACGGCAACCTGAACATTGAAAAGGTGCTTGAGGATATCTTTGCCCTCTCTCAGTTGACGTGGAGCGCCCCCATGAGATCGCAGCGTCTCCCAATGACTATCAAGCTTATCGATGACCTCCTTCGCTCGGTCGCCGGGACAGCGGATGATGATGAGGCACGATACGGATGAGCGATCCAAGAAGTAACATTTATATTCCTATATAGAAATGGTATAATTAGTAACCGTTAGGTGTGGATAAATGGGTCATTTGGGCGTCATTACCCATAGATATGATTCCATCTCCGATCTGTCCAGAGAGATTAACGACGCCGTCATCACGCTAAAGAAGTGTCACTACCACCTGTCTGGGAGAAGGAATCTATCGCTGGAGGATGAAGAAAGGAGCAGGGAAACGCTCGTGAACCTGCTATTGCGACTTCGCCGAGCCTTAGCTCAAGAGGACTCATTGCCGGAAGAATATGCCCTTCCCCCGGCTTTTGTGAATAATGTCCGCTTCGCGAATCGTTCCTCCTTACCTTACTTTCTCGAGGATCTACAGATGACAATAAGTCACCTACAGTCTGGGAAAAATTACACTGATAAGGATATCGAACTCCTAGACAGCCTGAGTGCGATCATTGATACAGAAACCTCCCGCCTATTTCGTAAGTTTTGGCACTAACCATACCAATGTATACCTTTCTGCGTTCACAGTTGCTTGAAGTCTCCAATCGCTGCGAGGTACTACTGGCCAAGATTGCTGAAAGAGATTATCCCGTGGATATCCAATTTCATCTCGATAGCGTTAAGGAAGAAGTAAACGGTTTGCAAGAAAATCTGAACCAACTAATTCATGACCCCGATCTAGATGAGCCCCGGCTTTTACGGAACTACCTAGCCTCTTTCAAGCGCTGCTACGAAGACTATCTCCGATTCGAGCGAGAGCACTTTTTGGTACTCAGCCGTTATAACGACCAGGATGCCTTCCTCTACCACCTGCTTAAAGCAGCTCTTTCAGACACCAATTATCCCCAAGCACCCCCTCTCATATCTGCAACAAGCTCACAGTATTACGATATCGCGCTCCACAACACACCACAACTTTCCACAGTCTTCGCACCTGTGTGTACCTGCTACTTTTTACTTCAGGTCCCTGACCTCTTCCACGAATTGGGCCACCTCATCTACCACCAAAACGAGGAATTGTTTATTGCACGATTCCGCGACCAACTGGAAGAATATGTTCGCCGTGAAACAGTCCGGGCAAAAGAGGAGGAACTTCCTGTGTTTGAGACCCTTTTCAAAAGTATCGGCGAACGCTGGCATCGGGCATGGATGATTGAGCACGCGGCTAATATGATCGCCACTTGGCTCGTAGGTCCTTCTTTTGGCTGGTTGCACCTTCACAACTGCATCAGTGGGCGAGACGATATATATGCTCCTTGTAAGTACGACGAAGACTGGGATCACCCCTCAAACGAATCACAAATGGCTGGGATTCTCGCCATGCTCAGGTTACAGGGGCTTGAAAACGATGCGAAGGCAATCGAACGAACTTGGTCGCACTATAAAGGTGCATTTGGGGCTCAGATCCCTCCCGAAGAGCACCGCATCACGTACCCCCTAGACCTGATTGTAGTCCTGGCAGAGAACGTGAAGGATGGGGCAATGACCATGAATTTGCGACCCTACTTACAACAATCTGAGCATCCAAATATTCCAACACTCCTTAACGAGGCTTGGAGACGGTTTCACGAAGAGCCGGAGAAATTTTGTTCATGGGAAGAGAAAGCCCTCGAACAACTCCGTTCCACTATGGGGATTGCGAAGCTGAACTATTGAGGCTGAGTAGCCGGCCACATTGCGAGGTTACTTGGTCGAGTAACGTGCGGACGTCAGAGGTGTGCCAGACACCAGAAAGAAGCAGAGTAATGTTCCGAAGCGAGCATCGCGAGGAAGCTCGCCTGGCTACAATACCCGAAAAAGAAGAAGCCGCCTCACCACCCTCGGTGAGGAAATACGCGGCCCGCTGGGCATCCGCAGCCGCCCGGATCACATCTGCCGCCGATCCGTTCCGGATCTGCCGCAGCCACCCGACGATGTAAGCCACCTGGTTCTCCGCAACCGGTACGTCAGTGCCAGTCAGAGCGCAGAGGAACGCAGCGCCCATCTCCGCCGTCAGCTCCTCCCGGCTGTACCGCTCGCTCCCGAACCGGATAGGCTCGGTGATCCCCGGTCGGCTCAGCCGGGAGGCGTGTCCGGTCCAGTGGGTCAATTCGTGGAAGAAGGCAGCGTAGTAGGCCTCCGAAGAGGAAAAACGCTCCAATGCCGGCATAGTGATTCGATCAACGCTTGGAAAGTAAGCTGGCTCTCCTGGATCTACCCGGGGCTGATTCCGGGCGATGAGGTCCTCGCAGGTGATGATCGGCTGGACCTCGCCCGCCTGCTCGACCTCGATGCCCTCGCACTGCGAGAGGTTGAAGA
>ERZ795032.2419-NODE-2419-length-10696-cov-4.146979_pt1 | contig 10696 bp, 7 predicted proteins | sample MGYA00375124_ERZ795032 | MGnify/ENA primary metagenome ERZ795032 (study PRJEB30167, sample SAMN05720154) | activated sludge metagenome | isolation source: Anaerobic digester | place: China | collected 2015-12-16 ...
ACTTTGGCGCCGCCTGCGGCCCTCGACTGTGCTCGGGCCAGGACGTCGCTCCAAAATGTGAACCCCTCACCACAAACGTGACGTGCACCCCCCGAGAAGGGTTCGTCGCCGGTTTTTGCTCGATTTTCTCGGGTTCAATGGTACACTGCTTGCTATCAAGGGGGAACCACTCCCGGTTGATCTTTGCACAAGGGAATGACGGGAAACGGGAAGAAAAGGGCCGTGCTACGTGGGGCGTTAGCGGTGCCCTGTCACCTGCCATCCGCTTCAGCAGGGCGGAATTCCTTTCCGAGGGGCGTCGGCAGGCATTGTGTTCGCCGCCACCGGGCGTTGACGGCTGGACCCCATGCGATGGGCGTCTGGTGAACCTGGTCAGGGCGGAGACGCAGCAGCCATAAGCCTGTGCGTCCATGCGCCGTGGGACCTTCCGGCCTGAGCCGCGGAGCGTCGATACGTGTCCGCTGCGTTTCGGAGAAAGGTGCACGGCCCTTTTCTCTGTTTCCCTTTCGTTCTTCCCAAGGCAACATTGTGAGTAACAAGGCTCAAGAGCACAGACTCGCACCCACGGTCCTATGGCTTATGTGTCCGAGCTCATTCTCGCCAACTACAAGTGCCTCGACGAGGTGAGAATATCCCCCGTTACGAGGCTCAACCTCATCACGGGCAAGAACAACGTCGGCAAGTCCTCTGTCCTCTCAATGATAAAGTCCCTGCCCCGTGTGAACCCAAAAGACGAGCCGGTGCAGTTGTTGAAAGAAACGCATCCCCCCGAAGGCAAGCGGACTGCAACTATCGTTACGGAGCTTGCGAAGGATGAGTACATCAGGCATGTTGAGGATCAGCTCAAGCGCCAAGGAAGCCCCAGGTCAAGGGACGAATGGTCCCGCACAGCGCAGGCGTTGTACGATTGCGCCGTGTTCCGCAAGGTGAGTTGGACATGTGGGGGGGTTCCGCGTCTGGATTTCAACAAGCTTGGTGTGGCATGGGTAGGTGATGGCCTCAATGAATCCAGCCTAACCCCGCGCATTCGCGACGTTGAGATTCCAGATTTTGGCCAACTAATCCTCCACAACACGATCAGATGTGAGAAGGATGTGCGGCACATATTTCCCGGGAACACGGGACGCCGGTCTGTTGACACGCAGATGTTCAACAGGGAGGACTCCATCTTTTTTGCTCACTTTGAGGCCCTCAAGGCGTTTCTGGATGGTCCACGTTTTCATCTCAAGGCACAGCGGAAAGGTGAGTTGAGGTCGCAGAGCACGGCCGAGAGTGTTCTGAACGAGGACGGCAGCAACCTGACCCGCAGGTTGTACGACATCAAGAACAACAAGCCTCCCATTTTCAAGCAGATCAATGACTTCATGAACATGATGATTCCCGGCATTGGCCACCTGGAAACGCCCGCCGATGGGAGCAACATTACCCTGGCTTGGGAGTCTGAAGAGGGAAGACAAATACGCGTCTCGGAGGGTGGCACGGGCGTTGAACAACTCCTCATGCTGGCGGTCGTGCTCTTTGCGGAACACAACAAAGGTATGGTTCTTCTTGAGGAGCCCGAGAATCATCTTCACCCAGGCGCGCAAGAGCGATTGGCAGAGACGCTTCTCTCTCAGCTTGGAGACGGGCACTGCTTCGCCGCCACTCACTCTGGAACGATGGTGCATCCGCGACCGCACACGACCATCGTCTCACTGCGGAGTGACTCCGAGAAGAAGCGTTCAACTGGTACCTCAGTCAGCGGCGATGACTTGGCTTCCGCCTTGGACGACTTGGGCATCAGAGCCGGCCACTACTTGTTGGCGGACTTGATTGTGCTTGTAGAGGGGATATACGGCGTTTGTGCCGTCGAAGAGTGGATCGACAAGCATGCGGGCCTCGAAGAGATACAGCGCAAATGGCACATTGTCTGCCATCAATTCAATGTGACGGAGGCACGGTCGTGCGAGTTCGACCTTGGCCGAGTACGTCAGATCAATCGCAATGTTGTATTCTTCTTCGACAGAGACGACGGTTCTAAACCACACAATGATCTCGAGACGGCCTGCGGCAACCATGAACCTCCCTTGAGATACGTTCGGCTCAAAAACGGGAAGATTGAAGACCTCTTCCCCGAGTCGGCTATTCGACGCGCCTTCCCCGAAGAATTTGATGGTTGGAAGTGTGACAGCACGAACGGCAGCCCATGGGATCAGTACAAGAAACACCTCTGCGGCAACCCCAAACACTATAATCGCCTGATCGCCGCCGCAATGACTCAGGAGGAGATGGATAGCATTCCGGAGATTGTCGAATTGGTCAAGTGCATCACAGACATGCTCAACGGGCGCGGTTGAGGGGGCTGGTCATGGCTTACACCGTGCTGGCTCGCCGTTACCGACCGCAGACCTTCGACGAGGTCATCGGCCAGGAGGCCGTGGCCCGGACGCTGAAGAACGCCATCGCGTCGGACCGCGTGGCGCACGCCTACCTGTTCACCGGGACGCGAGGCGTGGGCAAGACCACCATGGCCCGCATCCTGGCCAAGGCCCTGAACTGCCAGAAAGGCCCGACGGCCGATCCCTGCGGCAAATGCGATTCCTGCAAGCGCGTCCTCGGCGGCGACGACCTGGACGTAATCGAGATCGACGGCGCGTCGAACACCGGCGTCGACAGCGTCCGCGAGCTTCGGGCCAACGCGATCTACGCGCCGGCGCGCAGCCGGTTCAAGATTTACATCATCGACGAAGTGCACATGCTCTCGACCGGGGCGTTCAACGCCCTGTTGAAGACGCTGGAAGAGCCGCCCGAACACGTCAAGTTCATCTTCGCGACGACCGACCCGCAGAAAGTGCCCAACACGATCCACAGCCGGTGCCAGCGGTTCGATTTCCGCAGCGTGCCGGCCGAGGTGGTCGCCGAGTACCTGGGCGCGCTCTGCCGCAAGGAGAAGGTCAAGGCCGACAAGGAAGCCCTCCAGATCATCGCGCGCGAGGGCCGCGGTAGCGTGCGCGACGCGCTGACGCTGCTGGACCAGGCCATCACGCTGTGTGAGGGCGACGTGCAGGTCGGGCCGGTGCTGGAGTCGCTGGGGCTGACCGTGAGCCGCCGGTTCTTCGAGGTGCTCGACGCCCTGGCGGCGCACGATGTGCCGCAGACGCTGAAGCTGCTCGATGCGGCGCTGAACGAGGGGCTGGAGTGCGGCGAGTTCGCGGATCATCTGCTTGATCATCTGCGGTCGCTGCTGCTGGTGAAGATCGCCGGGCCCGAGGCGCCTGGGCTGGAAACGACGGCCGAGGAGCGCAAGGGCTTGGTGCAGCAGGCGGGGAAGTTCACCGAAGACCACCTGACGCTGGCGCTGGAGCTGGCGGGCGAGACGCGGCAACGGCTGCGCAACCTGCCGCACGGCCGTCCGCTGGTCGAGTTGGCGCTGATCCAGTTGGCCCGGATGCCGGATTTCGACGCGATCGGCGCCGCGCTGGACCGCCTCCGGTCGGCGATGGCCAACGGGGGCTCTGCCTCCGCAAGCGCGCCCGTTCCCGCCGCGGCACCTGTCGAAAAAAAAAAGTCTGAGCCGCTGAGCGACCCCGACGAGAGCCCCCCAGGCGACGACTACGACGATCCGGGCCCGGAGGCCGACGCGCCGGCGGAGGCGCCGCGGACTCGCAGTTTCGCGCGGGACTTCCAGCGCGTGGGCGACGGCGAGCCGGCCGACGAGCGCCCGCAACCGACGAGCGTCGGGGCGGCGCCGCCCGCTGCGGCCGCCCCGACGGCGCCGGCCCTGAGGCCGCTGACACAGGCCGAGCAGCAGGAAATCAAGAGCGACCCCAAAGTGCAGCGCATCCTGTCGCTGTTCGAGGGCGAGATCATCGACATGGGACGCGGCGAAGCGCGGCGGGAAGACTAGGACGGGACCATGGCGGACGCGATACCGACGTTGGCGAATCTGATACGGCAGTTAACGCGGCTGCCGGGGATCGGCGCGCGGACGGCCGAGCGTCTGGCGTTTCACCTGATGAACGCGCCGCAGGACGAGGCGATGGCCCTGGCGGCGGCGATCAGCGACATGCGGAGCCGCTTGACGGAGTGCTCGGTGTGCTATAATCGGACGGACGCCGATCCGTGCGCGATCTGCGGTGACGCGTCGCGCGACCGGACGCTGGTGTGCGTGGTCGAGACGCCGCGCGACGTGGCGCGGATCGAGGAGACGGGGCTGTTCCGCGGGCTGTACCATGTGCTCAAGGGGCACGTGGCGCCGACCGAGGGCATCGGGCCCGACGACCTGACGATCCGGGCGCTGGTGGATCGTGTGCGCCGCGGAGAGATTCGCGAGGTGATCCTGGCGACGAATCCGACGCTGGAGAGCGACGCCACGGCGCTGGAGGTGTGCGAACGGTTGAAGGGGCTGCCGGTGACGGTGACGCGACTGGCTCGCGGGCTGCCGACCGGCGGGACGTTGGAGTACGTGAGCCGCAACGTGCTGTCGGACGCCCTGAGCGGACGCCAGCAGATGAAGTGACGGGGCCGCAAGGCCGGCACGGGACAAGCGATGCGTTTCGACACGAGCATGCAGGTTCGCCTTGAGCAGCGCATGAAGCTGGCGCCGCGGATGATCCAGTCGATGGAGATTCTGCAACTGCCGCTTCTGGCGCTGGAAGAGCGGATCCAGCAGGAACTGGTGTCGAATCCGGTGCTGGAGATGCGGGACCAGGACGACGAACCGCGCGAGGCGGCGCCCGAGCAGGAGAACGTGGCCGGCCCGGCGGAGGAGGAGCGTCCGCTGGAGGTGGCCGAGCAGGCCGGGGCGGACGAGTTCGACCGTCTTCAGGCGATGGCGGACGAGTGGGACGGGTACTTCGACCAGGAGTCGGTGCCAAAGGCTCGGATGAGCCGCGGCGAGCGCGACGCCAAGCTCGACGCCCTTCAGAACACGGCGGCGCCGGGCGAGAACCTGCACGAGGTGCTGCTGGATCAGTTCGGGTTCTTCGACACCGACCCGGTGATTCGCGAGCTGGGCGCGACGATCATCCGGAACCTGGACAACAACGGGTACCTTCGCGTGCCGCTGGAGGAGCTGTTGCCGGACGTTCGCGGCGGGGCGACCGGGGCGCAGGCCGAAACGGCCCTGACGCTGGTGCAGCGGCTCGACCCGCCCGGCGTCGGCGCGCGGGACCTGCGGGAATGCCTGCTGATCCAGTTGAAGCGGTCGGGCGACGACAACGCCCTGGCCCGCAAGATCGTGGCCGAGCACCTGCACGACATCGAAGGCAACCGGTATCCCCAGGTGGCCAAGCGGCTGGGCGTGAGCATTGCCGCCGTGAAGGACGCCGTGGCCTGCATTCAGCACCTGAATCCGAAGCCCGGCGCCTCGATCACCGAAGAGATGGTGCCGTACATCACGCCCGACGTCGAGATCGTGTACGACGAGAAGCAGAAGGAGTACCGCGTCGTGGTGCTGGACGAGCGGACGCCGCGCCTTTACATCAGCCAGCTGTACCGCAAGATGCTGCATCGCCGCGACCTGGACGCCAAGACGCGCGAGTTTGTGGCCCGGAACGTGCGGTCGGCGCGGTGGCTGATGGAGGCCATCGAGCAACGCAAGAGCACGCTGTTGCGGGTAGTCCAGTCGATCGTGAAGTTCCAGCGCGCGTTCCTGGACCAGGGTCCCGAGCACATTCAGCCGCTGAAGATGCAACAGGTGGCCGACGACGTGAAGCTGCACGTGGGCACCATCAGCCGCGCAGTGGACGACAAGTACGCCGACACGCCGTGGGGCATCGTCGCGTTGCGGCGGTTCTTCACCGGCGGCACGGAGACCGCCGACGGCGAGACCATCGCCTGGGACCACGTGCGGACGAAGCTCCGCGAGATGATCGACGGCGAGGACAAGAAGCATCCGCTGTCGGACGACCAGATCATGGAACGGTTCAAGGCCCAGGGCATCGACCTGGCGCGGCGGACCGTGGCCAAGTACCGCAAGATCATGAACATCCCCTCCAGCCGGCGGCGCAAGGAGTTCTGAGCCACCGACCGCCGGGTGACATGCCTGCCCCGTCAGGCATGCCGGACGGCTTGACCCCTTCCGCGTGGCTGCCCCTCGACGAGCTCGGAACCTGACGGCCCCTCGACGGTGCTCGCGAACTGCGTCAAGCAGCCACCCTACGCGCTACTTCTTGTCCGCCGGCGCGGCAGCGCGGGCCGGCGCGTCACCGCCGGTCTTCTGCACCGTCACAACGTAGTAGAGCGGCACCGGGCCGCTCTTGCCGGCGGCTTGCGCATCGTCGTACAGCACCTTGGCCGGCGCCAGCCCTCCCGCGACGATCGTCGGGCAGTTGAGGTCCAGCGTGACAGTACCCATGTGCTCGTCGTAGTGAAGCGTCGGCTTGTCGTACACCCCCTGGGCCTTCTGCTGCCCGACGACGCCCTGGACCTCGCCCTGCAGGCTTCGCTCCAGTCGGGCCTGGCACACAAAGTAATCGAACAGGACTCGATCCGAACCTGCGGCTCCTTCGGCGGCAGGATAAAGGGTTGTGCTCGCCACGACGGTGAACCCGGAGAATTGAAAGCGAGTCAGGACATCGTACATGGCGCTGTTCTCGGCCACGACGGGTTCCACCGAATCGGCGTAGCCCGCGGCTGCGCCGCTCCTGGAGTAGAGACGCTGCCCGTCGCCGCCGCTCAGCGTAGCCATCCCGTGGACCTTCACAATGGCCTTGTTCAGAGCGTCGCGCCGCTGGTCGGTATCGGCCTTCGTCGAGCCGCCCATCGCCAGTTGCCGCGCAAACGACTCGTCGAGTTCCACCGCCATGACATGCGCCGTCAGAGCAACTGTCTTGGGCTTCAGATGCGTGGCAAGGAACTCCTCGATCCTTCGGTGCATAAGCTCAGTGCCATAGACGAACATGCGGCCAAGGTCGGCGTCGAACTCAATGGAGGCTCGCCCCCCAAATCCCTCCCATGGTTCCTTGGGGTCTTGAGCATGACGCATGAGGATGTTTCGTAGAAGATCCTCACGCGGTCGATCACAATCATCATAGTCATAGGAATCGCCATCCCCCCAACTGCTGCACGCGGATCAACGCCGGCACGCACGCCCTCGTCGACAAACCACCTGGGTGCAGCCGGCGTCTCCCGCAACAGCATGCCGACATCGTAGGACCGGGTGAAAAGCGACGGCTCCCAGTTCTGAAGAGCCTCACGCAGTTGATCCAGGGTCACCTGAATCTCCTGTTGGCCGCCATCCGGCAGCTCAACCGTCAGCGTCCGCCGGTCGTCGTCGGCCCGCAGGGGCAAGGCCGCAGCCAGAAGCATGGCCCACACAACCAGCACGGGCATAGCGCGTCGCACCATGGTCATAGCTCTGTCTCCCGAAGTAGAGTGTCCGATGCACAAGCCGTCGCCATGCGGCTCAGCGGATGTCAGTATGAACAACGCCGGTCTCGGAAAGACTTCCCGGACGACCGATTCTCAACGGGACGGGGGCGCGTAGGGTGGCTGCTTGCAGCCACGCGGAAGGCAACGACCATGGCCACGCTTGAGTGGCCATGCCACCCGCCCCTCGACGGGGCTCGGGACTCACCGCGAGCCGCCCCTACTTGCCGGCGGCCGGCGCGGCAGCATTCGCCGGCGCGGCAGCGCGTACCGGCGCCTCGCCGCCGGTCTTCTGCACCGTCACGACGTAGCAGACGTGCAGGGTGGCCCCCTCCGGCGCCTCGGGGTTCACCACGCGCTCGGGCATCGTGCCGGCGGCGATGATTGTCGGCACGCCAAGGGCCAGCGTCGCCGTGCCGGCCCGCTGGTCGCAGACGAAGTCGGGACGTTCGAGGGGATTCTCAACCACCGTCTGCGTCGTGCCCGACTGTATCGTTGTCTGGCTGCGTGACAACAGTCGGCCGTAGCACAACGAGTAGCCCAATCGGACATGTTCGCAGTCGGACAGCAAGGTCGGCCGCATGAACACGGCGAATCCGGTCAGATAGCGGCCGAGAACGATATCCGGGGCCACCGCGTTGTCGGCAACCACCGGCTCAGAATCATCCACGAGTATCTGTGCCAGGCCGCTGATGTTGCTGAGGCCCTGGCCGCTGGTCCCCGTCAGCATTGTCTCGGCGTAACAGTGACGAACGGCCCCCTCCAGCAAGGTCCGCTGCTCGGGGGTCTCGGCGGCAAACAGTCCATCGCCGCAATGCTTGTCCAGGAACTCCTTGTCCAGTTGGACCACGCGGATGCGGCAGGCCAGCGTCGGCACCAACCCCTGCTCCAGGTCGGCCAGCGCACGGGCAACCTGCTCGTGGCCGTCCTGTGTCTGGCGGACCAGCAGGAGCCCCAGATTGGCATGGACTGTGGCCGTCGCCCGGCCGCCGTCGGACTTCCACGGCTCCTGAGAGCGGACCATGCCGCAGACGTAGTGTATGACGGAGTCCTCGGGCTGCTCCTGCTCATCCTCCTCCTCATCGTCGAAAATGCCTCCTCCTCCACCATGCCAATCGTAGTCGGAACCATTGGGATAAGTGACGGCATTGGCCGATCTGCCAAAGTCGTGATCCGGGATCTTCTCGAGGAGCGACCGGACGTTGTAGGATCGGACGATGAGCGGCACGGCGGGCGCGTCCGGCGTCTCGGAATCGTCCGCCTTCATGGCGACAGGAAAGCCGACAGATGCGACTGCGAGCAGCAGGGCCGCCGGCAGGATGACCGACACAGATCGCACGGACCTACGCATGAGAGTCTCCTTATAGCATGACGAATCGCCGCACCGGAAGGACAGGTTCAGTATCTCAATGCGTGTGACCGGCGTCAAGCACCGAACCGCTGCGCGGGTCGAGCACGCAGGTCGGACGGGTGACGGGCGGCATGCCTGACGGTGCAGACATGGCACCGGGCAGCCACGCGGAAGGATGGGGGCCTGCCACCGTGACGTGCCCCCCCCGCGGCGGCGAGGGCAGGTTTGAACTATCCGCCGTCTGGCGCATCTAATATAATAGGCGCTGTGCTTTCGGCGGGAGGACGGACTATGGCCGATAAGGAAATCGTTCGGACGTTGCACCAGGTGCGTCGGCGGCTGGCGGTCGTGCGGGCCGTCGAGAACGGGCTGCGATGGGCCCTCTACGGAGCGGCGGCGGCCATTCTGGTCGTGGCGGCCAGCGCTCTGGCCTACAGCCGGTTGCCCTCGTGGTACGTGTACCCGTACATGCCGCTGGCGTTGATTCCGGCGGCGCTGGTGCTGGGTGCGGCGGCGCGCCTGCTGCGACCGATCACGCTGCGCGACGCGGCGATCTACCTGGACCGGCAGGCGGGGCTCCACGAGCGTGTGAGCACGGCCTACGAGTTTTCGCGCGAGGCCGTGGAGCCGCCGCTCGTGGCGGTGGTGCGCAGCGAAGCGCTGGAGATTTGCCGCCGGTTCCGGCCGGGGTCGATCCGTTACGGTCACCGCGTGTCGTGGCAGATGCGGTACCTGGCGGTGGGGCTGCTGGCGTGCGGCGCGATGATGTTCCTGCCGCCGTACAAGACGGCGGACTACCGAGCGCGGGAGGCGTTCGACGCCCGGAGCCGCAAGGCCGCCGAGGATTTGCGGGACAGCCTACGGAGCATTCGTCAGGACCGGGCGATCGAGAGCGATCCGGCGTTGCAGGAGTTGCTGAAGAAGGCCGAGGAAGAGGCCGACCGTCTGGCCAACGCGCGGATGGCGCCGGCGCGGATGCTGGCGGACATGAACCGGCTCAAGGACGGGATGAAGGAAGAGTTCCAGAAGCGCGACAGCGAAGAAGCCCTGGCCAAGGCTAAGGAAGACGCCGCGAAGGAGGCCGAGAGCGTCCAGGCGGCGATGAGCCAGAACCCGACCGAAGCCGAGTCGCAGAAGGCCGAGGATCTGGCGAAGCGTGTGGCCGACGGCACGGCCGACAAGGCGGAGAAGTCGGCGCTGGCTCGCGTGGGCAAGGCGGCCGAGCAGGCGGGCCGCGCCTCGGGCGACAGCTCGCTGGAGCAGGCCGGCAAGGATCTTCAATCGGCGGCGGCGGGCGGCCAGACCAGCGCCGACCAGGTGGCTGGGGACCTGTCGCGGATCGCCCAGGCGGCCGGCAGCGGCAAGGGCCAGGGCCCCGGCAGCGCGAGCCGCAACCAGTTGAAGAACGCCATGGACAAGGTGGATCAGGCGAAGCAGGCCGCCGGCGAGAGCGGCGGGCAGCAGCAGACGGCCTCGGCGTCGCAGGCCGGGGCGTCGGGCCAGGGCAAGTGCTCGGCCTGCGGCGGATCGGGACAGAAGGACGGCAAGCCGTGTTCGGCCTGCAACGGCACGGGGCAGCAACAGGGCGGCGGCGGACAGTGCCCGAGTTGCGGCGGCACGGGCGAGAAGGACGGGCAGCCGTGCCCGGACTGCAACGGCACCGGCCAACAGGGCGGTGGCTCGCAAGCCGGCGGCGCCTCCGGCTCGGGGGCGTCGCAGCCGAACATGGCGAGCACAAACCTGGAGGGCGGCGGCCAGGGCGGGCACATGGAACTGGACGAGAACCAGGCCGAGCTGCCGTGGGCACGGATCTACCGGCCGAAGTCCATCGAGCACACGAAGACAAGCGAGTACTCGCCGGGCCGCATCGGCAAAGGTGAAAGCGCCGGCAGCATCCTCGTCAAGGGGCCGGCCGACCCGGACGAAACCGCCACCATGGATTTCACGGGCAACCTGGACGCCTATCGCACGGAGGCCATGAAAGCCCTGGAGGAC
>ERZ795032.2423-NODE-2423-length-10677-cov-4.199680_pt1 | contig 10677 bp, 11 predicted proteins | sample MGYA00375124_ERZ795032 | MGnify/ENA primary metagenome ERZ795032 (study PRJEB30167, sample SAMN05720154) | activated sludge metagenome | isolation source: Anaerobic digester | place: China | collected 2015-12-16 ...
CCGGCCGTCCACCGTGAGGGGGGCGAATATCAAAATTTTGATGAACCGCGGAGTCATTCACTTGAACGTTGCCGGATCGAACCACAGCGAAGCGTTGTCCAACGGTGTGTCCTTCGGCAGATTGGGATTCCTGATCCTGATGATACGCCGGTTCCCGAGATTGGCCTTTACTATGGAAGCCCTGTTGTATTTCATGAAAATCGCGTCGAATGAGCCGTCTTTCACCATGTTCCGCAACCCTTTCTCGACGCGCTGCGCCAGGGCCTTGTCGGATTTATTGAAAAAGAAATAGTAGGGCCAGGGATAGTAGATAAGCAGATTCTTCTCGATGGCAAGATTGGGGAGAGCGCGATGCCGGGCTGCATGCTCGTGGAAGACCTCGTTGATGCCGCGCGGAAATAAATCGATGCGGTTTGCGGCGGCCAGTTTGAAGAGGCTCTCGTAGCCCGCCGTGTGCACCTTGATGCCGTTTGCCTCATAGATCGCCACGTCGCCCCAGCCGATGCCCTGGCCGACGGTTACCTTTCTCAGGTCGTCCAGGTTGCGTATCCTGTCGACATCCGCCTGCCGGTTCGCGGCTATCAAGGCCACGCGGTAGCCCAGGAGCCCCTTGCGCAGCGGGACCCGCACGGCACGGTATTCTTTCTCCTTCCGTACCGAGGTGCCGCTCCAACCGACATTGATCAGCCCGTGCGGATGGAGCAGTTCGGCAAGGTAGCGGGCCTCATTCATGCCGGACTTGCTCGGCTGAAGCGTATAGGGTCCGTATTCCGTTACCGTCTTGTCGAGGGCCGTCTTCAGGATTTCGACCACATCGTTGTACCGCGCATCAGCGCCCGACTCGAACGCGGGATATACGACCCTGGTCTGGCCGGCGGCCATCGCGGGAATCAGCAGGATACACAGCACCGATATCGCAAGCAAACACTTCATTGGTTGCCCCTCGACTCAATTTTCTCAGGCTCGTTTTACCTGTTTTCAAGCTCTGCAGCGCAGCGCAAGACCCGCGTCAGTTCATCCAGGGTGTACGGCTTGATGATTGATCCCCGGAAGCCGTAGTCGCGGAAGTCTGCCATGACGGGATCGTGGGAGTACCCGCTTGATACGATCAGCCGGGCACAAGGGTCAAACGCCAGGATGGCTTCCGCACATTCTCTCCCCCCCATGCCGCCCGGTATCGTCAGATCCATAATGACGCATGAAAATGGCTTTTTTCCTTCTTTGGCGGTCCTGTACATTCGGATTGTCTCCTCACCCGAGGCGCACGTGGTTACCTCATAGCCGAGGTGTCCGAGCATTTCGACTGCGAGTTCGCGGATGGCTTCCTCGTCGTCCATGACAAGAACCGATCCGCCGGCGGGGGCTTCTTCCTGCACGACAGTTGCGACGTCCTCCGTCCCCGCGGTGGATGTTGTGCCTGTTGACGGCAGGAACAGGGCGAATGTCGTCCCTTCGCCGACCTTGGAGCGGACCTCGATATGTCCCCCATGACGCTTGATGATGGAGTGGACGGAGGCGAGTCCCAAGCCGATGCCGCCCGCCTTGGTGGTGAAGTAGGGGTCGAATATCTTCTTCAGCACGTCTTCCGGCATGCCGCACCCCTGGTCGGCGAACGAGAGCCTTGCGTATCCGCCGGGAGGGAGCAGCAGGCCGTTTTCCGCCTCGAGCACCAGGTTCGTCCCTTCAACGGTGAGCGTTCCGCCACCCGGCATTGCCTGGACGGCATTGAGGGCGATATTGTTGAACACCTGGCTCATCTGCCCTTCATCCGCTTCGATGTCATGGAGGCAATCGGGAATTTCAACGACCGATTTGACGTTTGTACCCCGTAAGGCAAGAGACAGCGACTCGTTCACGATTTTCCGTATCGATACCGCTTTCTTCACCGGAGCACCGCCTTTGGCGAAGGTCAGCAGCTGGCCGGCGAGCTCGGTTGCCCGGAGTGCCGCCTTTTCCGCATTATCCAGGAGCCTGGCCGATTTTTCCGGCGAGTCCGGGACCACGCGCGCCATGGAAATGTTCCCCATGATGCCGGTAAGGATATTGTTGAAGTCATGGGCGATCCCTCCGGCAAGCACTCCCAGGGATTCGAGACGCTGGGCGTTGAGCAGCCTGTTCCGCAGGGATTCGCGCTCCGTGATGTCGGTAAAAATGTCGACCCGCAGATTCCGGGCACGATGGGTATTGACTATGACATGCCGTTCGGAGCCGTCCTTGCATGCAAGTATCGACTCTGACGGTTGAATGGCCGTGCCGTCGGTCAAGGCCCTATCGAAAGCCGCCTTCCAGGAGGAAAGCTGGTTCTCGCGTCCGGCCGGGTCGGGGCAGGCACGGAGAAACCAGTCATCGAGCGTGGGGATATCCCCGGCGTCATAACCGAACCAGTCGGTGAAGCAGCGGTTGACATGCCTGACGACTCCCTCGCTGTCGGTCCATGTGACGCCTACCGGCATAACGTCCATGAGTGCCATGAGGGTCTTCTCGCTCTCGAGCAGCGCCCGCTCCGCGGTCTTTCTCACCTGTTCCTTCCGTTCTTCGGCAAGGGATCGGGTCATATCGACGATGGAGAGCTTGAGATTTTTCAGTTCACCGAAAAAGTCTCCTTCTGGCACACCGGCAGCGTCCGTCTCTCCCCTGCTGACCTTCAGGGCGTAGGATTCAATCGCCTTCAGCGGCTTGATCACTTTTCTGCGGAGGAGATGAAAGGGGACGAAAATCAGGAAGGCGTTGAGGGTAATGATTGCCATGATGATGACAATAGCCCAACGGTGCAGAGACTTCTCAAGGAACCCGGGGGTCATATACAGGTGTACCGTGCCCACCTGTTTGCCGTAGATGACGATTTTTCCCGTGCGGGTCATTACCTTCCCGTTCCGGATCCCGACTTTTGTCGGAACAACCCTCCATTGCGCGTCCCTCGAAAAGCCGGAGATTACACCGCTTCCCTCGACTTCCGTAACCGTCACGCCGAAAACCTCCTGGTTGCGCATGGTGCTTTCGATAATCTTTTCTACCTGCTCGTTATCGAAGTTCCACAGCGGGAGGGCAAGGCTGCTTTCAAGCTGTGCGGTCGTTACCGCGAGCCGGGATTCAAGGTTGCTGATCCTCCGGTTCCGTTCCCAGCCGTAATAGGCGCTGCCGAAGGTGGCCAGAACCACGGTCGTAACCGATACAAGGGTAAGGATAATGACTTTTGTAATCGATGTATCGCGTCTTTTCATGGAGTTCGGACCTGTTTGAAGTATCTCGCCCGCCGCCGGCGCTTTCTGTGGCTGCCCGGTTTCCGTGCGCCACGGCGGTAGAATCGAAATTTTTCACCGCGCATGCTACACGATTTGGCGGGAAAGCACAAACCATGGTAAGCCGCGCCTGGTCCCTGATTTGACCCGGGATGCCCACGGAGGGCTGAAAGATTCCGTTGTGTTTTCATGGCGGAACGCGCTAGGATCTTCCCGTCATGAATTACCTGATGCACCTTTTTCTCTCGGGAACCAATCCGGAGGTCCTGGCCGGCAACCTCATGGGTGATTTCGTCAAGGGGCGTCTCGATGAGCGTTTCCCGCCCGGTATCCGGCGCGGTATCGAAATCCACCGGAAGATCGACTCCTTTGCCGCGGGAAACGCCTGCTTCCTGCGGAGCAAGCGGCGAATCGATCCGCGCTTCGGCCATTTCCGGGCGGTCATGGTGGACCTGTTCTACGACCATTTCCTGGCCCGGTACTGGGATGAGTATGCTCCCGTTTCCCTGGAGCAGTTCGTCGTGGATTCCCACCGTACGCTGCTCCGCTACAAGGCCCATCTGCCGTCGCGTCTCCTCGATGTGCTGCCCGGGATGTTTTCCCGGCAGTGGCTCATTGCCTACCGCGAGGAGGCGGGGATCGCGACGGCTCTCCGGAGGATGTCGGAGAGGCTGCGCAAGCCCGGTCACCTGGCCGAGGGCGGCGCTGAACTCGTTGAAAAGGGCGAACCTCTCCTGTCGGATTTCCGTCTGTTTCTTCCCGAGGCTTCCTCCTACACCGAAACACTTTTCATTTGAATGCGGTGAGTTGGAGACAGTCTGATTGGACTCGCGGGGGGGCGATACGCGAAAAATCAGTCCTGCCGGGCTAAAAGGCGAATCCATTCCCTTTTCGCGTTCATGCGGAAATACATCACGGACGGCTTCTTCCTCGACATGGTGGCAGCGACCACATTGCACCCCTTGATCTTGAACCTCTGAAGCATGACGAGCCGGAAACGCATCTCATCGTCTTCCGTCATCCGGATGTTTCCGTGCCTCCACCCTTTGACGGTGGAAGCCTTGCGGTCTATCATCTCGGCGATGTCTATTTCATGGTATCCGGTGTATCTGAAAAGGTAATCGACTTCGCTCCCGGTCAGCCTGCCCATCTTGACAGACAGTTCCCTTGCGATGGTGTCCTTCAGCGCCAACTCGTTGGGGACCGCGACGTGCCTGCAGTCGCAAAATGGACAGGCTCTCACCGTCATGTCCCTCAAAACAACATTGAACAGGCCGCACTCGTTGTAAACATAGTTCTCAACCGGCACTTCATTCAGTTCATGAGCATAACAATTCACGCACAGCATCACTATAGACCCTTCCGCATGCCGCAAAATTTTCCGTTTCTCTTATCCCATTTTGGGAGTTTACGCAATATAACAAATTATATAACGATATCTAAACGATAAAAATTCGAGTGCAATGGCTCCGGGTGCAGGTTTGTTTCCGGGCATTCGGCTCACCGATAAGAAGGCAACCCGCGAATGTCGTCAGTGGAAGAAATACATGGTTTTGCGCATGTATTTCTGCTAAAAATCGATGGAAAGCCGATGTCCGGCCGTTTTCCCGCGAACCGTTCCACTCGCAGCGCAGTGCCCTGATTGCCGACCTCCGGAGCCCTGTGGACTACAGAACAGGAAAGAAAAAATGGATCCTCGTCATTTTCATTCGGAAAGTTCCGCTGAAGATGCGCTCGACTGCCCATTCTGCACCCTCGACCCATCCCGCGTTTATGCGGCAAACGGGCTTGCCGTTGCCGTTCTTGACGAGTATCCGGTTTCTCCCGGACATACCCTGATTATACCGAAGCGGCATTTCAAATCCCTCTTTGAGGCAACGGAAGCGGAAAGGTCTGCGCTGTTCGACCTGATGGATGAAGTGCGCCGGCGACTGCTGAATACCCCTCAGCCTCCTTTTGACACTCGAGGGAGCGAGCGTGTGCCGGATGGCTTCAATATCGGCATCAATGACGGCGCCACCGCGGGCCAGACAATCTTTCACCTGCATATTCACCTGATCCCGCGCTATGAAGGCGACTGCCCCGACCCGCGCGGCGGGGTGCGCAAGCTGTTTCCCGGCCGTGCGCGGTACTGGAAGGAATTGGGCAAGGAGCAAGGTGAACGAATTACGGAATCGTAGTCGATGGGAAGGCGGATACTCCTCGTGCGCATGGGGGGTGGCTCTGTATAATCGTGTTTGAGGAGATGTCAAATGCTGGTTGACGCGCACGCGCACATGGATTGGTACACGGATGCCTTGAAGGATGCCCTTGCTCAGATTGAGAAGCACGGAATCCTCACACTGTCCGTAGCCATGGATGTGCCATCTTACCTTAAGACGAAAGAGATTGCCCGCTCCAGCTCCCACATTATCCCGACTTTTGGAATCCATCCCTGGGAGACGGCACGATATGCAGACAGGCTCGACCAGCTTGCCGGCTACCTGAAAGACACGCCGGTCATCGGTGAAGCGGGACTGGATTTCCGCTATGTAAAGGACACGGGACTGTACCCCGGACAGATGAAGGTTTTCGAGTATCAATGCATGTGGGCGCAGCGTCTGTCCAAGCCGATGAACCTGCACACGGCGGGCGCCGAACGCGAGGTCCTGGAAATGCTGCAACGGTTCGGGATAGGCAGATCCATTATCCACTGGTACTCCGGTCCGGCCGGCCTCGTGGAATCGTACCTGGCAGCCGGATGCTACTTCACGCTCGGCGTTGATGTCCTGAATCCGAGAAAAAGTCAACGGATTGCCGAGATCCTGCCGGTGGAACGGATCCTGCTTGAGACGGACAATCCCGACGGATACCGATGGCTCGCCAATGAAACAGGGATGCCGGATCTGCTCCTGCAAATACTGGAGAAGGTATCCGAGGCCAAGGGAATGACCCCTGTCGAACTGGAAAACAGGCTTTGGCTGAACTGGCGGGAGTGCATGGGGGAAATCGCCGGGAAAAACCTGATGTCGTGACACTTTTGAAAAGGAGGTGGCGGATCATGACCGGAATAACAGTGGTTGCAAGGATTAAGGCCGGGCCCGATTCAGTGGAAACCGTCAAAGACGGGCTCCTCGCCATGATAGAACCCACAAGGAAGGAAGCGGGTTGCCTGGACTATCAGTTGTATCAGGATACAATGGATCCTTCGGTCTTTGTCTTCTATGAAAATTGGGAGAATGCGGACTCTCTTGAAAAGCACAAGGAGACCGATCATTACAAACGCTATGCCTCGACCGTCTTCGGTTTGATCGAGGAAAGAGTCGTGAGCAGATTGACAAGGATTGCATAAAGGCCCGGCACGCCATTTCAGATTCTCGGAAGGAGGGAGCACGGTATGGTGTCATTCACGGTTGACCATGAAAAATGCATCCAGTGCGGCCAGTGCGCGCTGGATTGCGTGGTGCGGATTATCTCCATGGACGGGGGATATCCGACTATCGCCCCTGAGAAGGAGAGTTCCTGCCTGGAGTGCCAGCACTGTCTGGCGGTTTGTCCGACCGGAGCGGTATCGGTCCTTGGGAAGGACCCGGAGGAAAGCGTCTCCCTGGCCGGAAACCTGCCCGCCCCCGAAGAGGTGGAAATCCTCATCAAGGGCCGGCGCTCGGTTCGCCGCTACAGGGACGAGAATGTGAAACCGGAAGTCATGCAACGACTTCTCGATGTCTCCTGTCATGCTCCGACGGGGGTCAATTTCCGTCAGGTTCTGTATACGGTCGTTGATGACAAGGAGATCATGGCTGAACTGCGCAGGGAAACGATGGAGGGGCTTGGCCGCCTGTGGCGGGCGGGGAAAATGCCGCCCGGCAGGGAATACTTTACCGATTGTGTCCGGGCCTGGGAAGAAGAGGGTATCGACACCATCTACCGCGGGGCTCCCCATCTGATAATCGCCTCGGCGCCGCGGGATTGCCCCACCCCCGAAGCGGATTGCCTGATTGCGCTCGCCTATTTCGAGCTTTTTGCCCAGAGCCTGGGGGTAGGCACCGTGTGGAACGGGCTCGCGAAATGGACCTTTACGGAACTGGTCCCGGAGTTGCGCGCCAGGCTCGGCATTCCCGAAAACCACCTGATCGGTTATGTAATGGCGTTCGGCATGCCGGACGTGCGGTATCATCGTACCGTGCAGCGCGGACCTGCGCAGGCAGCGCGCGTGGTGTGGCGGAAAAGCTGATTCTCAAAGTGCAGCGTTACGATCGTGTCTCCTGATGAGGGTCGCCGGTCCCTGCCTCGGAAGGGAAGAGGTGGTGGCCCTCTTCAGGGAGGTTTTCTCAGCTTTTCACCAAGGCGCGGATCGATGGGGAGCGGGATGATTTCATTCACGCGCAAAGCGGTATAATCAGGGTGCCGCGGGTTCAGGACCATGTTCCATGCCTTACCGTACGGAAGCAGGACCGACGGCGCCCGGAGCGCAACAGTAGTCCCTTCGATAAGCCATTCCCTGCCGAACAGGATGGTCCCCATTTCCGGCGGTCGAGTGTCCCAGTTCGGCGGCAGATCCGCCTGAAGGATTTCCTTGATTGACAGGGTATCAGGCGCTTCGATGGCCACCAGCATCAAATCCGGGGGGCGCACGGTTTCCGGGAAGTGGGGCAGGAATTCCAGCAACGCCTGTGAAGCGCTGTCGGCAACGTACAGCGCACGCAATCCGGGAGGGTTCCAGCGTCCCCCGTAGAGCTCGGCGCCCCGTCCACTCAGGTCATCCGCAAACGCGGCTGTCGCAATCCGGTACAGATACATCAGATGAACACACCATGCTCGATCCTGCCCAGTTCATTGAGGACCATATTGATTCCGGTGATCGTATCGAGAAGCGACGCCGGTGTCACGTCTCCCAGGGCATAATTGGGGGCGTTAAGCCAGGTGGCGGCTTTTTCGGCGTCTTTGAATACTTCTTCGCAGCGGCAATACACGCGGTTCAGTTGCGCTATGCGGTCGGACATCTCGGGACTGAATCTCGTTCTCTGAGTGATGTGCCGCTGCAGGGTCCGTGTCGTTGTGTGCAGCCAGCCGGCAATTTCAGCCTGCGTCACCCGCATCTTTTCAGCCATGACAACCACCGAATCACTGGGCATGCCGGCCCGGACCGCCAGAATCATGTTCGCGTCGGACATTTCCTGGAACGTACACCCCATTCCGTGGAACGGTTGTCTCATGCCTCTGGGAGGCGCCCCCCTCTTTTTTCGTGCCGTGGCCTTTGGCGAAGCGTCTGCTGCCATGTCTGAATCCTCCGTAACCATACCAATCCCTTTGCGATGAAAATTGTCGCATACAAAGCGACATAATTCAAGGGCAAGATTTATTCTGTCCCGCCTCCTGCCGTGAGACGTCCCTGTCCTCCAGTACGGGCCTTGCCGAACAGGTCCGCAGCCAAATGACCTCGCCGCCAATCCTTGCATCGCCAATCCTCGCATCCCGGTTCGCGTCCAATCGCTTCCGGAACATCCGGTCGCAAAAACGGTCTGATAAACCGGTGTTTTGCTGAAGTGCCCGGACAGTAAAGGGAATCTGCCGGTTGCGTGCGCGGCGCGGCATTCCGACTGCGCTGAAACGCTACGGCAAGGACTTACCGCGGTTCTCTACGGGCCATTCGTCTCGTGCGACATATGTATCGTTACATGTGGATTGCTTCTGGTTGGGTGAGACATGTTTATCCTCGGGTCTCATCGGGATTTGCCGGGGCCGAATGGAACGGTGTTTTGAAAAATGAGTGTCATATCGACATGTTGCGGCAGTCGGTGAATGCTTTTTCCGCTTTTGGTATGGGAGTTGCCAATACGGACGGCAGATGCCGGCGCGATCCGTTCATGAAAATACAGTGAGAGTGTGTATTCAGGTGACGGGAAACAATGCTCGACATGAGGCACGAGTGACGGTACCAGGCAGAATTACGTGCGGCTGATTTCTCAAAAAACAATCCTCCCCATGGTATGGGGCAGTGCAGTTCCTCCCTCTTAGCTGCCCCAATTTTTTTGTTGAAGACGGCGATTATGACAGATTTGACTGCTAATAAGTTTAATTAAGATATAGCACTAGAGAGCGAATAGCTCTCTGTAGTCGATATGTATTGCAATATATAATTTCGAATAGATAGGGCAATAATGATGTTTTGCAGCAGACAATGAAATATAGATTCATGTCATTAATGATCTGCTGTATCAATAATATTGAAAGAAAGGAGGGAAAAAACCGTATTTGATAACGCAATAGAAAGCATAAGCAGAAAAAAATTAATTTAATTTTGTGCTTTCAGCCATGCTTTCACTTGCCTATCAAAACATAGTTCCTACTGTTCTGGTCAGCTGTAGGATTGTCATGATTCAGAAAAGGACTGTAACGTCCGAAAGAGGCGGAGGGAGGTATCAGACGGGAACGGAGGGTCATCTTATTCGTCTGATGCGCGATTCTCGGCGTCGATTCAATTGAAAAGGGGGTTTTATGAGAATGATGAAGAAGGTGATGTTTTCTGTTGCAGCGTTGGCTCTTGGAAGTATCTGTTTTGTGGGCGGTGCGGGCAAGGCGCACGCGGGTATCATTCCCTACAGCGTCATAGCTCCCCATGAATACCAGCTGCCGGTGGGAGACGCCATTCCCAAGGACGGCATCAATCTTCTGCTCTCCTACAACACCTTCCGTGACGAAGGAAGGGCGTGGGACGGCGACAGCGGGGCGCGGAGCCTGTTCGCCAACGTCAACAAGTTCGCCCACATCTTCAAGATTGACGGGCTGGACAAGTTCGGCTTCCTGTGGGAAGGCGTGCTCGGTTTCGGAAGCCTGCAGCTGAAGAACAACACGAGCGAAACGGGCATGATCGACGGCCAGACCGGTCTCGTCGCCTGGTACAACCCGATTCCGAACATGTCGTGCGTCCTGGAGTACTGGCTGTACCTGCCCATCGGCACCGACAATCTGTCCGGGCATTCCTGGGACCACAGCTTCGCGTTCATGTTCAACTACCACACCGGCGGCTTCACCTTTGACGGCGACTTCGGCTACAAGCTGAAAGGCGACTACCGGGACATGGGAATGCACTTGGAGCAGGGCAACGTCTTTTTTGCCAATGCCGTATTCGCCTACAAATTCATGAACCAGATCGAGCCATTCTTCAAGGTCGACTACCAGACGACGGAGACGGGAAAAGACAAGGCGACCGGCGCCAAGACGTCCGGCCAGTCCGAGCTGGCGCTGGGCATCGGCAACCAGTTCCAGGTAAGCAACCGGCTGAGCCTGGCCCTGTGGTATGAAGCGGGTGTCACGGGCAGGAACACCACCAAGACCAATGCCGGCTACGCACGCTTTATCTGGAGCTTCTAGGTCTGTCATCGTAAACATTCCGGCAAAATAGGATACACAGGCGCTGCACTGCGCAGCGCACTCCAAATACACGAAAAGGAGAGTC
>ERZ795032.2424-NODE-2424-length-10675-cov-3.684275_pt1 | contig 10675 bp, 7 predicted proteins | sample MGYA00375124_ERZ795032 | MGnify/ENA primary metagenome ERZ795032 (study PRJEB30167, sample SAMN05720154) | activated sludge metagenome | isolation source: Anaerobic digester | place: China | collected 2015-12-16 ...
AACGATATCCGGCGCAATCTCCTCTCGCCCATCGACGAGCTGGCCGACTGCTTTCTCCGGGCCGGACACCCCTTCCCCCGGATCCGGGTGATGACCAGGAGCGGCGACACCCCGCCGGACGAGCGGCGGGCAATCAGGAGGCATCCGCCCGAGATCCTGATCACCACCCCGGAAAGCCTGAACATCATGCTCACCGCCAGAGGGGGTGAGGAGCTCTTCCGCGGGATCCGGACCGTGATACTGGACGAGATCCACGCAGTAGCCGCCAGCAAGCGGGGCACCCACCTCATTACGGCAATCGAGCGACTCACCCTGACCAGCGGCGAATTCCAGCGTATCGCCCTTTCCGCCACGGTGCGGCCGCTGGAGGTCATCGCTGATTTCATCGGCGGCTTCCAGCGCTCGGACGGATGCGGCGAGCCGATCTTTCGAAAGCGGCCGGTCAGGATACTCCGTTCGGACGAGGCAAAACGCTATTCCCTGACCGTCCGGTCCGCTGGAACGGCAGTGGAGAAGGACGAGGAGGACACCCCGTGGCGGAACCTGGCCCTGGAGCTGAAGGAGAGGGCCCTCAGGAACCGCTCCACGCTGGTCTTCGCCCAGAGCCGGAGGGTGGCGGAGAAGATCGCCCGCTACATGAACGAGGGCGAGGACGAGATTATCGCCTACTCCCACCATGGCTCCATCGCCCGGGAGATCCGGCTGGAGGTGGAGGAGCGGATGAAGCGGGGGGGGCTGAGGGCCATCGTGGCGACCAGTTCCCTGGAGCTCGGCATCGACATCGGCGAGCTTGACGAGGTGATCCTGGTCCAGACCCCGTTCTCGGTCTCGTCCGCGCTCCAGCGCCTGGGCCGGGCCGGGCACGGGGTCGGAGAAACCAGCACGGGGAGGCTCTACCCGGTCCACGGCATGGACTTCCTCTTTGCCGCGGTCATGACCCGCTGCATCGAAGTGAAGGCCATCGAACCGGTCCGTCCGGTGGAGTGTCCGCTGGACGTGCTGGCCCAGGTCATAATCTCCATGACCGTTTCGGAGCGATGGGACCTGGATGCCCTCCACGCCTTTCTCAGGAGCTGCTACCCCTACCGCAACCTCTCCGCCGGGCAGTTCGGGCTGGTCCTGGAGATGCTCGCCGGCCGCTACGCGGAGAGCCGCATCAGGGAGCTTAATCCCCGCGTCTCCATCGACCGGATCGACAACACCGTGGAAGCGAAGCCGGGGGCCTCCTGGCTCCTCTACACCTCCGGGGGCACCATCCCGGACCGGGGCTATTACGAGCTGCGGATCAGGGATTCCCGAGCCAGGATTGGAGAGCTGGACGAGGAATTCGTCTGGGAGCGGAGGGTCGGCGAGACCTTCACCCTCGGCGCCCAGGTGTGGCGGATAGAGAACATAACCCACAACGCAGTGGAGGTCTACCCCCAGAAAGCTGCCACCGGGATGGTCCCGTTCTGGCGGGCAGAGGAGCAGGATCGGGATTTCCATTATGCGGAGAGGATCATGGACTTTCTCCGGGACGCTGATGCGGAACTGTCCCATCCGGAGAGATTCCGCCGCAGACTGGAATCAAAACACGCCATGGGCGCGGATGCGGCCGAACGTCTCACGGAATTCCTCCTCAGTCAGAAGGCCGCCTGCAACGGCAGTCTCCCCCACCGCGGCCGGCTGGTCATCGAGCACTTCCACGGCGGAGCCGGCCGCGCCGTGGGGATGCAGTCTATCCTCCACACCTTCTGGGGGGGACGCCTCAACCGCCCCTATGCCATGGCGCTGTCGGCCGCATGGGAGAAGCGGCACGGGACACCGCTGGAGGTCTACAGCGGCGACGCCAGCATCCTGCTGGTGCTCCCCGAAGATACCGGGGTGACCGCCGTGATGCGGATGGTCACCCCGGAAAACGTGGAGCAGCTCCTGCGGGAACGCCTGGAATCCTCCGGATTCTTCGGCGCCAGGTTCAGGGAGAACGCAGCCCGGGCGCTCCTTCTTCCCCGAGCCGGCTTCCACCGCCGCTTCCCCCTCTGGCTCAACCGGCTGCGCGCCCGGAAGCTCCACGAGTCGGTCATGCGCTACCCGGACTTCCCCATCGTGCTGGAGACCTGGCGTGACTGCCTCCAGGACGCCTTCGACCTTCCGAACCTGAAGACGGTGCTGGACGACCTCCAGACCGGACGTACCGAGGTCGCGGAGGTGCAGAACGAGGTCCCCTCCCCCTTCTGCGGCGGCCTCATATGGCGACAGACCAACAAGTACATGTACGAGGACGATACGCCCGCCGGCCGGGCGACCACCGGGCTGAGCAGGAAGCTCCTGGACGAGGTCCTCTACTCCTCCCGGCTCAGGCCACGCATCGATCCGCGGCTGGCCCGGGAGCTGGAGGCTCGGCTGCAGCGGCTGAAGCCGAATTATGCCCCGTCAACGCCCGCCGAGCTCCTGGACTGGCTCAAGGAACGCCTCCTGGTCCCGTTGGGCGAATGGGAGGCGCTCCTTGCCGCATGCCGGAGGGATGCGCCGGAATTTCCGTCCGGGCTGCCGGAAAACATCGCGAAAAAGATCGTCTCCGTCACCCTCCGGATAAGCTCGACCCGCCATCTCTGCGCCCTGGAAAACATGGCGCTGCTGACGAGGCTCTTTGCGGTCGAACAGGGAGGGAACTGTGCGAAGAGAGTCCCGCACAGGGAAGGCGCTGCCGAGGGAGAGATGGACCGGGCCGGTTTCCTGGCCCAGTGGCTCTCCTACTACGGACCCATCGCCAGGTCCCGCGTGGAGGAGTTGTTCGGCCTGGGCGGGGACGAGGCGGACCATCTCCTCGGGGAACTGGCGAAAGACGGCCGGGTCGTGGTGGACGCAATCCTGGAGGGGAGCGAGACGGAGGAGGTCTGCTTCACCGACAACCTGGACCGCCTCCTCAGGATGGCCCGTCTGGCGCGACAACCGTCCTTTCAGCCCCTTTCCATCGACCATCTCCCCCTGTTCATCGCCTCGTACCAAGGGCTTACCCGTCCGGGCCGAACCATGGAGGATCTGCAATCCAGGCTCGAACGGCTGTTCGGGTTCGCCGCTTCGGCTCACCTCTGGGAGGAGGAAATCCTGCCTGCCAGGATGGAGAACTACTACACCTCCTGGCTCGATTCATTGCTGCACTCCACGCCGCTCATCTGGTACGGCGCGGGAAAGGAGACTGTCTCCTTTGCCCTGGAATCGGAGCTGGGGACATTCGCCGTTCCCCGCGAAAAGGAGCGGGAACGGGCGCAGGGGCTCTTCCCCGACGCCAGGGGGAGATACGGCCTGTTCGATATCGCGGCGCACGCCGGCCTGACCAGCGAGGAGTCGGCCCGGCGGCTCTGGGAGCTGACATGGAAGACGGTCACGGCAAACGACTCACTGGAGACGTTGCGCAAGGGGATACTGAACGGCTTCGGGCCGGCCGGGCCCGCGGCGGACAGTCACGGCGGCCGGGGCACGGCGAGGCGCGGGACAATGAACCGGTGGGCGGCAGGCAGGCCGATCCAGGGGAGCTGGCGGATGCTTGACGTTCCTGCAGCGGAGGCGGAGGGGATCGAAGGGCAGGAACTGGCCAGGGAACGGGTCCGTATCCTGTTCGACCGCTACGGCATCCTGTTCAGGGAGCTGCTGGACAACGAGGCCGAGCCGTTCCGCTGGAAGCGGCTGTTCCCGGTGCTGCGCCTCATGGAGCTCTCGGGTGAGATCCTGAGCGGCTACTTCTTCGAAGGGATTCCCGGCGTGCAGTTCCTCTCCTTCGAGGCCTTCCGCTTCCTGCGCGAGGGGCTGGACGAGGAAGGGATCTGGTGGATGAATGCCAAGGACCCCGCCTCCCTCTGCGGGATCGGGCTCGAAGGGCTGAAGGGGAGGCTCCCCCGCCGGATACCGTCCAATCATCTGGTCTTTCACGGCAAGAAGGTGGTGCTCGAATCCATGAAAAACGGCAGAGAATTGAGCGTCCACATTCCTCCTGACCACCCCCGGCTCCATGAATCATTTGGGATGTTCAAGGCCCTTCTTTCCAGGGGATTCAACCCTGTGAAGGGAATTATGGTTGAAAAGATCAACGGGACCGCGGCGGAACGGAGCGAGTACCGGGACGCGCTGCGGGAGTTCGGGTTTGTGGCGGGGTACCGGGGGTTGGAGCTGCGGAGAAGATATTAACCTGCCGTTTGCAGGAATAACGTCAAGGAGGATACAAAAATGAAGGTAGTAAGCCTACTGGGAAGCCCTCGTACAAAGGGAAACAGCGCGACCATTGCCAACCGTTTCACCGAAACCGCGGCACAGCTCGGCGCCGGGACCGTAACCTATGAGCTCAACCGTCTCGCCTTCAGTGGCTGCCAGGCGTGTTACGCATGCAAAAAGGGCCTTGAGCAGTGCGTGCTGCAGGACGACCTGGCAGAGGTGCTCGCCGCCGTGCGTGAAGCCGACGTGGTGGTGCTCGCATCGGGGGTCTATTTCGGGAATATAACCGCCCAACTGAAGGCTTTCGTTGACCGGTGCTTCTCCTATTTCAAGCCCGATTTCCACACCATCCCCGAGCCGAGCCGGCTGACGCCGAAGAAGCTCGTGTTCGTCATAACCCAGGGAAATCCGGACGAGGCGCTCTTTGCCGACATCTTCCCTCGCTACGACCTCTTCCTGAAGTGGCTGGGGTTCAGCGACACCCGCCTGATTCGCGTCTGCGGTATCGGCCCGGCATCCGTCGATGCGGTTCCGGAAGAGGTTCTGCGGCAGGCGGAGGAGACGGCGCGATCGCTCGTAGCCTGACCAGGGAAAAGCAGCGTTCTCATCCTTTGATGCGGCCCTCGGCAGGGCGGTCGCCGCGGAAGGGTCACCCTCCCGAATGCCCGGAGCCTTCGTTTTCCGAGGAAGATTCCTCCCCGTCAGCCGCGATCCGCTCCACCAGGTCCTTCAGGGTGAGACCGTCCAGAGAACCTTGGATCCCGGCATCACAGCGCAATAAAAGATCCCGCGCCGTCACAGCCGTTCGATCCGACTCGCGGGCGGGAAACTCTTCCCCCTGGCGCCTGAAGTCTTTCAGAAAGGCATCGATCCGGATGTGCTCCAGATCACGGGCGGGATAGTACGCCTGCTCCCCCTCCTCGGCAACCAGATAGTCGGCCGCCACCAGTTTCGACAGTACCTTTCGCACGGTTCGAGCCGGCAAGTGATGTTCGTCGGCCAGCCTTTCCGCTGTCCAGGGCCTTTCCTCGCGGAAAAACGACTCGGCAACGGACAGCAGGACAACCAGGGCCGTTGTCTCCCGTGTCGCATAGCTGAGGTTTCCCGGTTCGAAATCGTGCAGATACGTCTTCCTGCTCTGATGGGCAACCACCACCTCCACACCGAACAGGACAATCACCCAGCTGGTGTAAATCCAAACCATGAAGACCGGGAGAGCGGCAAGGGTGCCGTAGATGGCGTTGTATTTGGCCACGCCGATCTGGAAATGGACGTATGCCCACTGGGCAATGATCCAGGCGGTGCCGGCCAGAACTCCGCCGAGGAGGGCTGACCCGGGCTTGACCTTCGTATTGGGAATAAAGCTGTAGAGGCAGACGAGCGCAAGCCAGATGCTGATGAAAGGGATAATCCGGAAGCAAAACAGAAGAAAGTCGCCGAAATAGGCCGTTGCCAGCAACCAGCGGACCAGGCTCTGGCTCTGAAGGCTGGTGGCGATGCTCATGGCGGCGAGCAGGAGAACCGGCCCGATTATCATCACGCTCAGGTAGTCGCTGAACTTTCGGTAGACGGAACGGGTTTCCTCAACCCCCCAGATATCGTTGAAGGCCTCTTCTATCGTGCCGAGGAGCGAGACCGCCGTGACGATGAGTGCGGCAAGGCCGATGGCCCCGAGGGAGGCCATCTTGGTGTTATTGATGTAGGAGACGATCTTCGTGACCACGTCGCTTGAACCGACGGTCAAATGTTCGAGAATAAGGGGCTCGAGCGCGTTCTGAACGCCGAATCCCTTCAATATGGCAAAGGCAAGGGCAAGAAAGGGCACCAGCGACAGGATGGTGGTAAAGGAGAGCGCCGACGCCCGCACCAGGCATTTGTGCTCCAGGAAATTCCCGGTGACAGCCAGCGCACCCCGCAGGCATCGGAAGGCATACCGCTTCAACCGGCTGAACTCATCGGGACGTACACCGCGGACCACGCTATCCAGAAAAGAGAACGGGCTCTTGTCTTTATTCCGGCGCACTTTCATACCCCCCTCCTTGACGAACGGAGATTCAGGGCACAAAAAAGCCCACGTAATGTGGGCTTTTTTGCAACGACATTTAGGCCTTGTGCTGCTCGCTGAGCCGTTCCTTTTCCTTTTCCATTGCCTCTTTGCCCGCCTCTATGGCTGAGCTGATGATGGATTTCTTTTCCATTACCGCTTCCCTGCCGCACTCGTAGGTCGACTTGATCTTGTCCTGGGCGTCTCTCGCGTACTCCTTGATCTTGTCGACTGCGTCATCGGTCAGGTCCCTGATCTGCTCACGAACTTCTCTGCCCGTCTTCGGGGCAAAGAGCAGAGCCAGTCCCGAACCGATCGCGGCTCCGGCAAGAAACGAAACAACAACTGTCGCCAAACTCGATCCCCTATCTTCATCCGACATACCTGTTACCCCCTTTTCCGTGAGATTCTGTCGCACACATACTGTCCGGCCGCCTTGACACCGGTGGATACGAGAGTGATGCGGGTCAGGAGATCCGCCACATTCCCTATCACCGCATTGATCCTGGTGACGTTTCGTCCCGTATCACCCACCGCCGTCATGGCAGACTTCACATCATCCACCCGTGACGCTATCCCCTCTGTCGTCACCTTCAGGTCCGCAAGCACACCCTGCAGGTCTTTCACCACCGGGACAAGTTCCGTGTCGATACGTGTCACAAGCCCCCTTGCGGCGATTACCGTCGCCCGGATCTCGATGAGAGCCCGGACAAGAAACACCGCGACCACCACCAGGACGGCCGCAATCACGATCCATACAGTGAACACACTCTCCATCGCATCACTCCGTTCGGGCGATTGCGTACATCGCCGTATTCATCAGGTTGAAGTATAAAGGCGGAGACGGCAAAAGCAAGACATTTTGAAACATACCGCGCTATTTAGTTTCCGGATGGACACTATTTCATGACCTGTACCATGGTCTCGCCCATTTTGGCGGGGCTCGGTGCAACGGCAACCCCGCACTCACGCAGGGTGCGTATCTTGTCTTCCGCCTTTCCCTTGCCGCCGCTGATAATGGCGCCCGCATGGCCCATCCGTTTTCCCGGAGGAGCGGTACGTCCGGCGATGAAAGCCGCTACCGGCTTTTTCATGTTGTCCCGAATCCATGCCGCCGCCTCTTCCTCCGCGCCCCCGCCGATCTCTCCTATCAGGAAAACGCCCTCGGTCTCCGGATCCTCGTTGAAGAGGCGCAGGGCGTCGAGGAAGTTCACACCGATGATGGAATCGCCTCCGATGCCGATGCAGGTGGACTGTCCGAGTCCGGTGACCGTAAGCTGTTTCACCGCCTCATAGGTGAGGGTGCCGCTCCGGGAGACCACCCCGATCTTTCCCTTCAGGTGGATGTCGCCCGGCATGATACCCACCTTGCACTCGCCCGGCGTAATGATTCCCGGACAGTTGGGCCCTATCATGACAGTGGAACTCTCACGGAGGGTTCTCTTGACGAGCACCATATCCCGCACCGGGATGCCCTCGGTGATGCAGACCGCAAGGCCCACGCCGGCGGCTGCCGCCTCCAGCACCGCATCCGCCGCGCCCGGAGGCGGGACGAAGATCATGGAGACATCGGCCCCGGTCTCGCGGACCGCCTGCTCCACGGTATCAAACACCGGAATCCCTTCGATGAGGGTTCCCCCTTTGCCGGGAGTAACTCCGGCGACGATTTTCGTGCCGTACTCCCGGCACTGGCGGGTATGAAACAGGCCTGCCCTGCCGGTTATCCCCTGGACGACGACTTTTGAATCTTTATTGACAAGAACGGACATTTGTTACCCCATAGTAGATAGAAATAATGCAATTCATACGCGTTCGCAGGGGCAAACCTTGTGTTTGCCCTTCATTCGGGCGTTCACGAGGATCGCCCCTACCGGAGAATCTAGGATCCCACCATGCGCACGATGTTTTCGACCCCTTCGGCCAGATCGTGCGTGAACAGCACGTTCAGGGCGGACTCCTGAAGGAGGCGCTTTCCTTCTTCAACCAGTGTGCCGTCCATCCGCACCACGATGGGAAGGGTGCAGCCCACCTCCGAGGCGGCCGCGATAATCCCCTCCGCGATGACGTCGCAGCGCATGATGCCTCCGAAGATATTGACGAACACGCCCTTCACGTCGGGATCGCCGAGAATGATCTTGAACGCCGCGGCCACGCGGTCCTTGGCCGCGCCGCCCCCCACATCGAGGAAATTGGCAGGGGCGCCGCCGTATTCGCTGAGCATGTCAAGTGTGGCCATTGCCAGACCGGCGCCGTTCACCATGCAGCCGATATTCCCCTTCAGCTTGATGTAGGAAAGGTCGAACTCGCCGGCGGTGATCTCCAACGGGTCAATCTGTGAGAAGTCCGTCATCTCCTGATACTCGGGATGCCGGAACAGTGCGTTGTCGTCGAAATTGATCTTGGCATCCATGGCCATCAGCCAGTCGGATCCGGTGACCACGAGAGGGTTGATCTCCACCAGGGAGCAGTCCTTTTCCAGGCAGCAGCGGTAGAGATTCATCATCAGGGTAACGCACTCTTCGCAGAGCTTCCCCGTCATGCCCAGGGCAAGGGCGGTCTTCCTCGCCTGGTAGGGACGGAGCCCCACGAGAGGGTCGATGGTGACGATGTGTATCTTTTCCGGGGATTCTTCCGCAAGCGCCTCGATCTCCATGCCGCCCTCGGCGGACGCGATCATGCAGTAGCGCGAGGACTGCCGGTCAAGGGTAATGGAGAGATAAAACTCACGCGCGATTTCCACCGCCTCCTCGACGAGAAGCCGCCTGACCACCAGCCCGTCCGGTCCGGTCTGGGGAGTAACGAGCGTCCTGCCGAAAAGATCCTTCGCGGCCTGGAGGGCCTCATCCGCGCAACCCGTCAGGCGCACTCCGCCGGCCTTGCCGCGACCTCCCGCGTATATCTGTGCCTTGACGACACAGCGCCCCCCCATTTCCCGTGCGGCCCGCTCCACCTGGGCCTCCGTGAACGCGGCGCGTCCCCGCGGAATAGGGATGCCGTATGAGCGCAGGATTTCCTTGGCCTGATATTCGTGGATATTCATGAAAACTCCAAAGGTGGGAAATGACAAACGCGAGCCAGTATAGCGGCATGGGGGTGAGAATTCAAGGAAGATTCCAAGTAGGTATTCAGGTTGAAAGACTGAAGACTGAAGGAGGTAAGGAAGGGCCGCTCGAGCGCGCTCATCCACTGCACGGGCAAAGGGAAACGCGGGAGACCTTCACAGGGGGGTATACGCGAACACATCGCGACTGAAGGCTGCTCCCGCGCATTCCGAATTTCCGGCAGTACTTTCAACAGCCAATCAGGAAACCGTTGAGGATGAGAACACAAGCATGGTAGCGGTCTGGTTCATGTGCCCGATGAACTGCTCGCCGTAGGAATTGAAACCGATTGTCGGAACGTCGGCAAACACTTTTCCGTACTCTCCGGACAGGCGCTTGTTCGCCAGCTCCAGCGCCCGATGGGCGCAGTTGAAGACGATAAGTCCGGATATCCCTCCGAGCCTTTCCATCGTCTCTTTCAGATCTTTTCCGGTGTCCGCTATCATGTCGGACGTCTCAAGGAGAGACAGGGTCATGCCCTCCACCGACCCGCAATGAAAGGTGACGCTGTTGCCTTCAATCCCCTTCGGGCTCCTGACATACGGATCGCCGTCGATTACCAGGCCGAGGGGGTTGGTGGGGAAATAATCCTTCAATTCGCTGACGGATACCCCGAGCGCCTCCGCGTAAGCTGTGGAGGCAGGCTTGTTGTTGAGCTCGACGATCTCTCGCCGGCTGCTGTCAGCCTTGGTGACGACAAGTTCGACGCCCAAATCGCGGACGCTCTGCGTCTTTATGAAATCGAAGAGCATGCCCGGTTTCAGAAGGGCCAGGACGGCGGCATCAGTGTAAGCCCTGCCGTTGGCGTAAACATGTGTGGATTCGAATTTCAGATCGTCACCCGCCGAGCCCCCGATAAAGAGCACATTGGTTCTGTCTCCGATGGTTTCCATCAATTTCTCTTCGGCGCCGTTCAGCCCGTCCGTCAGCACGATTCCCACATACCGGGAAGGATTCATGTCCTTCAGCGATTCGCCGAAGTGTCGTTCAAAAGATTGGAACGATTCGGCCACGTCTATCCCCCTGCTCAGGTTTTGCAGCACTTCAATCTTGACGCCGGTCATTGCTTCTTCATCGAACGCCATGGCCACCACCGATCCGTTCTGCATCCTTCCGCTCACGATCTCACCGGCCGTTGAACAACCGAAGACCGTAGCGCGGGGAAAGGCCTCCCGCATCCGCGCACAAATCCTGTCGGACGCATATTTCGGTGAGGCAAAAAAGAGAATCATCGTGCTGTCGACACTGGCAAACGATGCCTGGATCTCCTGTACGGCTTCTTCAAGTATGTCTTTCGCTGAACTCGCGATTCGTATGCTCATGGTACGGCCCCCTCTCATTG
>ERZ795032.2426-NODE-2426-length-10673-cov-4.347335_pt1 | contig 10673 bp, 9 predicted proteins | sample MGYA00375124_ERZ795032 | MGnify/ENA primary metagenome ERZ795032 (study PRJEB30167, sample SAMN05720154) | activated sludge metagenome | isolation source: Anaerobic digester | place: China | collected 2015-12-16 ...
ATGGCTCTTTCCCCGTCGCTGTCGAGTGTTACCGCAGCGTCGCGGCTGATTTCTCCGCTCAGAATCTTCTTCGACAGCACATTCAGTACTTCGCGCTGAATTACCCGTTTTACCGGCCGTGCTCCGTATTGCGGATCAAAGCCCAGTGCTGAGATAAATTGTACTGCAGCAGGTGTATAGGATAGTGTGATTCCGTTCACGGCAAGCATATGCTTCAGGTTTTTCAGCTGCAATGTGGTTACATCTTCAATTTCTGCCTCGCTCAGCGGCCTGAACATAATCAGTTCGTCGATTCTGTTGAGAAATTCAGGGCGTATGGTTTTACGCAGCAGATTCATGACTTCTGTACGGGTTTGTCCGAATACCTGTTCCCGGTTTTTTCCGTTAAGGCCTTCGTTGTGGCTGCTGATTATCTGCGAGCCAAGGTTAGAAGTCATTATGATGATGGTATTCCTGAAGTCGGCCGTACGGCCTTTGTTATCGGTAAGGCGGCCATCGTCGAGAACCTGTAGCAACAGGTTGAAAACGTCGGGATGGGCTTTTTCGATTTCGTCGAGCAGCACAACGGAATATGGCTTTCTTCTGACTTTTTCAGTGAGTTGACCGCCCTCGTCGTACCCAACATAACCCGGAGGTGCGCCTATCAGTCTGGATACGGTGTGCCTTTCCTGGTATTCCGACATATCTATTCGTACCATGGAGTTCTCGTCGTTAAACAGAAATTCGGCCAGAGCTTTTGCCAGTTCGGTTTTTCCAACACCGGTTGTTCCCAGAAAGATGAACGATCCTATTGGTCGTTTTGTTTCCTGCAGGCCGGCTCGACTTCGGCGAATGGCATCGGCAATGGCTGCGATGGCTTCATCCTGACCTACAACCCTTTTGTGCAGTTCTTCTTCCAGGTGCAGAAGTTTTTCGCGTTCGCTTTGCAGCATGCGGCTAACGGGGATGCCTGTCCAGCGGGAGACGATTTCAGCAATCTCTTCCGACCCCACTTCCTCTTTTATAAGGGCGGAACCGCTTTGCATTTCGGAAAGATTCTGCTTCAGGGTCTCGAGTTTCTGTTCGGCGGTTTTTATTAGTCCATAGCGGATCTCCGCCACTTTGCCATAGTCGCCGTCGCGCTCCGCCCGTTCGGCTTCAAACCGGTATTGTTCAATGTTTTTCTTTGTCTGCTGAATCCCGTCCACAACCTCTTTTTCGGCTTTCCATCTTCCGGCAATGTCGTTGCGCTCTTCGTTAAGGTTTGCCACTTCGGCGGTGATGGAGGCAAGTCTTTGCTCATCGCCTTCCCGCTTTATGGCTTCTCGCTCTATCTCAAGCTGTTTGATCCGGCGTTCCACCTCGTCGAGTTCTTCGGGCACGGAATTTATCTGAAGCCGCAATCTGGCTGCAGCCTCATCGATAAGGTCTATGGCCTTGTCGGGAAGAAAACGGTCGCTTATGTAGCGCTGCGAGAGCTCGACTGCGCTGATGATGGCTTCATCCTTAATACGAACCCTGTGATGCGTTTCGTAACGTTCCTTAAGTCCGCGCAGAATTGAGATTGCATCCAGGGTGTCGGGCTCGTCGATTGTAACGATCTGAAACCTGCGCTCAAGCGCTTTGTCTTTTTCGAAGTATTTCTGATATTCCTTCAGGGTGGTGGCACCGATAGCGCGTAACTCTCCACGGGCCAGGGCCGGTTTAAGTATGTTGGCTGCATCCATTGCGCCCTCGCCTCCTCCGGCTCCCACCAGGGTGTGGATTTCATCGATAAACAAGACTACCTCACCATCCGACTCTATTACTTCCCGCACAACGCTTTTCAGCCGCTCTTCGAACTCCCCTTTGTACTTGGCTCCGGCAATCAGCGCTCCCATATCGAGGGAGAAAATTTGTTTTGATTTCAGGTTTTCGGGTACGTCGCCGTTGATAACTCTGTGCGCAAGCCCCTCGGCAATTGCTGTTTTACCAACTCCCGGTTCTCCAATCAGTATGGGGTTGTTTTTCGTTCTCCGGCTAAGGATCTGAAGTACCCTTCGGATCTCTTCGTCGCGTCCGATTACCGGATCGAGTTTTCCGTTGCGGGCCAGATCGTTAAGGTTACGTGCATAGCGGTTTAGGGCGTTAAAGGAGTCTTCGGCCGATGCCGAGCCGGCTTTGGCGCCTTTACGGAGATCGGCAATGGCTGCTTTTAGCTCTTTTTCGCTCAGGCCGGCATTGCGAAGTAAATCCGAAATCTGGTCACCACCTGAGAGAAGTCCCAGCAGAAGGTGCTCAACCGACACATATTCATCGCCCATCCCGCGCGCGGAGGCATTGGCTTTCTGAAGTGCTTTTGAAGCATTGTTACTCAGGTATTGTTCACCGCCGCTAATCCTCGGCTGGCTTTCGAGTATGGCGTCCAGGGCTTTTTGGAGTATTGTTGCATTAACGCCTGTTTTCCCGAAAAGGAAAGGAAGAACGTTGTCATCGGCTTGCATCAGTCCCTTAAGTAGGTGAGCTGTTTCAACGGCCTGGTGGCTCATTGCAGCTGCAGTTTCCGTTGCCGACTGTACGGCCTGCTGTGATTTTATAGTGAAATTGCTGAAATTCATTTTGTGTAATACCTTTCTGTTTTATTCCGCCTGATTACATCAAAAGCCCTGCCAGCTGGGAAAAATCACACATATATGACAAAATGGCATATATTAGTTTTCTCTAACGGACAATGTGACAGATATTTTTTCGTGTTTTTGATAAACAATTGATTTAAAAGCCTGTTACCTTTGTGCCTTCGAAAGAACGATCATTAAACCCTATATATGGCGAACAGATTAATGGATCCAATCGGGCGGCTTATGGGCCTGAGGTATAAATCGCATCCCTGGCATGGGGTTGAAATTGGGGCAGATGCCCCCGAAGTGGTTACCTGTTTTGTAGAAATGGTTACCACGGATACGGTAAAGTACGAGGTTGACAAAATTTCCGGTTATCTGAAGATAGACCGGCCTCAGAAATATTCGAACGTATTACCGGCTTTGTACGGATTCATCCCGCAAACGCTGTGCGCAAAGAAGGTAGCAGACTTTGCAGCAAAGAAATCGGGCAGAGACGACATCATCGGTGATGGTGATCCTCTGGATATCTGCATTTTGTCTGAGAAAATCATCTCGCACGGCGATATTCTTGTCCAGGCGATTCCGATCGGGGGTTTCCGGATGCTTGACGGAAACCAGGCCGACGATAAGATCATCGCGGTTCTCAAGAACGATGCCGTTTACGGCGATTATACCGATGTTGAACAACTTCCTGCACTTATTGTAACCCGTCTGAAACACTATTTTCTTACCTACAAAGACCTTCCCGGCGAAGCCAGGGGTTGTGAGATTACTCACACGTATAACGCAAGCGAAGCGCGGGAAGTTATAGAATATTCGATAGAAGATTACCGTCGGAAATTTGAAAACCTCGACACACTTTTATCGGAAGTCTGAGTCACTGCCAAAAATGGGGCATTTTGCAACGCGTTGCATATCCTTTTTTATATACAACGACTTCATTCACTTTATACTTCATTGAAATTCTAATCCGGAATAATGAAATCGGAGTTCAAGCATACGCTGGTGCTGGGAGCCAGTCTGAATCCTGCAAGGTATTCGCACTCTTGCATTGTTGATTTGGTGAGAAGCGGACATCCCGTTACTGCTGTCGGGCTGCGGGAGGGCATAGTGGAAGGCGTTCCTGTGCAAAAGGGATTGCCGGATGTGCAGGGAATTCATACCGTAACGCTGTACCTGAATCCCCTGAACCAGAGGAGTTACTATACCTATATACTTTCTCTTGCCCCGAAAAGGATAATATTTAATCCCGGAACCTGGAATCCGGAACTGGTTGCACTGGCAGAAGAAAAAGGTATAGAAACCGAAAGCCGGTGTACCCTCATGATGCTTGCCGCTGATTCATTCTGAAGAATTCGGGCGCTTATACACGAAAACGGGTGTTTTTACGTTTTGAGGCAGATGCATGTATAAAATTAAGTAATTTAGCCTGCTGATCCTTTTTGGAAGGCATTATGCGCTGAATTATCATCGGGGAACATATTCGACTCAATGAAGAAATTACGATTATCCGGAATCCTAACGCTGATTGTTGCCGTATTACTGCTTTTTCCAGGCAGAGAGGCCGCAGGTCAAACAAATATTACCAGTGTGGCAGGCGGTATTTATTGCCCTGAATCCCAATATATTGTACCAATTATGGTAACGGGTGCCGATAATGTGGATTCAATTTCGCTTTCGTTAATATTTTCGCCTCAAACGCTTACATTTCTTAGTTACCGGCAGGTTAATCCCATACTTCAAACCGGCTTCCCGGATGTTCAGTCTTCTGAAAACAGGGTTACCTTTACCTGGAGGTCGGATGCCCCGGTCAGCATCACCAACGACAAACTACTCGAGCTGATTTTCCGGACAGGACATACGCCCGGCATCCTCTCCTTCGACGAAAGCCGCAGCCTTTTCCGTGTATATGGCGGAGGACAGGTTGTTACGCAATACATAAATGCGGAAATTGAACTCTTCCCTTCGCTTTTTGTGGAGCTGGAAGAGCTGGATGCTACCTGTTCGGGAAAGTGCGATGCCAATATTGTTGCATTTGTCAGTGGCGGTCTTAAGCCTTATTCCTATCTGTGGAATGGTGAAACATCGATTTTCGACAGCATTCGGACCGGTGCTTGCAGCGGGGTTAATAACCTTATGGTATCCGATGGTAACGGATGCATACTGGATACAAATTTCGTTGTATCCCAGCTTCCTTCAACCAATGTTGAGGTGGACGTTACCCCCGATACCGTCTACATTCAGAATCCAACTGTACGGTTCTCATTCTCCGAGGATCAGAATATTGTTGAATGGCTCTGGGATTTTGGCGATGGCAGCGATCGCTCCATCGAAAGGAATCCCATTCATGTATTTACAACAGCTTCAACCCCCGATCTGAAATCGTATCAGGTGAAATTAAGGGTTGTAAACAGTCAGGGATGCGATACGCTTATCATTTTCGAGTTGCCGGTGAGGGAAGCAGAGGTTTTTGTTCCCAACGTGTTCACTCCCAATGGTGACAACATCAACGATGTGTTTAAAATAGCCAAGAAGAACGACGGCGGCAGCAGCAGCGGAAGTAATTACATTCCGATAAACCTTGAGTTTATCCGCCTCGAGCTGGTGGTTCTCGACCGCTGGGGACGCAAGGTTTATCAGAACGATAACTATAAAAACGATTGGGACGGTGGCAATCTTCCTGATGGAACATACTATTACCGCCTGAATACCTACGGATATTTCAGAGACGATACGTACCGGGGAGCCGTCACCATACTCAGGGGCAGGAGAGATTAACCGCGGTTATTTATCAATGAAATCCATACGGTGAACTTCTACTCCCGGAATGCCGGAGAGTTCACCCTCAAGCCGTTCCCACTCAGTAATATCGCCAATCAGCTCAAGCAATATCAGTCCGCCCGGACCGCACCAGGTTTCATCCACCTCGTGCAATCCAAGTCGCGTCCGTATGGAACACCCATACGAAGTTAACAGTTTCTGAACTTTGTCCGATACTTCCATCCTGTTGCTGACATTAACGCCAAGAATTCTTCGCTTCATTTTTTGCCCTCCTTCGTTAAAACGTAAACGACATATGTTGCATTTCAACGCCGCCAATGGAATTTATTTCTTCTTCAAAAGCTTTCCAGTCTGCTGGCTTTCCGCTCAGGTGCAGAATGATAAAACCCATGCGGCTGCATGTGTTTTCGCTCAACTCGTGGAAACCCAGGCGGGAGTGAATAAGGTTGGCATACTTGCTCAGGGTCAGTTGCAACCGACCGGCTTCCTTGATCCTGTCCCTGATCATCAATCCAATAATTCTGGTTTCTTTCATGGTTGCCTTGGGAATGTAGTTTGACTTAAAAATAAAGATCGCGTTCGCCGGCTTTCACCCGTTCAAGTCTGTTCTTCAATTCAGTGGTGTTGAAGTTGCCGGGACTTTCGTCGAGGTCTTTCAGGTTTTTGCTGATGACTTCCCAGCCTTTCCGTTTAGTATCTGCAGGAGCATAGTCCTCCAGATACTCTGCCAGTGTCAGCATTGCATTGGGTGAGCAAAAACGCTTGATAAAACCGGGGACCGAGAATTCCATAAAATGCTCACCGGTGCGGCCGCGACGATAGCAGGCGGTGCAGAACGAAGGCAGATAATCGTTTTCAAAGAGTTCATCAATGATTTCATTCAGCGAACGATTATCGCTGATTTCGAATTGTTCGCGGTTCAGATCCTGATGTTCATTAATGGAATCCGAATAGGATCCCAGCTCAAGCTTGGTACCGCCATCGATCTGAGAAACGCCAAACTGAATGACTTCGTGTCTGAGTGCCGGATTCTCCCTGGCAGTAAGTATCATTCCCGTATACGGCACTGCCAGCCTGAGAATGGCCACCAGGCGGGCAAAATCCTCATCGCTTACGGTATAATCCTTGCCAATTTCGAGTTTTGAGGCATTTTTTATTCTTGGGAAAGAGATGGTATGCGGTCCTACCTGATAACATGCTTCTAGGTGATTCGTATGCCGAACCAGGCCCATGACCTCAAAACGCCAGTCGTAGAGTCCGAAAAGTGCCCCGATTCCAACGTCATCTATTCCGGCTTCCTGTGCCCTGTCCAGCGATGTCAGGCGATATTCGAAATTTCTTTTCTTCCCGCCAAGGTGATACGTCTTGTACGCCCCGGGGTGATACGTTTCCTGAAAGATCTGGTACGTGCCTATTCCTGCTTCCTTAACAATCCGGAAGTCTTCAATCTCAAGCGGAGCTGCATTTATATTTACTCTCCTGATTTCGCCGGGGCCTTTCTTAACCCCGTAAACGGTGCGAACGGTATGGGCAATGTATTCCGCATTGTATTCCGGGTGTTCCCCGTAAACCAGGATGAGCCTTTTCTGACCATTGTCTTCAAGCGCTTCCACTTCCTTTATCAGCTCCCCGTCGGAAAGCGTTTTCCGGATGGCCTCTTTATTGGAAACCCGGAAACCGCAATATTTGCAGTTGTTGGTGCACTTGTTGCCTACGTAGAGCGGGGCAAATAATACGATACGATTACCGTACACACGCTTTTTAAGTTCTCTTGCGCCTTCTTTGATTTCTTCTATCAGATCAGGGTCGGAGGCATTAATCAGAATGGCTGTTTCTCTGAGTGTCAACCGGTTCTTTTCAAGCGATTTGGCAATCACTTCCCTTACCGACTTCCTGTCGGCTTTTGTCTCGTTCAGGATTTCCCATATTTCATCCGGATCGATGAAGGGTTTCATGCGCTGATCCGGGATACGGCATTTTTCAGGTGTAAAAATCATTATATGTTGAAATTCAAATGTTTATAATTCGGTTTCTTGTCCTGCAAAGGTACAACGATTAACCCGTTCAGGGGGTGAAAAGTAGTTTTATTTTCAGCAGATACCACCAAATAGGCTGGTTGTGTTCAGTTTTAATCTATAAGTCTTCTGTTTTACAGATCCAGTTTCAGGTTATCGTATGCAAGATGCACATTTTCCGGAAGCCGGGTTTCAACTTCACCGTGCAGCCCCAGGAAATGGCTGATATGCGTGAGGTATGCCTGCTCTGGTTTCAGTTCTTCTATCAGTTGCAGGGCTTCGCCAAGAGAGAGGTGTGAGATGTGTTTTGAATTTCTCAGTGCGTTTAATACCAATATTTTAGCTCCGGTAATCTTATGTTTTTCCTCGTCAGGAATTACGCTGGCATCCGTGATGTAAACAAGATTTCTGATCCGGTATCCCATTACCGGCAGCTTGTTGTGTAAAACCCTTATGGGTGTGATTCGTGTAGGACCCACAAAAAAGGGTTCGTTTTCAATGGTGTGAATGGTAAGCTGAGGAACCCCGAAATAGCGCGTTTCGGTAAAGATGTACGGGAACTCGGTTCGAATGGCATCCATTACATTAACCGTTCCGTAGATCGGAATATTTTTGTTAAGGATGTAATTGAATGCCCTTACATCGTCGAGTCCGGCAATATGGTCGCGGTGTTCGTGCGTGAAAACAACGGCATCAATATCTTCTACCTGCTGTTTAAGCATCTGAAACCGGAAATCAGGTCCGCAGTCTATGACGATATTCTGGTTGTCGACTCTGATCATGGCGGAAGTCCGGAACCGTTTGTCTCTCGGGTCGGCCGACTTACAAACGGGGCAGTTGCAGGCGATCACAGGTACCCCGATGGATGTGCCTGTTCCCAAGAATGTTATGCTGATCTTTTCCGGATTGCTCATGTCAAAGGTCTTAATAGATCAGTTCTTCCACTTCGGACTGGTCAGCTTCAAGCTGCTTCATCATTTCTGTTGCATCGCTGAAAGCCAGTTCATCTCTGATCCGTTTTGCAAAAAACACTATAGCTGTATGTCCGGTCAGGTTTAAGTTGTGGCCGGTATCAAACAGGTGTACATCAATCAGAATGTCCTCGAGTATACGTATCTCAGGCGGTAGTGAGTTTTTAATATTGAGAATGCCTTTGTAATATTCACCATCTACCAGAACGGTAACGGCATATACGCCGTCGCAGGGGATCAGCTTGCTGTCTTCGTCAATTTTCAGGCGCATGGTCGGGAAGTTCATTTCACGGCAGGTTGAACTTCCCGGGTAAAGTTCGCTGATGATAATGTAATGATGATCCAGATATGCATTGGCCCGCTGAATCTTGCCTTCCAGAAGGGCTTTCCGGATTAGTGTTGAGCTAACCGTTTCGTTGTGAATATCCTGTTCGGGAATTTCTTCAACCCCGAAGTTGTAATATTGCCCCAGTTCATACAGATATTCGAAATTGCCCTCACGATTGTGCCCAAAATGATGGTTAAAACCGATTACCACTCTGGCGGCCCTGAGTTTTGCTGCAAGAATGTTGCGGATAAAGTCGATGGATGAAATTTTCGAAAACTCGCGGGTAAATTCAAGGATGATCAAGTTATCGAGGCCTGTTTTTCGGAGCAGTTCGATTTTTTCGCGCTGTGAGTTTATCAGTAACAGTGTTTTTCCGGCCGTATCGGGAAACAATACCTTTCGGGGATGAGGATGAAAGGTAATAAGAACCGATTCTCCTTCAATCCCGCCGGCAATTTCCCTCAACCTGTTGAGAATGGTTTTATGTCCGATGTGTACACCGTCGAACGAGCCGGTTGTAACTACCGGATTTTTTATGGTGCCGATGTCGTCCAGGCTATAGTATATCTTCATTCCGGGGTAGATTCCTGATAGGATCAGGCCTTTTTAACAAAGTAAGCAATTTTTTCAAGGCTTGTTATCATGTCGTATTCCTGCAGGTAAACGTGCGGGGGTACGTTCAGTGCTTTGGGAGAAAAGTTGAGGATGCCCCTGATTCCGGCCATCACAAGCTCTTCGGCAACACGGGCGGCAGATTCGCCGGGTACCGATATCACTGCAATGGAGATACCCTCCTTCCGGATGATGTCTATCATCTGTTCGCTGTGGTAACATTGTACCCCGGCATAAATCCTGTTTATCTTTTCAGGATTGGTGTCAAAAGCAGCTACTATCGAAAGTTTGGTACGTTTGCCGCTGAAATAGCCCATAATGGCGCGGCCCAGGTTACCGATTCCGACTACGGCAACCTTTTGCCCCTCCCGGGTGTCGATAATCTTTCCGATGATATCAATGAGCTCTTTTACATCGTAACCCTGCCTTAAGGTACCGGTGTATCCGATCAGCATAATATCGCGCCGGACCTGAACGGCTGTAATGTGCAGCAGATTGGCTATTTCATGTGAGAAAATATGATGCTTGCCGCCGGCATAGTAATTCAGAAGTGCCCTGCGATACTGGCTCAGCCTTTCAACTGTTTTATCGGGAAGTTTTTTTTGCATTAACATAAGACTTGTTTAGGTTGGGATTTATTCAACAGGAAATACCACGGTAAACGTCGTTCCCTTGTCGGGAATACTTGTAACTTCTATATCTCCGTGGTACATTTCTACAATTTTTTTTGCTATCGACAGGCCAAGACCTGAACCGGTGATATGTTTAGTCTTTGGATTTTTAATTCGAACGAAATCCTGAAAAAGCCGCGAAGATTCTTCTTCCGTCATCCCGATACCTGTATCGGAGACCTGAAGACTTATTCTGTGCTTTTCCTGATTCACAAATACATCGACGCGACCACCCTGGTGGTTGTATTTCACGGCATTAGAAATCAAATTATTAAGTATGATTTCTATCTCTTTGGGATCGGCTTCCATAAATACCGGTTCTCTGGTGTTAAGGTATACATCCACATCCTTCTGAATGGCATACGGACGGTTGGTGTCGATGGATATTCCGGCAATTTTCGTGAGGTCAACTTTTTCAAGGTTTTGGACCGGTTTACCCGATTCAATTTTCGTAAGGTCGAGCAAATCCATTATCAGACCCCTCATCCCGTTTATCCGTTCCAGCGAACGGTCAATCATTTCGGTGTATGAGTCTATTTTATCGCCAAACTGTTTTTCATGCATAATCTTCAGGTAGCCTTCTATGGCATTGATCGGAGCCTTGAGTTCGTGCGAAAGTACCCGGAGAAACTGGAAACGGATGAGTTTTCCTTCTTTGTTCATTTTTTGGGTCATCCGCTTCAGAAACAGCTGTTTTGTGATATTCTCGATGGACG
>ERZ795032.2427-NODE-2427-length-10666-cov-4.108001_pt1 | contig 10666 bp, 8 predicted proteins | sample MGYA00375124_ERZ795032 | MGnify/ENA primary metagenome ERZ795032 (study PRJEB30167, sample SAMN05720154) | activated sludge metagenome | isolation source: Anaerobic digester | place: China | collected 2015-12-16 ...
GAGCATCGCTGCCGTAAATAACCGAGCCCGGTCCGAGAATAATTTCGGTGTTTTCCAACAGGTTGGCGTCGAGTGTGTTGATGTTGTGCAGGTTGCCACTCCGGTAAATGGCATTGTTCATCCGGATGCCGTCTACAACAATCAGCAGTCGGTTGGCCGAAAATCCCCGGATCATCGGACTGCCGCCGCCCTGCTGGCTTTTCTGGATAAAAATTTCTCCCCTCGTGGCCAGCAGGTCAGCTGTTGTTTGCGGGTTGTAGCGCAATACCTCTTCTGCCCCGATAAGCACCACCTTGTTGGGGATTTCGGTTTTCAGCTGCTCCCGGCGATTGACGGAAATCACCACTTCATCAAGAGCAATGGGGTCTTCCACCATACGGACCTGGTTGTTGTGCTGCCTGATGTTTTTTTTGGTGACAGTAGTTTTCAGAAAAGAAGAGTGTTGAAAAGTGATGACCTCCTGTTCGTTGAACTGGTCCATGCTGACTTTTCCTTCAGAATTGGTTTGGGCGGAACGCGCCGAGGTGTGCAGGATGACTCCCTCCAGCGGTTCGCCGGTTTTGGCATTTATCACGGTGATGATTTGTCCCGGCAGCTGGATTGCAGTAATCAGTAAGATCGCAAGAGCAAAAAAGTATTTCAAGGCAGAATTTTCTTGGTAAAAATCGCGAAAACGCCGCAATTTCTGTGCCTGAGGTTGGTGATTTTTCAGGCAGGAACCAGCAGTTGATGTAAAAGTTGCTGATAAACTTTTTTTGGATCAGGGATGGTGATTTCGTCGGCGATAGTTTCGTTTTTCGGACCCAACGCCGGGCAAAGTAAAAGAGTGTTTGTTGCCTGCGGTCAATGCGAGATAAGAATCGGTAACCCGGAGGTCCCGGTTTGTGAATAGAATGTTAACTTCATTTGATCCGTTTTTTGCCGTTGCAAGAGAATTTAGGGCAATAAAAAACCCCGGCGCCTCTGCGCCGGGGTCCAACTAAACCTAACTAAACCAAACTTATGAAAAAACAGCACTGGGGCTGATGAAGTCAAATTATTTGTCTCTGAAACAACGGTTTAAATAAAATTGTTTTCATGGCTTTGAAAAAAATGTTGTTTCTGCCATTTAGTTATCAATTACCATGCCATGAAAGGTTTTTTGGAGAAAATATTAGATTTTTTTCAAAAGAAAAATGTTTTTTTTGATGCTTTTAAAGCGCGGAGCAGCTCGCGTTAAATTTAATTAACGTTCAATGAAGCACTGTTTTATGTCCCTGTCGAACAATGTTTCGGTATGAAGTGTTAAAAAATAAATATCTTTGCCGCGAAATTTAACAGGGATAAAAAGCCAGGGCCAATTAACAATTTGCAAATGAATAATATCCGAAATTTTTGCATCATTGCGCACATCGACCACGGGAAAAGTACGTTGGCTGACCGATTGCTCGAGATTACCAAAACCGTCAGCGAACGTGACATGCATGCCCAAATGCTCGACAGTATGGACTTGGAGCAGGAGAGGGGAATTACCATAAAGAGTCATGCTATCCAAATGGATTATGAGTTGAATGGTGAGAAATATAAACTCAATTTGATAGACACTCCCGGTCATGTCGATTTTTCGTATGAAGTTTCACGTTCCATCGCAGCCTGCGAAGGAGCGCTGTTGATTATCGATGCTACACAGGGAATCCAGGCACAAACCATCTCCAACCTTTATCTGGCGTTGGAAAATGACCTGGAGATTATTCCGATCATGAATAAAATGGATTTACCCAATGCCATGCCGGAAGTGGTCAGCGAACAGATAGTCGATCTGGTTGGATGTGATCCGGACGATATTATCGAGGCCAGCGGAAAAACCGGGATGGGGGTTGAAACGATTCTTCAACGGATTGTCAAACAGGTGCCACCGCCCAAAGGAGATTCCACGGCCCCACTTCAGGCACTGATTTTTGACTCGGTTTACAATTCATTCCGGGGAGTAATCGCTTATTTTAAGATCGTTAACGGTGAAATCCGGAAGGGGGACCTGGTTAAGTTTGTGGCTACCAAGAAAGAGTACGATGCCGACGAAGTGGGGGTTTTGCGGCTCTCACTTGAACCGCGGGAGGTGCTCAGTACTGGCGATGTGGGGTACATCATTTCCGGAATTAAAACAGCAAAAGAGGTAAAAGTTGGCGATACCATTACCCACGTCAAAAGACCATGTCAAAATGCCATAGAAGGTTTTGAAGAGGTCAAGCCGATGGTTTTTGCCGGAGTTTATCCCATTGATGCCGATGATTATGAGGATTTGCGCGCTGCCATGGACAAACTGCAGCTCAACGATGCCTCGCTCACTTTTGAACCGGAGTCATCCCTCGCGTTGGGATTTGGTTTCCGGTGCGGTTTTTTGGGATTGCTGCACATGGAGATTATTCAGGAACGGCTGGAGCGCGAGTTCGACATGAATGTTATTACCACCGTTCCCAACGTTTCTTATAATATTACGCTCACCGACGGCGAAAAAGTACAGGTGTACAACCCGTCCGGGATGCCAGTTTCGACCTTAATTTCTTCAATTGAAGAGCCTTATATCCGGGCTAACATTATTACCACGGCCGATTTTATTGGCGCAATTATGACATTGTGTCTGGACAAACGTGGCGTTCTGGTCAGTCAGAGTTATCTGACAGCCGACCGTGCCGAGCTTATTTTTGACATGCCGCTGGGAGAAATCGTGTTTGACTTCTACGATAAATTGAAAAGTATATCCAGAGGGTATGCCTCTTTCGACTATCATCCGCACGGTTACAAACCTGCCAAACTGGTCAGGCTCGATATTTTGCTGAACGGAGAAATGGTGGATGCCCTGTCGACGTTGATTCATTTTGACAACGCTTACACATTTGGCCGCAAGATGTGTGAAAAGCTGAAGGAGTTGATCCCGCGTCAGCAATTTGATGTTGCCATTCAGGCTGCCATTGGTGCAAAAATTATTGCTCGTGAAACAGTAAAGGCTGTCCGGAAGGATGTTACGGCCAAATGTTACGGGGGCGACATTTCCCGAAAACGAAAGCTGTTAGAAAAACAGAAGAAAGGGAAGAAGCGGATGAAACAGGTCGGAAACGTTGAAGTGCCGCAAAAAGCCTTCCTGGCGGTATTGAAACTCGACTAAAAAACATATAAGAGCCTTGCCCGACCGGCAGGGCTCTTCTGTTTTAGGTTTTTTACATGATTAACTTGTACCCTTTCCCATGCACGTTGATGATTTCAACGGTTGGCTCATCCTTCAGGTGTTTGCGCAATTTGGTGATATAAACATCCATGCTTCGGGCGTTGAAGTAGTTGTCGTCTACCCAGATTGATTTTAACGCATAGTTTCTTTCCAGCACCTTGTTGGTGTTTTGGCAAAGCAGTTTTAACAGGTCCGACTCTTTGGTGGTCAGTTTCACCACGTCTTCGCCGTCGGTGAGGGTCTGTTTGCGGGTGTCGAAGGTAAATCTTCCCAGTTTAAATATTTGTTGATTAAGCGTCTGATTGTCAGTGGTTGTCCGGCGTAATATAGCTTCGATCCGGAAGATCAGCTCTTCCATGCTGAAGGGTTTGGTGATGTAATCATCCGCTCCAATTTTGAAGCCTTCAATCACGTCATCTTTCATGTTTTTGGCTGTCAGAAAGATAATCGGAATGTCGGCATTGATGGCCCGAATCTCTTTGGCAAGGGTAAATCCGTCCTTTTTAGGCATCATGATATCCAGGATGCAGATGTCGAAGTGTTCTTTCATAAAACCCTTGAAGGCAGCTTCGCCATCGGGATAAAGCGTTGTTTGGTAACCTTTTGCCACCAGATATTCCTTGAGGAGCAGGCCAAGGTTTTCATCGTCTTCGGCTAAAAGCAGTTTAACTTTTTGTTCCATGGTTATTTTTTCTTATTTAGAGGGAAAAAGATACTGAATTTTGTCCCTTTGTGGGGAGCGCTTTCTACAATAATTTTGCCATTGTGGGCATCGATGATTTTTTTCACGTAGCTCAACCCCAGGCCGAACCCCTTCACATTGTGCACATTTCCGGTCGGAACTCGGAAAAACCTTTCAAAAATCTGCGTCTGGTGTTCTTTGGGAATTCCAATGCCTTTGTCGGCGACCGACAGGATTACCGCGTCGTTTTTGGTGGAGGTGGAGACAGTTATCTCCGGGATTTCCTGGCTGTATTTTACTGCATTGTCGAGCAGGTTGAAAACTACGTTGGTGATGTGCACTTCGTCGCCGTAAATTATATCGTCCGTGGCATTGAGATTGGCATTGAGGACCCCGTTTTGGTTTCTGACTCTCAGTTCAAAATTGCTGATAACAGAGGATACCAACTCATTTAACGAGAATTCCTTAAAGCGGAGTTTCATTCGCCCTTCGTTGAAAATGGCCATCTGAAGAACTTTTTCCACCTGGAAACTGAGCCGTTTACTCTCCTGGTTGATGACCTGCGAAATGTGCTCGATGGTTTTGGGTGTGTTGGCAAAGGTGCCATCCTGCAACATTTGACTGGCAAGCGAAATCGTCGAGATCGGCGTTTTCAGCTCGTGGGTCATGTTGTTGATAAAGTCGTTTTTGATCTGCGAGAGTTTTTTCTGTTTGAAAATGATCAGGATGGTATAAACAAAGATGGCAATCAGCAGGGTGGTGAGAATAAAGGTGGGGATGACCATAATTCCTGTTGCCAGGAGAAGGTAGCCCGATCGGTTGGGGAAATACACAACCAGATAATTGGGTTTTACTTCGTACACATCATTGGGAAAGAGCACGGAAGGATATTCTTTCCGTCGATTATTGGGTTTGTAGTCGGCGCTTCCCATGATATATTTTTCCGTGCCGGGCGGGAAAGTTTTGACAGCATACCGGTACTCCAGGTTAATCCCGTGGTTTCTTAATTCTTCGTTGAGGGTTTCGGCCAGGTATTTGGGATCGATCCGTTCTTCAATCGGTCTGCTTCTGAAAAAGAGCTTCTGCAGTTGTTGGGCGTTGTCGCTCATCCGGCGTTCCAACATGCGCTGCTGCTGGATGTTATAATCATGGAGTTTGTCAAAGGCCGAAGGAAAATCGCCGGGATTTCCGCGGGTGTTCAGCCCCGAGGCTGCAATCGTGTCAGAAAACTGGAACTGTATTTCCTTTTGAAAACTTCTGGCTGTTTGTGAATAAGTAAAAGATATACTGAGAGTTGGATCTTGCAGGCCTCTGGGGATGATACTTCCGAATGATCCCGGATAAGCATTCTTTCGGGTAGGATTGTCATATAATTCTTCGTGCAGGAGTTTTTGAACTTCGAAAATTTCGAGTTTTTTGGCTACCTGAAAAAGCGCCTGGCGGACGGTTTGGTCAAATTGTTCCTCTTTTATTTCTGATGCTTTCAGGATGGAGTTGGTTTGTACGAAAATCAACCCTCCCATTACCACTGCCATCGAAACAATCAATGTTATTAAAACTCGTTTGCTCATGCCGCAAATATAATTTTTAAAAACGCTGATTTTTAGAATCTTAACATTATTTAACAATGCCGTTTCGCGAAAGAAACTTTTTGTTTTTTTGTTGTTGAATTTCAGGCTTTCCTCTAAAAAAGAGGAGAAAAACCTTCTTTATATTATTAACAGCAATTAACTTTTCTTAAAAACTTTAAACTATAAAATGCCGTAAATTTGAATGGTTTAAGTACCAATTAATTTTTAAGGTTTAATTGAGATTTGAATAGGCAAAATTAGGTTTTGGTAAAAAGGGGCGGCGTTTAGTTGCCCCTTTTTTAGTTGGTATCTGCCAGTAATTTTTCAATTACCCGCGGAAAATGCTGGTATTCCAGCTGGTGTACTCTTTCGGCCAGCTGTTCAGCGGTGTCGCCTGGCCTGATCTCGCATTTGGCCTGAAAAATAACAGCACCGTCGTCATATTTTTCGTTCACGTAATGAATCGTTATTCCCGACTCCTTCTCTCCGTTTTCAATGACCGCCCGGTGAACGTTCATCCCGTACATCCCTTTGCCGCCATAGCCGGGCAATAAGGCAGGATGTATATTTATAATGGTAAAATTATGCACCAGCGCTTCGGGAATGAGCCACAGAAAACCGGCCAGAACGATCAAATCGATTTTTTCCTGGAGCAGTAAATCGGTAATTAAAGAGGAATTATAGAACTCGGAACGATTGAAAACAAATGTCTGGACACCTAGTTTAGCAGCCCGTTTCAGGGCGAGGGCATCGGGCTTATTTGAAAGTAGTATTTCCACCCTAACATCCTTGTTGCTAGAGAAGTATTCGATTATATTCTGAGCGTTTGTTCCGGATCCTGAAGCCAGAATTGCAATTTTTTTGACCGTCATCTTCCTGTTGATTTGATGCTTGAATATTTGACTAAAATATTCAAATATAGATTATTACAAAGGTCACTACAGACCGTGTGATTTATTTTTTTTACTGTTTTTCTTTGAAATATAGATCGTAAATTTATTACTTTGCACCGGATTTTAAACAAACAATTAGTATTAACTTAAATTTAGAGCTATGTCTGATATTGCAGCTAAAGTTAAAGCAATCATTGTTGACAAATTAGGCGTCGATGAAAGTGAAGTTACCAACGAAGCATCCTTCACCAATGATCTTGGTGCCGACTCTTTGGATACAGTAGAGCTTATCATGGAATTCGAAAAAGAATTTGATCTTGCAATTCCGGATGATCAGGCTGAAAAAATTTCTACTGTAGGTGAAGCTATCAAGCACATCGAAGAGGCCTCAAAAAACAAATAAACTCAGAAAATTCATTTATGGAATTGAAGCGGGTAGTTGTTACCGGGCTTGGAACCGTAAATCCACTGGGGAATTCGGTTGCCGATTTTTGGGAAAATCTGAAAAACGGAGTCAGTGGAGGAGCGCTTATTACCAAATTTGATGCCCAAAACTTCAAAACAAAATTTGCCTGTGAGGTGAAAAATTTTGATCCGGGAGATTATCTCGACCGGAAAGAAGCCCGTAAGCATGATCTATACACCCAGTATGCCTTCGCCGCTGCCACTCAGGCAATGGACGATTCGGGACTGGTGTTGGAGCAGGTGAACCGGGACCGGGCAGGAGTAATTTGGGGCGCCGGGATTGGAGGGATCCAGACCTTTTATGAGGAGGTGGCTGCCTTTAACCTCGAAAATCCGAAGACTTCGCCGTTTTTTATCCCAAAAATGATTGCAAACATTGCCGGCGGGTTGATTTCAATCAAGTATGGTTTCCGCGGGCCAAATTTTACCACTGTAACTGCTTGCGCTTCAGCATCTCATGCAATTATTGAAGCTTTCAACATGATCCGGCTGGGGAAAACTGAGGTCATGATCACCGGCGGCTCTGAAGCTGCTATCAATGAACCAGGTGTTGCCGGATTTAATTCCATGAGAGCTTTATCTACCAGAAATGATGACCCGGTTACGGCCTCACGGCCTTTTGATAAAGACCGTGACGGCTTTGTAATGGGCGAAGGTTCTGGTGCGCTGATCCTGGAAGAGTATGAACATGCCCTGAGGCGTGGCGCAAAAATTTATGCTGAAGTTATTGGTGGTGGAATGTCGGCCGATGCCTATCACATGACCGCCCCTGACCCCGATGGAGCAGGTGCAGTATTGGTTATGAAATGGGCATTGGAGGATGCCGGATTGAGCCTCGCTGAGGTGGACTACATCAATGTTCACGGCACATCCACTCCGCTTGGTGATATTGCCGAAACCAAAGCTATCGGCAAATTATTTGGCGACCATGCTTACAACTTAAGCATCAGTGCTACCAAATCGATGACCGGCCACCTGTTGGGGGCTGCCGGAGCAGTCGAAGGAATTGCTTCCATACTGGCTCTGCGGGACGGAATTATTCCGCCTACGATTAACCATTTCAATGATGACCCGGAGATTGACAACCAACTGGACTTTACGTTCAATGTTGCCAAAAAACGGGATATCAAAGTAGCCATCAGCAATACCTTTGGATTTGGAGGACATAACGCCACGATCGCATTCAAAAAATTTTAGGATACTGTGGTTAAAAAGTTAGCACAACGAATAAAACTCTTTTCTTCTCCCAGAAAAGAGTTTTATTTGTTTCTAAAAAAACAGATCGGTTTCTATCCCGGGAAGCTGATTTTTTATGACATCGCCTTTGTGCACCGTTCTGCCTCCCGGAACGATTCACAAGGCAAAGCCGTTAACAATGAACGGCTCGAATATTTGGGCGATGCAATTCTGGGAGCTGTTATTGCGGATTTTCTTTACAACCGTTTTCCGCAGGAGGATGAAGGTTTCCTCACCAAAATGCGCTCGAAACTGGTAAACCGCAGCTTCCTGACCAGCCTCACCTTCGATATGGGGCTGAACCTGTATATCGATTCGAATACCACCAACGCCGTGGATAAAAGCCACATTTACGGCGATGCCCTCGAAGCGCTGATTGGTGCCATCTACCTCGACCGGGGATACCAGGCCGCCAAGTTTTTTATCACCAAACGCATCCTTTCGCAGTATGTCGACCTGTATGAACTGGAGCAGCAGGATACCAATTTTAAAAGCAAGCTCATTGAGTGGAGCCAGAAAAACAAACGGCAGGTAAAATTCGATACCGTGGAAGAATATCCCGACGGGAGCAAACAACCCCGTTTTGTTGCGGTCGTTGAAGTAGATGACAAAATTGCCGGTCGCGGAGTTGGTACCTCGAAAAAAGAGGCGCAGCAGAATGCTGCCCGGGAAACGCTCCGGAAAATGGAAAATCTTCCCCTCTAATTTTAATCCGTAGTTTACCGTAAAATTATCGTGCCGCAGAATCATTAACTTTGGCGGCTGGAATCAGATTGTATGAACAGTTACATCATTTTCGGACTGGGATTTCTGTCTCAGCTGCTTTTTTTCGCCCGTACCATTATCCAGTGGTTCAAATCGGAACACGAAGGAGAGGTGATTTCACCGGTCGTATTCTGGCAAATCAGCCTGATTGCTTCGGTTTTGATGCTTTTCTACGGAATTTTTCGGAACGATTTTGCCATCGTTCTGGGGCAAATTTTAGTCTATTTCATCTACATCCGCAATTTGCAGCTTAAAAATGCCTGGCGGCAGCTGCCGTGGCTGGTGCGGTTAATTGCGGTGGTGGTACCGGTCGGAATTGTGGTGTGGCTGTTTTTTGGGGAAAGTTACAGCTTCAGCCAGCTGCTCGGCAACAAGGCGATCCCGCTGTGGCTGCTTTTGTGGGGGTCGGCCGGACAGGTTGTTTTTACCTTTCGTTTTATTTATCAGTGGATCTATTCCGAGCGGGAAAAAGAGTCGTTGTTGCCGCTGGGATTCTGGATTATCAGCTTGCTGGGATCGCTGATGATTTTTGTTTATGCCATTCTTCGCCTCGATCCGGTGCTGTTTATGGCGCACTGTCTGGGCGGATTTATCTATCTCCGTAATATTTTGCTCTATTTTGGCCGGAAAAGTCTCTTTTCGCGGATTAATGTGCCGCTGTTTGCCAAGATATCTGCAAAGGTTTCCGAAAAAATCAAGTAGCTGGAAAGTTTTGCCGGGCTACACGATGGGCTGTTTTCAGCGCCATTCGATCTCCTGAAGCCGGACCAGCAGGGAGTCTTTCAGCGGAGTGTACGAAGCCAGGTTTTCATCTTTGACCGGATCAACCGGAGGAGCTTCCACTTTGAGCGGATCGACCGGTGTGCCATTTTTGAAAACCCTGAAATCGAGGTGCGGGCCGGTTGACAGACCGGTGCTTCCCACAAAACCAATTACCTGTCCCTGTTTTACCCGGCTGCCGGCCGCAATCTCTTTTCCGAAGCCGGCCAAATGCATGTAAACGGTGGTGTAAACCGAGTTGTGTTTGATTTTTACATAGTTTCCGCCGCCACCTCCCTGGTAAGCTTTTTCAACCACCGTGCCGTCGCCGATTGAAACGACCGGCGTACCGCGTGGAGCAGCATAATCGACGCCGTAATGCGGGCGCCTGATCTTCAGCACGGGGTGTAGCCGGCTGCCCGAAAAATGGGAGCTGATCCGCGAAAACTGCAGCGGAGCTTTCAGAAAAGCCTTGCGCAGGCTTTGTCCCAGTTCATCGAAGTAATCAAACCGTTCGTCCTGAAAAAAGCGGATCGCATAATGCGCTTTTCCGGCGTGGTCGAACTGAACGGCATGAATTGGTCCGATCCCAATCGACAGGCTGTCGACAAACTGCTCTTCATACATCACCCGGAAACGGTCGCCCTTCTGAAGTCCGAAGAAGTCGATGGTCCAGGCAAAAATTTCCGACAGTTCGATGGCCAGCATCGGGCTGAGTTGGTTGTCGGTCATCGTATTCCAAAGCGAAGAGTGGATGGTCCCCGACGCTGTTTTATGCTGAATGTGCACCTCTTTTTGGCCGAGCTGCGTGTGCAGACTGTCGATGAGGTTGAAAACCACGTAGTCGATGGGATTTCTTTCGTAAACCAAATAACAGGCTTTGCTTAGCGAGTCGCGGCTTTGAAAAATGTAGAAAGTTTGTCCGCTGCGGATTTTGCGAACGTCAAACACCTCTTGTGAGTTCCGGGCCAGCTGGTCGATCCGAACCATATCGACCCCGAAAGAGGTTAAAATATCTCCCAAATTCTGGTTGGGTTTTACCTTTCCTTCCACCACCTGAAACGAGTCGACCGGCAGGCCGAACCGGAGTTCG
>ERZ795032.2431-NODE-2431-length-10653-cov-3.482921_pt1 | contig 10653 bp, 7 predicted proteins | sample MGYA00375124_ERZ795032 | MGnify/ENA primary metagenome ERZ795032 (study PRJEB30167, sample SAMN05720154) | activated sludge metagenome | isolation source: Anaerobic digester | place: China | collected 2015-12-16 ...
AGCCATAAATAATTTTAAACTGTTGAATTCGAGTTATATACATTAATTCCATATTATATGGAATGAATTTAACAACCGAATTATTGAGCCTGATATTAGGCTGAAAACTCCTGATTAATTGCAATTCACAATAGTACCAGACAAGTGTTATGGCTGTAAAATTAATTGTTTCGGAATTAAATGACAACAAGCTGCCTGAAAATTAGACCAAATCAGTTGTATTAAATCAGATTTTATTGGATCACCAATTCGCCGGCCAGTTGCCTCAGGCTGGTCTCACTCAATTTTACCTGCAATCGGGCACTGAGCAAACGGCTCTCGGCTGAGATAAAATTTCGTTGAGCTTCCCTGAATTCAAAGCCTGACAAATCACCGAGCCTAAAACGTTCGGTTGCAATGATCAGATTTTCACGAGCCACTAGCACATTGTGCGTTTCCATGTTCAAAAGCTGAAGCTTGTTGCGATAACTCTCAAATTGTTGATGCAGGGTAGTTTTCATCTCGTTAACAATGGCTTCGAGATTTAACCTGCTGCTTTCGAGTATTATCCTGGCATTTTGTGTTTCCCGTCTGAGATTTAACCCGTCAAAAAGATTCACTCTGGCACTTAATCCGTAAGTTAAACCCTTGGTTTGACTGGTCTTAAGAAATCCTGCTTCAGAATTTTGATCGTTGTAGGTGTAGCCAAGATTGAAATCCAGACTGGGAGCTTTTCGACCTTTGATTTCTTTCAGGCTCAGCTCGGCCAGATAAATATCCTGGTTGCTCAACCTGAGTGCGGTGTTTTGGGTGATCATCTTCTCCTGCAGAATTTCTTTGGAAAGTGCAGGATTGATGGCAAAGCTGTCGCTCACAATAAATCCCGTTTCGGGAGTACGACCCAATAAATTATTGAGGCTGGTTTTTAGCTGAATCAAATCGTTGTTGATATCAATCAAGAGTGCACTATCGGCATTTCGATCCACCTCAGCCTGAAGCAACTCTAATCGTGAACCGGCACCAATATTGAGCTTCTCTGATGCCAGCATCACCCTTTCCTGATCAATTTCAAGTGTTTTTAAAATCACCTTCTTTTGTTTCTCCAGTTGTACCAGGCTATAATAAGTAGATAGGATGTCGAAAATACTATTCTCAACGGTAAGCAAAAGCTCGAGCTCGCTTTGCTGCTCAAGTGAAGCCAGAATATCGGCCCGGGTAAACATTTGAAGACCGTCAAAAAGTGTCCAGTTAAGCTCGGCAGCTGCCGTAAAAGCATCTGCCTTAGCTCCATTGCGATCAGTGATCTGGCCTGTCAAAAACTCCTGTTTTGAATCAGTTACACTATAATTTTGACCCGCATTAACATTAAGCTCCGGAAGAAATCCGGCATTACCAAGGGTGTTGTTATTTTCAGCTATTTGAAGATTTGATCTTTGCAAGCGGATGGAATAATTGTTTTCGAGCCCGATACGCACGGCATCTGCTTCTGTGAGCAGCGTTTGAGCTTGCAAAAGAGGTATCGAAATTAAACTCAAAACTAAAACTATGACGGAGCGCAACATGGCATTTGTCTTTAAATTAATCAATTAGCTAATGGTTTGTTCATCATCGGTCTGCTCACCTACATTCGATACTGATTTCTGACTTTCAGAAACATAGGCATACATTGCCGGTATCACAAAGAGTGTAAGCAGGGTGGCAAAGGTGAGCCCGCCAATGACCGCTGTTCCCATTGCCACACGGCTTTCTGATCCGGCTCCAAGTGCCAGGGCAATGGGTACCGCGCCCAAAATGGTTGAGAGACTGGTCATCAGGATTGGCCGGAAACGTGCTACTGATGCCGAATGGATTGCATCAATCTTATTTAGCCCCTGCGCTTTGCGTTGATTGGCAAACTCTACGATCAATATCCCATTCTTCGAAACCAGCCCAATAAGCATAATGATGCCGATCTGGCTAAAGATGTTAAGTGTTTTTCCAAAATACCAGAGTGTAAGTACCGCACCTGCCAGTGCTAATGGAACAGTGAACATAATAATAAAGGGATCGCGGAAACTTTCGAACTGAGCCGAGAGAACCAGATAGATCAGGACTAGTGCCAGCAGGAAGGCAAAAACCAAACTCGAACTGCTTTCCTCAAAATCTTTGGAAGCACCGGCAAGTGAAGTGCTAAAAGTGTCATCAAGTACTTCTGCAGCTATGCGATCCATCTCGGCAATGCCATCGCCAATGGTCTTTCCGTCAACAGGATTGGCCGAAACAGTAGCCGAAACATAACGGTTATAACGAAAAAGCTGTGGCGGATTGGTTTCTTCAACAATTTCTACCAGGTTTGAGAGTTGTATCATCTCTCCCACATTGTTTTTCACATACAAAGTCTTCAGGTCGAGTGGTTGATTGCGGTAAGATCGTTCCAACTGACCAATCACCTCATATTGCTTGCCATTCATAATATAATACCCAAAACGCGTCCCGCTCAGAGCAAACTGCATTGTCTGGGCAATATCCTGTGCCGAAACACCTAATGTACGAGCCTTTTCTCTGTTGATAGAGATCTGAAGCTCAGGCTTGTTGAACTTAAGGTTGAGATCAGCCACCTGAAATACAGGACTTTGATTTACTTTCTCCATGAATTCAGGAAGTATCTCGCGCAGCTTCTCAATCTGATTCGACTGGATCACATACTGCACAGGCAATCCGCCACGTTGTGTTCCAATAGATTGATCCTGAATAACAAAGCTGCGGGCCGCCGTAAGTTGCGACATCCGGGCACTGACTTCATTTGCAATTTGCTGCTGACTGCGGTCCCTTTTATCGGGTTCAACTAATTTTAATCGGGCAAAAGCTGTGTTAACTGAGCTGCTGGCACCAAAACCCGGCGATGTAACTGTTACCAGAGAATAAATTTCGGGAACCTCTTCCTGAATCGCATCAATCATCTCGTTCACATAATCCTCCATAAACTCAAAAGTGCTTCCTTCCGGTGCAGTAACAACCACACGCATCCCCGACCGGTCTTCGATAGGTGCCAGCTCCGAAGGCAGATTCTTGCCAAGTCCATAAATAAGCAAGGCCGAAAGACCAATCACCACAAAAGCCATCCATTTAACCTTTAGAAATGCAGTTAATGCATTGGCATAAAGCGAATTGAGTTTTTGGAAAAAAGGTTCTGTAGCCTGATGCAACCAGTTATGCTTTTCCCTCTTTTTGAGGATTTTAGTCGAAAGCATGGGTGTGAGTGTGAGCGCCACAAAGGATGATATGATAACCGATCCGGCCAGCACCACACCAAATTCGCGGAACAAACGACCAGTAATACCTTCCAGAAAAATAACCGGCAAAAATACAATTGCCAGTGCTACGGTTGTTGCAATGACAGCAAAGAAAATCTCTGCCGATCCTTCGATTCCGGCCTGCAACGGCCTGACGCCTTTTTCGATCTTACTATAAATATTCTCAAGCACCACGATCGCATCATCTACCACCAATCCTATGGCTAGCACAAGCCCCAACATGGTGAGCACATTGATTGAGAAATTGGCAATGTACATGATGAAAAATGAACCTACCAATGAAATGGGAATCACGAGCACCGGAATAATGGTAGTACGCCAGTCGCGAAGAAAAAAGAAAATTACCAGCACAACCAAAACAAAGGCCATATAGATGGTTTGCTCAACCTCTTTGATTGAATCGCGGATAAAATCGGTATTATCAAAACCTATTCCCAGTTCAATATCTTCAGGCAAATCCTTTTGAATCTTTTCGACCCTGCGATAAAACTCATCAGCGATATCAATATGATTGGAGCCTGGCTGTGGGATAACCACATTTCCGACCATCGGCACTCCGTCACGACGTAAAATGGTACGTTCGTTAAGTGGAGCCAATTCAGCATAACCAATATCCTTAAATCGCACCAAGCCGTACTGGCCTTCTTTGATAATGAGGTTGTTAAACTCTTCCGGTGTTTCAAGCCGGCTAAGGGTACGTACGGTAAGTTCGATGGTATTTCCTTCTATCCTGCCGGATGGCAACTCAAGATTTTCGCGCAATAAGGCATTTCTTACATCCAAGGCACTCAGGTCGAAAGCAGCCAGACGGATGGGATCCATCCAAAGCCTCATGGAGTAACGCTTTTCGCCCCATATTTGGATCGCACTAACACCAGGTATGGTTTGCAAACTTTCTTTAAAAGTGCGTTCAGCTATTTCTGTTAATTCCAGCAGTGATCTTTGTTCGCTCTTGATATTCAAGAAGATGATTGGTGTGGCGTCAGCATCAGCTTTTGATACAATAGGCGGATCGGCATCCGGAGGAATGTTTCGCAAGGCACGCGATACACGATCGCGCACATCATTGGCAGCAGCTTCCAGGTCAACCGAAAGGTCAAACTCAACAGTTATTGTGCTACGGCCATCGCGGCTCACCGAAGTGATCGTCCGGATACCATCGATACCATTAATAGATTCTTCGAGCGGTTCGGTTATCTGCGATTCAATAACATCAGCATTGGCTCCAACATAATCTGAACTAACCGTGATAATGGGCGGATCAACACTGGGATACTCTCTAACGCCCAACGACACAAGACCTATCAGTCCAAAGAGAATGATCAGGATTGACATTACAGTGGCCAGAACAGGGCGGCGGATGCTAATTGATGAAAGACTCATAATTAATTTATTCCTGTGATTTGTACCTTCATGCCGGGTCTTAGTTGCAATAGTCCGGTTGTTAAAACCGTATCACCGGGCTGCAAACCGGAAATTATTTCTACAGCTGACTCTGTTCGCAAACCGGTAGTAACATCCACAGCCTGCGCCAGGCCATTGCGAAACACAAATACTTTATGTGTTCCCATTTCAGGAATAAGTGCCTCGGCCAGAAGCTGCATGGTTTCTTCGTTGCTGATCAACGGAATTGTTACACGGGCAAACGAGCCGGGCACAATCTTTTTGTCAATATTTGGATAGATTGCCCGCACCGGCAACGATCGGGTCTTGGCATCAATGCGGGGTTCCAGGGCATAAATTTTAGCATTAAACACACCAGGATAATTCTCAACACTAAAACTCACCTCATTTCCAATACTGATATAGGGTACATAACGTTCGGGCACACTGAACTCAATCTTAACAGGCTGTGTGCGAACCAATGAAACCACCGGCATTCCAGGCGACAAATAACTGCCTTCGCTTAGGAGTCGAAGACCCAACTGACCACTAAAAGGAGCTTTGATCATGGTTTTGTCAAGCTGAGCCTGTAATAGTGCAGCTTCAGCTTCAAGTGTACTCACTTCTGTGAGCACCTGATCATATGCCTGCTGACTAATGCCTTGTTTTTTAAGAAGTTGGCGCTGGCGCTGCTCGCTCTCACGGGCAAGTTTCAGTTGATGCTTATTCCGTTCAATTTGTGCATATAAGTCTGCATTGTTTAAAGTTACCAACAACTCACCTTCCTCAACCCGGCTGCCTTCATCAAAATGAATTTTTACTACCTGACCAGCAATTTCAGCAGAAACATCCACCTGTTCATCTGCCAGTATTGAACCTCCGGCAATAAGCGCATCAGTGAGTGGGGCTTTCTTAATTATCATTGCCTTAACCGGCAGAACAGTATTGGCACGTGATGGTGAACGCAAAGGGTCAGTCTGTTCTTTTCGGTCGAACAGTCCGCCCGATAACATAAGCCAAATAAGTAAAAATAAAGCCAAGCTTAGACTTATAAGCTTGATGAGCATATTTTTTTTCATAGTTTTATTGTTCAGTAAACTTAACCCTGACAGAAACTAAAAGTTCAATTACAGGCAGCAGAAACTGGTTTGAACCCCTGCAAAAATAAACTTTTTCAACTGCTTTTGATTTCCCAAACAAACAAAAAGCACAAGGATTTAGTACAAGAATCCAAATAGTCAAAGCGGAATTTTATTCTCGAGGCCAAATTCCAGATCATCTGCTGCAATAATCGCTTTTTCCAGGTTTTTGATTTGCCTGTATCCATATGTCTTACCACAAATTTCAATGGTATAGCGATTGTCGACAAAAAAATCAGCCTGTTCTGCAATTTCCACCCGATGCTGATATTTTAGCTGATTCACGATAAATGTTTCAAGCATATTTCCTGTATTAATCGCATCAGGCGAAAGCGCAAACATCAAATTGGTATTTTCAAGAAACAACTTATCAGGTTTTTGTAATCTTGTGATTCCCTTGCTATCACGGTAAATATTCGCAATCAACTGTGCCTGGTTCAAATACCACAAATATGAAAGCAAAGTTTCGCGGTTAATCCCGATTCGCTCACTAAGTTTGGAAATATTTGGCGTAAAAGGAGCAGAAACAGCAATGATATAAAGCAGCTTTTTGATTTTAGGCAAATACGTCAGATTCAAGTGTTTTAGTTGTGGCAACTCTAACTCAAGAATCATATTAACTACTTCTTCAAGCCTTTGATAATAAAGTTCAGCTTGCTCTAAAAAAACGGATAATACCCTCCTTTAAGGTATTGTGCAAAAAATTGAAGCTTATACTTTACATGATATTCTTGGAAATCATTCTGAAATATCACAACACATTGTAAAGCAGATAAGACCGCTCCAATTTTTTGCATGGTGCAACCAACAATATTTGATAAATTTTGCATGATGCATCCAACAGTTTCACGAATTACTTTTTCATTTCCAATCATTAACAGCCAAAAAAATCCAGAAACCTCTGCAGGATTCTGGATTTATTAACTAAGGTTTCACACCCAATCAATGCGGCTCATTGCCTTGCTGGCAGCAGTCGGGCAACTTATCATGAGCTTCCTGATCGGCAGGTAAATCATCGGCATCGTAGCCAATTTTGGTGATAGCTTTTTTAAGGTTTTCTTTATCGTTTTTACCTTTCTTATAAGTAATGCTGATCACTTTGGTTTCTTCGTTCAGTTCAACCGCTTTCACGCCCTTCTCAAACGCCAGATTTTTTTCCAGCCTTTCCTTGCACATGCCACAAATGGCTGAAGTATGTATTTCGACAGTTTCTGTTTTCTTATTCTTGTCACTTTGCGCGTGAATACTAAAAGGAACTATCAAAACCAAAGTGATAATTAAAAATGCAAATTTTTTCATATTCATTCTTTTATACTGTTATTCAATTGTATATCTCAATCCGGCATAAACTTTTATTCCATAAATCGGCCCCCAGATAATACTGGAATCAAAATAAGGCCCGAAAGGTTCATTGGCAGCCAAAATTGGATTGTTTTGCTTAAAATTTGTCAGGTTTTCACCACCGAGGTAGATATTCCATTTCCGGAAAAACTTAGTCACCTGCGCATTCACAAGGGTGTAGGCTGGTGAATAATCATCCAGGCGGTATGGCTCCGGATTACCTGCTGTCGAAGGCAGACGGCTTACTCCATTAAATTGCGTGGTAAGATCAAACTGCCATTTGCGCAAATTAGTGGCATACGAAAGACTTACCAAGCCTTTGTATTTGTTTACCAGCGGTTTTTCCTGCAGTTCGTTGTTAAGCGTCATTTGAACATCGTTAAAACGCACGGCTACCGTAACATCCAGCCCCTTCAGCAATTCATAATTAGCTTCGAGCTGGATGCTGTTTGAATAAGATCTGCCATCCAGGTTATAAACCAGCACTTTATGTGCATCGGCATCGCGATCAAGAATTACCTGATTGATAAAATCGGTTCTGTAAATATCCAATCCGATGGTTAGCTCTCTGTTATTCAGATCAATATGCTTGCTGAAATTCAATCCGTAATTCCAGGCTTCTTCCATCTTTGGATGTTCGCGCACAATGAGCTGCCGCGAAGAAGCCAGCATGGAAGTGTTTTCTGCCAGCACATTGGCAGTCCGATAACCTTTCCCGGCTGAAAGACGCAATATATTGTGCTCATTAAATCCGTAACGCAAATGAACACGTGGTGTGGCAAAAAAACCAAACTTATTGTGATGATCCAGCCGCAAACCAGCAATCAGATTGAGTTTGGTGCCATCGCTGTAGGTATATTGATAAAACACACCCGGAACACTTTCGGTTCTGTTAAAGGTGCTGTCGTTCAGCTGGTCGTCAAAACGGTCGTACAAATAACTGAATCCTGTTGTATAGGTATGCCGTGTGTCGCTTATATAACTCTGAAACAAGGCATTGCCATAATAGCTGTATTGTGTTCCTTCGTAATCCTGCAACCCAAAGTAGGTATCCATATGGTGATAGATAAATTGTTGCTGCACGCCCAGGCTGGTTTGCGGACGGGTGAAGATAAAACCGGTTTTCAGGAAGGTCTCCACACGTTCGGTCAGCAACTCAATGCCAAAACCATTGTCCACATCGCGTGGTTTATCAGGATCAAAACGCATTTGTCCACCCCGCCGATCTTCCTTTAAACCTTTGACACCAAACTGACCTTCGAAGTTTTTGGCATGAAAATCCGTCCGTGCAAAAAGGTTGTATTGCGTATAAAGCGGATCATCCAGAAAGCCATCGTCATTGTCATCATGTCTGGTTCCATTCCGGCTCCAGTGCCCCATCACCATAGCATGCATATGATCGTTAACCGCAGCTTTAGTATTGAAATTAATCTCGCTGCGACCCATATGATCCTGAAAAAGATTCAGAAAAAACCGCTCGCTTGTTTCTGCTTTTTTATATTCCACATTGATTTGTCCGCTGATGGATTCGTAACCATTCAAAACAGAGGAAGCACCTTTGGAAACCTGAATAGATTCCATCCAGCTGCCTGGCACATAGCCCAATCCAAAAGAAGTAGCCAGGCCACGAAGATTTGGAATGTTTTCGCTCATCATCTGGGTGTAAATACCACTGAGGCCAAGCAGTTCGATTTGTTTGGCTCCCGTAACGGCATCGCTGTACGAAACATCCACACTGGCACTTGTTTCAAAACTTTCGGAAAGGTTGCAGCAAGCCGCTTTTTGCAATTCACCAGAAGTGATGGTTTGGGCGTTTACCGTGCTCAAGCGCGACACGTAATTGGTCTTGGCACGATTCACTACCTCCACTTCTTCAAGGGTTTTGCTGCCTGACATAATGTGATCATATTGATCCCCATCATGTGGAGCATGAATCGTATCGCTGGCATAACCAACGAAGCTAAAAACCAATGAATGAGCGTGCGGCAAACGTTTGATTTTGTATTTCCCCTCCCCATCACTAATTGTTCCGGTTTGTGTGCCCGACCAGTAAACATTTACTCCGGGCAAGGGCTGATCTCCGTTTTCACTCTTTTCAAAAACTGTTCCACTGAGTTTCTGAGCCTGGGATGTAACAATTGTCAGGCACATCACTCCAATTAAAAATATAATTATTGCTTTAATTTTCATTGCTTTAATCTGTAATAAATTTTAATCCGACAGGTGTCAGATACAAAAACTAAATAATTGACAGGATTAAAGCTGGTGGTGGGAAAGTTTAAGTTGTGAACAGGCAATCAGAAATTTGATACCGTTGCCTAAAGTGCCGGAATCATCCGTAACTTCCGAATAAGAAGGTTTAGTATTTTCTTCAGCTACCGGAATGATAATTTCATATAATCTGATGGCCAGATTTAAGAAATGATTGAAAACAATTTTAACATTCGGTAAATCAAATTCGGTAACAAGCTTCACATAATGGCTGAAATCAGTACAGCAAGCTTCAGCATCGAGCTTATTTTGGTTTACTTTACAACAAGATTTCGATGAATCCACAGAAGAACTCGTGGGCATGCAGGTTTCTCCCGAATGATCACAACTAATATTGGAAGCAAATAAACTTTTTTCAAGTGTCTTTTCCGTACTGCAATAATGCGCATTGATTGTAAGGCCAACAGTACCAACAAAGATAACTGCAGCCATCATCAGTGCAAATAAACGCATGTACCAGATCTGATTCATGTTACAAAAATAAACATTACCACATAAATAATTGTTAATAAATTCGTAATTTAGATGTATAGTATTGGCTTTTTGGGTGTTAAAAAATCTTAATCAATGCATATCAATAATCGAAATCGGTTGCAGTATTATCTGAATCAGATAAAAGACCTATCTTTGGGCAACAAAAATAACAATTGGATTTTATGTCTGATTTCAAGATTTTAACTACCGAAATACGGAAAAGCATTGCTGTTGTATTCATTAACAGGCCGGAAGCACTCAATGCCCTCAACACAGTATTTTTTGATGAAATGGATGCCTTGATCACGCGTTTGGCCAAGGATCAAAGCATCCGGGTGATGATACTGACCGGCGAAGGCAAAGCATTTGTTGCCGGAGCCGACATTAGCGAGATGGTCAATAAAAATGCTGAAGAAGGTTCAGCATTTGGCAGGCGTGGTCAACACACATTCCGTTCGCTCGAGTTGCTGCCATTTCTTGTAATAGCAGCAATTAATGGCTTTGCACTTGGCGGGGGTCTCGAACTTGCGATGGCCTGCGATATCCGCATAGCTTCGGCCAAAGCAAAATTCGGGCAACCCGAAGTTAACCTGGGGCTTACACCGGGTTTTGCCGGAACACAGCGTCTTCCTCGCCTGGTAGGGCTTGGCAATGCCCTCTTATTGCTCACTTCTGCCGAGATGATAGATGCCTCAACAGCCTTGCGTATGGGTTTGATCCAACAAATTATCGAGCCCGAGCATCTGCTTGATGAAGCATTCAAACTGGCTGAA